>Ga0315338_1000092_pt1:112500-410710 | contig 410710 bp, 303 predicted proteins | sample ASW8metaG_FD_204518 | JGI IMG/M metagenome (GOLD analysis project Ga0315338, IMG submission 204518) | Ammonia-oxidizing marine archaeal communities from Monterey Bay, California, United States - ASW #8 | ecosystem: Environmental > Aquatic > Marine > Coastal | place: USA...
TGGACCTCGACTTTCAACGATTCCCGATCTACTTTCCCCAAGACGAGGGACGTGAGCACGTCGAAACGATGACCTCTTGGGTCCGCGAGGTACGGCAAATGACCCGCGAGATCGGGGAGAAGCGCGGCCGCCCCTTATTGCTCTGCGCGCGGGTATTGGCCAAACCGCAGCAGAATCTGGCCATCGGGCTCGATCCGTGCGCGTGGGCCAATGCGGGGCTGCTCGATTTTCTGGTCGTCTCGCACTATTTGCGAAACGACTTTCTATTGCCGATCGCTGAGTTTCGCCGCCAGGTTCCTGAGGAGATGCCGGTGTACGGTTCGATCGAGTATGAGCCCCAAGCCGACAGCTATCGCCGAATCGCACGGCAGCTGTATCAGTCAGGAGCTGACGGCGTCATGATGTTCAACTTTGTTGCCGCCCGTGAAAGCGGCAACGGCCCGCCGTTCGAAGTGCTCAGCGAGCTGCACGATCCCAGTAAGATCCGACTAGAGGATTGAACCGTCGCGAGATACTGCGATTCGGCAGGAAAGTCGACCATGTCCGATCTCATCGCCATTAGCCGTCGTGAGTTTGTGCGCCGGGCGTCGCATGGTACTTCGGCTCTGCTGGCCGGGATGCCTGCCGTGTTTGCAGCGAACTCAGCCACCGCTCCTGCAATGCCCTCCGGTGTGGCGAGTGGCGACGTGACTGCCGACGGCGCCGTTATCTGGAGTCGCAGCGACCGGCCGGCCCGCATGATTGTCGAGGTCGCCACCGATGAGCGATTCCGAAGGTTCGATCGCATCACGGGTCCGGCCGGACTGAGCCAGAGCGATTTCACCGCCAAGCTGCAGCTCTCGGGGCTGCCGGCTGGCAGTCCCATCTACTACCGCGTGCAGTTTCAGGATCTGGCCGATCCGCGACGCTTCAGTGAGCCGGCGACCGGTTTGTTTCGCACCGCACCGCAAAGTAACCGGAACATCACGTTCGCCTGGTCGGGGGATACGGCCGGACAAGGATACGGAATCGACCGCGCTCGCGGAGGCATGCGGACATACGAAACCCTGCGCAAGCTGGCACCCGACTTCTTCGTGCATTCCGGCGATCACATCTACGCCGACGATCCGTTTCAGCCGACACTTGAGCTGGATGATGGAACCGAGTGGTCCAACATCGTCACCCAAGAGACCTCCAAGGCGGCCGAGACGCTGTCCGAGTTTCACGCCAACTATCGCTACAACCTGTTGGACGAGCATGTTCGCGCTTTCAACGCGGCCGTTCCCATGCTGGCGCAATGGGATGACCACGAGACCACGAATAATTGGTACCCCGGCGAGCAGTTGCTCGGGAACGATCGCTATTCGATCAAAAGCGCCTCGCTGCTGGCGGCACGCGGCCAGCGGGCGTTTTTCGACTACATGCCGCTTCGGCCCCGCGGGCCATCGGGAGAAAGGATCTATCGATCGGTTCCCTACGGGCCGTCGCTGGAGCTGTTCTTCCTGGATATGCGCAGCTATCGAGGACCGAATACAGAGAATCGTCAAACCGCCAGCGGTGACGAGACCGCGCTATTGGGTCGCCGTCAGCTGGATTGGCTTAAGCAAAAGATGGCGGCCAGTCGTGCCACCTGGAAGGTGGTCTGCAGCGACCTGCCGCTGGGACTGGTCGTTGCAGACAGGTCCAATGCTTTCGAAGCCGTGGCCAACGGCGACGGCCCCGCGCTGGGGCGGGAGCTCGAGATCGCCGAGTTGCTCCAGCACCTAAGAGCCGCCGAAGTTCACAACGTGATTTGGCTGACTGCCGACGTGCACTACGCAGCGTCGCACTATTACGATCCCAAGCAAGCTCGGTTTCGGGACTTCGAGCCGTTCTGGGAATTCGTGAGCGGCCCCCTGCATGCCGGCACATTCGGCCCGGGCCGACTCGACGACACGTTCGGACCACAGCAGCGGTTCTGCAGCGTGCCGGATGGCATGCGACCGAATCGTCCACCGTCTGACGGCCTGCAGTTTTTCGGGGTGGTTCACATTGACGGGCCGTCCGAGGTCATGACCGTCACACACCATAACGTGGCCGGCGAGAAGCTCTGGAGCATCGACCTGGAACCGCAGACCTAGATCCCTTCGGGATAGTCGCGACGATTAATTCTCGTTCGGCCTTCGGATCTACGCCGCCGGAACCCGCCTCGTTTATCTCGGTGGCGCTCTAGCGTCGTGTGTGGCAGGTCATGGCGTGTCGTCCGGATCAGCCTCCGCCAGCGCGGATGCGAAGAAAGAAAAACGGAGCAAAGTAAATTCGTCACTTTGCTCCGCGCTGCAGTCAATACGCGTGGGCCGAGTTGACCCTATTCCCAACTCCCTTCGGGAATCGGTTTGGCTTCGACGACTTCGACGAGCACCTTGTCTGGGGCCATCACGAAGAAACTGGTGTGGCCCAGGTCTTCGTTCTTGGAGATCGGCTCGACGATTTCCACGCCCGCCTCCTTCATCCGATCGAACACGGGTCGGATGTCGCGGTAGGAGAAGGCAATGTGGTTGATGGCTCGGCCCTTGGTCGGCTCGAACTCGCCCTCTGGCCCGTCTTCGGGTTTGTAGCTGCCGCCCGGCCAGGCGATATGCTTGAAGTCGGCGCTGGGACGGCCGAACACAATGATGCCGACGTTGTCGGCTTGAACGCTGCCGATCCAAAGCGAGGCCAGGCTCGATGCTTCGTTCTCCGGCGGTTTGGGTCCCACGCGAACTGGGAAGCCGAGGTGATCGCGGAACCAGTTGACCGTTTCGCCGACGTCGCTGGCCCACAGGTGCACGTGGTTGAAGCGGTGGTTCTTGTCGCCGGTATAGAGTTCGAGCAGCTCTTTGTCCGGGCCGTAGAAATACATGTAGTTGTTGCGGCCCAGCGATTGAATGTCCGTTTCGAAATCGACTTTGCGGCTCTTGAGCCATTCATAGTCGCTTTGTCCATCCACCGATGCCCAGCCGATGTGCGAGACGGCCGACTTGGGCATGTAGGGGGGCGCCTCGGCGACTTTGTTGAAGAGAATGAACGATCGCTCGGTGAACAGCGCCGGCACACGGTTGTGATACTCGACTTCGACCGCGCCCAGATTACGCGTGTAAAACTTGATCGACTCATCCGGCTCGGTCACGTTGATGCGGACGTGATGGAAATTGGCCCGCTCGACCGTGTTCTTGGCAGCGGAGTTTGCAAATCCCGCAACCAGTACAGCTAGGATGACGGCCGACAGAACCGATGCCAGTTTCTTCGTATGACTCATGGTGGCTGTTCCTCGGGAAGTTCAACAGATGATTGCTCGGTGCTCCACGTGGTGGGCCGGGTTGGGTTCCCCCCGGAGTCAGCGCTGGTGTCTTTTCCGGCCTTATTTCGACTCTACCCGTTTGGGCTCGGTCAATAAAGCGATCCGCGACCGGATCGACGCAAACGGCTCGACCGCCGGCGATGGCCGGCTGTGCGATCTCGCATCCCCAAAAAGCTTGATAACCAACCCCAGTTCGGTTATTGTAGCCAACCCTCGTCAGTCGAATCGACTCGCCCACGTTCCAACGGAGCGCGACCATGTCCTGGAGATCTCCACAAATGAACCGAATCATTCTGGGTCTCACGTTGATCGTCACCCTGCTGGGCACGCTGCACAGCATACGCGCCGGCGACGAGAGCGTGCCGGATGACATGTTTCTGGGGCTGACGCCCGATGCGCAGAAAGGCTATGAGGCCATTACGACCATGCCCATGGGCCGCCCGGTGATGAAGGTCGCCGACGTCGAACGCCTGTGGCAGATCTGGGAAAAAGAGGAGAAGGCCAAGGCGGAACAGGCCGATCGCGACGAGCGAATGTGGATGACGTTCGAGCGCTACGGTTGGGCCATGCGACCCGGCGATGACGTCCCCGGACTGCCGTTGGGATACACCGAGGACGGCCAGGGCAACCTGGTCACCAATTGCTTCTCCTGTCACGGCGGGAAAGTTGCCGGGCAGACCATGCCGGGTGCCGGCAACACGCATGTCGACTTGTCGACGCTGCGGACAGATCTCAGGCGGCTGCAGGCCCTCGACAAGGGCGAAGACCCCGACAGCGTCGAAGAGGGGGGGCGGTTCAACATCGTCACCAACTATCACAAGGGCTTTACCAACGCAGTGATCTTCGAGGTGCTGAATTGGGTGGCCCAGAATCCGGGTGTGATGCTCAAGGTTGCGTCCGATCCGGAGATGTTGCTGCATCACGACATGAACCCGCCGGCGTGGTGGACGACAAAAAAGAAGGACCGTCTCTACAGCGATTCGTTCGCGCCCAAGACACCTCGTCAGAACATGCCATTCGCCCGAGCGTTCGGTCAGGAGAACTGGAAAGAGAAATGGCAGGCGCTGGAACCCAGCTTCGTGCATATCTACCAGTACATTGAAGAACTCGAGGTGCCGAAGTATCCGTACCGAGTCGACACACAACTCGCGTCCCGCGGTGAAAAGCTCTTCGTTCAAAACTGCGCCGACTGCCACGGCACCTACGGTCCCGACGGTGAGTATCCCAATCTCGTAGTTCCCATCGGGGAACTGGGGACCGATCCGGTGCGCCTGCATGCCGTTCCCAAGCAGGATCGCGAGTGGAACAACAAACGTTGGATGCAGTATTACGGTGACCAACCGGTCTGGCTGGAATCGGAGGGATATCGCGCGCCGCCGTTGGATGGCATCTGGGCTTCAGCCCCATACTTTCACAACGGCGCTGCACCAACGCTGACGGCGGTGATGAATCCCTCGCAGCGGCCCAAAGTCTGGAAGCGGACCGAAGACGGCTACGATCAGATGAACGTGGGGCTGGAGGTCAAGTTGTTCGACGCCGTTCCCGAAAACCTTCCAACCCGCATCCGCCGCATGTACTACGACACGTCCCACACAGGCAACAGCGCCGCCGGTCACGACTTCCCCGACGTCCTCGATGCCGAGGAAAAGCAGGCGGTCATCGAGTACCTCAAGACTCTTTGACAGCCTGCCGAGCCGTTATGGATCTCAATCGTGCCTGCGCTCTCGACGGTGGAACGCGCGCCGCCTGCCCGTCGTTAGGGCGGTTCCCCGCACCGGGTGTCTCGGCACGCCTGCTTTACAATGGAGACAGGTCGACAATAGCATGCCCGTTCGCGTGTTGAACAAGCAGCAACCTGGCACTATTGCCTCGGCCGAGCCCGTTCAGATCAGGAAAGAGCGCATGGCTTGGCAGCGAGCCCGAAGGCCCGAACAGAAAGAAGAACGGGTCTCGGCGATTCTGGAAGCGGCCGCAGAACTCTACGAGACGCGCGACTTCGACCAGGTGCACATGGCGGCCATCGCCAAACTGGCCGGGTTGGCGAAGGCCAGTTTGTATGAGTATTTCAGCACGAAGGACGAAGTCTTCCTGGCCTTGTCTCTGCGGGATGTGGAAAGCTGGTCTCGGGACGTCCAATCGCGGTTGAAACGCTTGCGTCGGCCCAACGCCGGGCGCATCGCCGCAGCCCTGACCGCGGCCCTGCGTGACCAGGCGAGGCTGCTGAGGTTGCGGCTGACCGTCGCCGGCATCTTCGAACGCCGCCCGGCGGCGGAGACGATTGTCGAATTCAATCGCTCTTTCTTCCGTTCCATGCAACGCGCCGCCCATGCGATCAACTCGGCTTGCCCGCAATTGACGCAGGAAGAGGTCACCGAGTTCGTCATCCAGCATCAGGCCGTTAACGCCGGTTTGTGGTCGATGACGCATCGGCCGAAGCACCTCGAGGCGGCTGCCGATCTGCCCGAACACCAGCAGATCAGCTTCGATTTCTTCAAGCTGTTTGAGCGGACCATCTACCAGATCCTCCGCGGACTTCTGGAAGACTCCGAGAAACGACAGCAAACGGCCAAGTCGTAGCGTTGTCGTTGTGTCGCGGTCACCTGAGCGCGACACGCGGAACGGCCGCAGGTCTCATCGTCGGCCGGAGACCTTCGGTCGGACGAGTGACATGGTCAGGAGACCGTGCCACAACCGGCAGCAACTCTTTTTGATGCGCATAACGGTGATATTTGTTAGCTTGTCTCGAGTCGGTCGAGCAATTAGAAGTGAGTGACGATTGATTGACCACATTTGAACCGCCCTATCTGACAGGGGAACTTCGCCGACTCAGCCAGGGGCTCAAGAGGATCCGAACCATGTCGAATGAAGACTTAACTCGCCGAAACATGTTGCTGGGCGGTGCTGGTGCTGCCGTGGCTTCCACGATTGGTTTTGTCCGTCCTGCCCACGCCGCTGCCGACCCATCGAAGATCATCACATTGATCGCCACATTGCAGATCAACGAAGGCAAGCGGGACGACGCGCTCAAATTCCTGGAAGCACTCACCAAGGCGGTCGAAGAGAACGAGCCGGGCACGTTGGCTTATGCCGCCCACACCTTCAAGAGCGATCCCCACAAAGTGATCTTCTTCGAAATCTATGACGGCCCGGAAGGCCAGAAGAACCACAAACCCGGATCCTATAAGACTGGCATTTCCGCCGCGGGGCTATTCGCCGGCGGACCGAAGATCGACCTGCTCGATCGAGTTGCGGGTTACATTCGCTAGAGCAGCTCGGCATCGGGCTCGGTGCGTCATCGGGCTGAAATCCGACCAGCATAGGTGTCTCAGACCCGACAAGGTGCCGTCTCACCTCAGAACACCAGTTGTGGCGAGGCCAACTCGAGAAACACGATGCGAGATGACCCAATTGCAGCTCCGCGATGCGATTGAGAACGACTACCCTGCGTTCTTTAGGCTCTTTGCACAGATGCAAGGCGAGCATGCTGAGCAGTTCCCAGAATTTCTGAGGGACCCCAAGGAGAGCCTCCTGCACCGCGAATACTTCAGCTCACTCTTGCAGGATCCCGCCGTGGAGATGGTAGTGGCTGAGTGCTCCGGGGAAGTCGCGGGTTACGTTATCTTTCTGATCAGCACCGGCCCCGAGAATGTCTTCGAGAAGGTCTCCACAAGAGTCCATCTCGAACAACTGGTCATCGATCAAGCACATCGGCAGCGGGGGTTTGCTACGCAACTGCTAGATTACGTTGTGCGGTATGCCCGTGATCGAGACATCAGTTTGCTCAGTCTCGATGTTTGGGATTTCAACAGCAAGGCGCAGCGATTGTTCGAGCAGCACGGTTTTCGGGCCATCAGCAAGACGTTGGTCCGAAAGCTGTAGTCTCCACGCCTATCCGCCGTGTCGAAAGCTCATCACGCTTAACGACGGTCCCACAGGCAAAACGTTGCAGAGCTTTAGACCTGACGCCTCAGCCAACGCAACAAAGGGTGTTATTGTGCGCATCTTCCCTCCTGTGAGCACCATCATGTTGAGATCCATGAGTGCCCGGCCCGGCAGTTGTTCGCTGATGGAGTCGACGATGTACAGGGTGCCGTCCACGTTCAGCGTCTGCACCGAATGCTCAAACACCCGTTCAAGTTGCCTATCGGACAAATTGTGCGCAACGCGAAACAGCAAGTGGGCGTCATACCCTGCCGGCAGCGATGCCGTGAGATCGCCCGCGAGAAACGCTATGTTGTGATGCGCGCCGATCGTTCCCTCACAAATGGATTGAAGAGACGCACGATCAAAGACAGTCACCAGTAGCGTGGGAATACGCTCAGTCAACATGGCCGCCATCGTTCCATCACCGCCGCCCACATCCAGAAGCGCCCGTACTCGATCCGCTTTCAGAATCTCCGCTAACTCTAAAGCGCTGTCTCTCGAGAACGCACGCATGGCTCGATAGAAATGAGCCTCGATCTGCGGATCCCGCTCTGAGAAGATGTCTTCGCCCCAGGCCTGCATATAACCGGTGCTCTCATCGTCTCGCCTCAGAAGTTCGGGCAAACAAGACCACGCGTGAGAATATCGATCCCCAATCAGCCGCACGTAGTGAGCCAGCGACCCGTCCTCATCGGGCAGCAGCAATCGGCCCAACTCGGAAACATACAGCTTGTAATGTTCGTCAAAGTACACCAGACGCAACGCTGCCAGAGCCGAAATAAAACGGTCGAGCCTCCATTGCGGCATCGAGAGCTTCTCGCTCAATCTGGCGACAGTAGATGCTTCCTCCGCAATGCATGTGAGTGTGTCAGTTTTCACGGCCGCGACAATCACCTGCGGTGCCCAGAAACCGGTGATCATCTGCAGGAGTTGAAACTTGGGGGAGTACCCGTTCATGCGGTGTACCTCTGCCCCAATTGCTCTAGCCAAGGCCGCGCCGTAGGGCGATCAACGCGGACCTTGGGGGCGGAGCAGACGACAACCATCGATTGGCGCGCCCGCACGGAGCGATTGCAATGGCTGGAGTGCAGCGTGCGACAATGATGAAACACGGCATCGCCAGCCCGCATGCTGACGTCGACGGCGCGGGACTCATCCACTTCGACCGCCGAAATACGCAGGCCATTCGTAATCGAGTCATGTGCCGCCTCGTGTTCAACTACTGCCGAATGCACCGGTCCCGGAATATATCGCAGCGCCCCAGTGGCGGGACTCACGTCTTGGAGCGGGAGCCAGCAGTTCAGGGAGTGATGAAGATAGTCGGGCGACTGATAGGCTTCATCCTGGTGCCAGGGCGTGGAGTCGCCAATGAGTGGAGGTTTATGAAAGATCCTGAACCCGACGTCGAGCGATGAACTATCGAGCAAACCACGGGCATGCTCAGTGATGACATCAGCCACCGTGCAATCAGACAATGCCGGAACCAACGCTTCAGGACGATAGATCCACGTCGTGCCAAACGAAGCCATACCATGCTGCAGCTTCGCATTGTCATCCAATGCAAAGAATGTGCTCAAGCACTCTCCATAGAGGTTACTGAGTACTTTGAGCTGCGAGGGCTGCAGCAACGCGGGTATATGCAGGAAGCCATCCTGTTGAAACTTAAGAAGTGTCTTCTGGGTGACCATCGGCTATGGGTACTCCAAGGATGAATTCGCCGATAAGCGGCTCTTCATAAAAGTCGATCGACGTTGCTGCCGAAAACAAATCTGAGTTGCCTCCACCGAGGGCACACGCGCCGAGCCCCAGATCGGTCGCGACAAGATAGAAAGTCTGAAACAACACCCCAACATGCTTGAGGACGAGCGCATACGCCATCGCTGAATATTTCCACGCGACACGGCCGAATCGAGAAGTGATGAGCAGAACGACCGGGGCTGGCGTATCGCTCAAGTACATCCGAGCGTAGTTGCCGGACATATGACGCCGGACGGCTTCGTCAACCGGAAGCCGGGCAAGGAGGTGGTTGCCCGCATCGTAATGATACAGTCCGCACTCGAGGCTGCTGACTGCATTCACGAGCAGATACACTTCAAGATCGTACGAGGCACCCCCTGAAGGGTACGGACGCTTGGTGAACTGCAAGTCTTTGACGGAGAACTCCTCCTTGACGCGCAAGCAGTAAAACAGAAACGCCGAGAGTTTTGGGAGGCTCAGCTCCGTCAACGCTCGCGTCGAAGTTCTTGCGTCAAGGAGCCCGGCAACCGCCGGCGGAACTGAAGTCGGTTGCTCGAGTTGTACACGGTCGCGGGCGGCAACGTGTTTGATCGCTGGTAATGGCGGTCGCACATCGCGAAAACGAAACACGCCTCCGTAGGGCTCGGAGTTGCGTCCCAGTCGCGACCGCGTGTGAAACAACAGGTCATGGAACTGCCAGAACTGCAAATGCGACGCATCATCCGACGGCTTTGGTGTACGAAGGACTTCGAGCCCCTCAAGCAGGAAATACAGCAACCGGACCGAAGCCTCACCAAACTCTTCGATCAGCGATCGCACCTGTTTCGGGGCGCCGAGCGAATGCAGGACAAACAGCAGTTGCGGATCAAGGATGTGAAGCGTGCACGCGCTGAAGGCGGACTCCAACTGGAATCCGCCGGCGCCACTCCGCAGATAGGCGTAAGGCGAGAGGGCAACAATCCTCTCATCCCAGTTCACTGTGTCCGCTGAACAATACCACGGATGCTTGAGGTGCCCATGATGATTTCCGCGTAGCTCACAGACTGTCGTACCGTTGATTCGAAACGCCAATTCAAGCATGCAGCCTGCATTTAGGATGTTGAGGCAATGGTAGCGTCCCGCAGTTTCGAGGTAGTCTCCGCCCGCCGAGTCGACGATCGCTCCAAGTGACGACGCGCTCTCAATCGCCCTGGCGATCGATTCGATCGGCATCTCGCTCGTCGGCAATTGAAGCATATGTGAGGAACTTGTGAATTTGACATAACTGGTGCCATAACTCACCTGCACCCCGTCTGCAAATGCGAGGGTCTGTTCGACCTGCAGTGCAGCATCCTCCACGTCAGCCTGCCGCTTGTGGTGGACGCGTTCGCCTGATTTCTCGTTCGAATCTGTAATCGGCGCGTCCTCGGCAAATCGCAAGTCGCTCTAAAAGAAGATGGGAAAGCGGTTCAATGCTGCTTCCGGGGTAGGCTGCTCCAGCCACCCAAGCCGCACGGGCACGTCATACAGTCGCCCAGGAGCGAATCGCATCCAGAAGTGCCGTAGGCCCGGCACGATCACTTTGCAGACAGCTAGTTCGATATCGGGCCGCGACTGATCGAGCAGAAACGCCTCAAGATCGTGCTCCCTCAAAGTATCGAGCATCGCTTGCAATCCTTCGCGCATTGTGCGCTTTGGCTGGTCGTAGTCTCGCTTGGTGATCTTCACGCCAGCAAGAGGTACGAGGTACGGCTCTGAATCGAGTGAAGCCTCCTTCCACCATGTCATACAGTCCCGATTGATCGGCCGATACGCCGTGGTGCCGTCTTCGTGCTTGTCCAGGACGCAAGGCAGCGTTTGTGTCAATTCCATCAAAGCGGCACGAATACCGAGTTCGGCACACAAATGAGCGCCGAAGCCATACAAGACATCCTCGCTGGGGGCAGCTCGTTGGGCCGAGATCGCGACAAACACAGGCACCTGTAGATCGTTCGAGATGTCGAGCACCCATAGGTCTCTGCCTGAATGATGGAAAAAGTCGACGACCGCATCGATGACGGGGTCATCAAACGTCGTCAAATCCACCTGCGGCCGTTGAATCCTGTTGTACCACCAGATGGCGACCGCATCCCGTTCATGCAATTCAAGCAGGCCGTGATACGTTGCCTCAACATGGTCACTGCCTGCCGCGATACCGTTCGAGTCGCTATACAGATGCGACCAATCCTGGAGGCTCCCGCCGCCGTAATAGCAGTAAGCAGTCGGCAGATAGCGCCTCGACCCATCCATCAGAGAATGGACAGGGCTCCAATGCAGCTCGGTGTCAGCCGTGATGGGGGCTGGGATTCTCTGAAGATGATCGTGGCGCTCGTTCGTTTCTGAGCGGTGCTCGTATTGCGACTCACTCCACAAGGTGCACGACCGTGGATCGATCGCTCCTTCCACGGACGTTCCGGTGCCCAAAATGGAAGGTTCATATCCTTGGGCAATGCCAGCGTACCGTTCGATCGCCTCACACATGGCAGCCAGGTCGGCCATCTCTTGAGTCAGGCCCTTGCCGCCGCTAGCCATGTAGAACGACTTGAAAAACGACTCGGTGTCTCGGGGCTTATGCAGAAACAGGTGATCTGCAGAACTCAGATGCAGAGGGCCCAGCTGCCCGGTATGTCTTGGCGATACTTGCTTGATGACGCCGGTAATGGGACTGACGTGTTCTTGAAGGGCGTTCAACAGCGTCCCCACGTCAACCAAACGATCGGCGTAACTCTCATGCTCGGGACCGAGCGCAAGCGCTGTCACCTGTTCGACCTCGCTAGTGCCGCATTCGCTGCATTGTGGCCGCTTGATAACTGCGTGATGCCTAATCTGCATCTGATCAACTCGATACGTGATCAGGCGATTGGCCAGCGTGTTCGTCTCCCGATCACACAAGGACACGCGAAGGGCATTTGCCACCAGATGCATTGCAAGCGATTGAGTGAGGGGCGAATGCAGCCGCGATCGCCGCAGCTCCCCGTCGACACCGCATTCATCCAGAAACACGCGCAGCCGATCGTTGCAGATGAGACGATCTTCCAAACAGGTGTAGCAAGCGTCGTCGGCAAGACCGAATAGCGGCCCAATCCACATCTCCTTTCCGATCGGCTTGCAAAGGCACCACCGCTTTTGGGCTGACGCATATCGTTGTGCAGCCTCCTTGATCTCGGGTTGTAGATAGTCATCGACCAGAACGAGCACAATTGCCGCGGATTGCTCGTCGTCCCGAACGCTAAAACCGGCCGTGGCCAACGTCGCGCACAGATGCTCACACTTCAGGCTGCTGTAGTTTGCGACTGCGACTGCAGTGCATTCGGCCCCTGTGCCCTGCCACGGATCGGTATTGCAGGGAGTCGTGTCGCAGTCCTCGAGGTAGCCGGCATCCTGCATCGACTGCAGCGCGAAGATAAGCTCGGCGGTCTCAACAGCGCCATCCGCCGCCCTCATGAGATACTCTCTCTCGATAATCCGGTCTTTAATGCTCTGAGCAATCTTTTGAAACGCCTCCCCACTCAAAAAGTGGGTGTCTGTCTCATCGAGTACCACCATTCCGACATCAGGAAACGGGCGGACGTCCCACCTCGGGCTAACGCGGTAGACTGTGTGATTCATAGTCTGGCAGAGAGGTCAAGTGTCGCGGTACAGGATAAACAACTCGACGCAAGTCCAGCGCGCGCACGGAGCCCCCAGTAATAGGGCTCCCGTTGCCGTTTTCCCATTCAAGGACAACAGCAGCTCACTAAAGACGTGGAACAGCAGCTACTAGCCAATACCATCTCAGACGTCGGCGCAGAACCGGTTGCCGCTTGAAGACTCGCCGGCTTAGCAGGAAACGGCAGAACCAGTACGGTTTCCGTCTCGGGACCGGCTTTCATGGGAGTCACCTGGACGATCACACCTTTGGGGACATCGATGCCTTTATCACGCAGAGCCTGCGCTGGATCGGCCTCAACCTTAGTGCGGTAGGCGGCATCACTCCACGTTTGTGCAAGAACCTCAGCCCACACGTTCTTAAAATCGGTAGCCATTAGGAGTTCTCCATCGTAAGCAACAAGATATATTTGCCAACCGGGACACTGTTGTTATGGACAGCAGCAGCAGCAAAGGATCGATGAGCAGCTACAGCCGCCGCCACCTCCGCCATTACCACCCGGTGGCGGCGGGGGGGGAGAGGCGAGATCGTACCCTTTGGGGCGCTCGGGGAATGGGAGTACCACGACGGAGTTGTGGAGCTCGGCCGGCTTTTGCACCGGCAGAACGCTGATGGCGATTCCTTCGGGAACCGTGATCCCCTCGTCTGCAAGGGCCTTCCCGGGATCATCCTGCACCGTCTTGCGGTACTCATCATCCTGCCACGTCTTGGCAAGAATCTGGCCCCACACGTCTTCAAACTTGGCCATCGTCGGATCCTTCAAGTAGAACTATCGTGGTGAGAAAAGCCAGTCCAACAGGCTACGGGTACATTCAGCAGGTTAGCTTGGGGGCTTTTGCTGCGGCGGCAGCGGAACTGAGAACGAAATCGACTGCGGCGTCGGCTGGTATGTGTCATATTGCGGGCCATCATCGTGGTACGAATAGACATACTGCATGCTGAAGTCGGTCTTGAACCCAATGGCTGCCGTATCCTTCGGTTTCGTCTTCTTCTCGATGTCCTGTCGAATCGTGTCGTCCGCCTGCCAGAGCATCATGTTGACTGGCTGAAACGTGTTCGTCGCCATCGTTACAGGGGCTGAAAAACTCAGCGTGCCTTCGACATAGGGGATTTCAAAGCTCCACTCCGCATTATTCCCCTGTGAGTTCGATGAATTGGCAACCTTAACGTCGGGAATGGAATAGGACTTTGACGTGCCGATGGTGACGCTGGCGTTGATGTTCGCGGTACCCTGATCCCCAAAGAAGCCAATTGAGATGCCCGTTGTCTCACTGATGCTCGACGTGACGTTTTCCTGTCCCTGTGTCGTTCCAGGAGAGTTCTGCGCCATCAGAATGCCGGAGTTGCCAAGATAGTCCTTGGGGTAAGCGTTCAGGTTGTAGTAGGTGACGTACCAGCCCTGACGAGCTGTCGTATCCTCGATATATCCTGGTCCCGGTGCGAAGACGCCGTACTGAATCAAGAAGTAATAGTCATATGTGCTGCCGGCCGCGTCCTTGACCCACACGGCCTGTGCTTTGCTGATCAACTGGTAGTAGCAGTTGATGGCTTGTTTGCTGGAGTTTGTGACCGGCAGACACCACTGCACTTTGCTGGTGTATTGATGTGCTTGGTTGAACAGGTCAACAGGATCGCCGCCGCCTACCGCCGCACGCGCTGCGACCGTTGGCTGTTCGACGCTTTCGATCATTTTGATCGCTTCAGCAGCACGGTGCGCGCCATCGAGCGTGTCCTCGGCAACACCAGCGGGGAGCACGGGTCGAGGAATCACAATTTGCTCAACCGAACGACCAGCCTTCTTCAGGCCGAAGACTTCGGTCCCGTCAACATCAACCGCTCCCAGGCGATCACCAATCCCCAGCAGGCTCCGGAGTTGTGCCGCCTTCTGGGCGTCGGCGCCGCTGATTCCGATGAATTTCCCAGACGCGAAATCTGATTGGATTCCCTTCGCGGCCTCGCCTCCGTCCAATTCCGTGTCGGTCAGGAGTCGTAGAGAACTCGATTGGCATAATGCATCAGCAAAGGTTGCAGACATGTGAGTTGCCTCCTAGGTCCCGACATTGATCGCTTCGGCGAGCCTATGCAGCTCGACCTGTGCTTCCTCTTGGTTGGGGTCGAACCCTTCGATTCCCTGGCCTGGTTCGGGTGGCGGGGGTACGTCGCTGCCCGTTTCGACGGTTGCACCATCGGGGAAAATAACACTGATGCTGCTGTCTGGATTCTTAATCTGATCCTGCAGCTTCTGGTACCAGTGCTCACCGAAATCTGGCAAATGCCGCTGTTCTGTCTTCACCATCTCCTGTCCCGTCTTGCTGGTCACAATCTCCATGTTGTTGAGCGGCTTAAACCGCATGACCGTGTCGAACTGTTCTCCGGGCGAGAGCACAAGCCGGCCCAGGGCATCGCGGGCAACGTCTGCGAGCGTCCCTTCTCCGACCACAGTCTCAAGTCCATCGAAGAACGTCTTGAATCTAGGAAAAGCTTCTGCGAGGCCTGTTTTGGGTTCGTAGACGCGCGATCTCACGATCGCCTCGCTGTCGAACGGCGCTCTCAAGGTATCAACGACCACGATTTCGGCCGGCCCAACAGGCGTGTCTATCGGTGATCCGGCGGAGGGGTTTAGCACCAGCTGAGGATCGATGGGAAAGGCAACGTTTCCCAACGCCGTAAGGTCAAGGCAGATGGCCAACGCCACCACCGCCGCCCGCCCGCCCGTGAAGTCCTTAATCGAAACAAGCAGCGGGCCGGCTCCCTCGCCGGGTCGCATCGTGAATGCTTGCTCGTATCCCTCTGGCAGATCAATGTGGCTCTGAAGCTGCTTCGAGAAGGGGACAAGATTGTTTTGGGCCTCCGCCTCGCTCAAGCCGTTGGTTCCCTGCACCAACAGACTTCGGTTCTCAAGGACCCTCTTCCCTTCGATCTCCTGCCCAGTATCGACAGCCGCAGTTCCAGGACACATCACGACGCTGGGATCGATCTGCGGCGCGTACTCCACGAGTACCCGTTGTACGGCCTCGAACCTTTCCCGATCGATATGCCGTGATGCATCGTACCTGTAGGTGTCTCCATCTCTGTAGCCGTTCAAAGCGAACTCAGGTCCCAGGACGAGTCGCAGGATCGGATTGCCGCCCGGATCGAGCCGTCTTTGAAAGAATCCCTGATCGTAGGCGGCGACCAACATACTGCGCGCTGCCGCTTCGGCCCCCGCCACGTTTTTCGGCATTAGAAAGGGCGGCAACATCAACACGTCGTAGCTGTTGTAGAAGCGCACGCTTTGGCCAAAGCCACCAAGGCCGCCTCTGGCGCCTCTGGCAACTGTTTGCGCGATGGAGCGTCCTAAAGAAAACATATTGCCCTCCCGTCGTCGTTATAGTGGGGTCGCGTTAGATGCACGATGCCCCCTGTGGTCGCGGATATCTCCGCAACCAGTAGGCTTGCAATGCCTCATCACGAGTTAACACCGATAACGATGTGCAGGGGTCAGGTCATCGGCTGTGGGCGCAGCCTGACAACGTTCCGGCAACGAGACTGTATCTCCTGTAGCCGATCTAGTAGACCGTGTGATGTGTCACTCAGGAGATGGCTCGGCGAGAAGTGCCGACTGAATGGCTCGAACAAGGAGCATACCTATATGTGGCTTAGGATGCAACCGACTATGGAGGTAGCTGCCGTTGCGGCGAATAGTAATATAAGCAGTCTTCCAAACGTCGTGACCGACTCGATACGCGCGAAATGGCTATTGAACACCAGGGCACGAAGCCGCGCAAGACAGCGTAGGCACAATGTAATGTGCTGTAGAACGTGCTAGGTCTGGTCTTCAGTCCATCAACCAGTCAGAAATCCAGAGCACCAGTTGCGGCACGCAGATGATGAGTGCCAGCACCACAACGTTGGCCAGCAGGAATGGCGCGGCGCCGCGGAAGATGCGCCCGATGGGAAGGCCGGAGACGGCCGCGCACACGTTGAGGCAGTTGCCGACGGGTGGCGTGCAGGCACCCACCGCCAACCCCGATACCAGCACGACGCCGAACAAGACGGGCGAAACACCCGCCTCGACGACCGTCGGCAGAAACACGGGTGTGAACAACAAGATCGCCGGGCTGACGTCGATAAAGGTTCCCGCCACCAGGATCAGCGCGGCAATCAACAGCATCATGATGGTGGGCGCGAGCTCCAAGGCCGCAACTGCTGTGGCAATGCGCTCGGGGACGCGTTCGTAAGCCAGCACCCAAATGAAGACTTGCGACAACGCGATAATCATCATGATCTTCGCGCTGGTCAATATAGATTCGCGGAGCGCATCGAACGCGGCGGCGAGCGTCAGATGACGCGTCAGGAACAGTCCGACAATCGCGGCATACAGTACGCCGAGCCCGGCAGATTCGGTTGCCGTCGCGATGCCCGCCACGACGGTTCCCACGACAAACACCGGCATGATCAACACGTACAAGCTGCCGAGAACTTCGCTGGCGGCCTCCCGAGGGGACCAGCGCCGCTGCTCGACCGGATAGCGCTTCCGCAGCGACACCCAATAGACCAAGCCCAGCTGAATGATTCCCACCAGCAACCCCGGAACAAGCCCGCCCAGAAACAACTTGCCGACCGACACCTGCGCGGTGACGGCATAGATCACCATGGGAATGCTGGGCGGAATGATCATGCCCATGGTCGATGACGCCACCGTGATGCCGGCTGCAAACTCCTGCGGATAGTCCCGCTGCGTCATTTGCGGAATCAGGACCGAACCGATGGAAGCCGTGTCGGACGCCGACGAGCCGGAAATCCCGCCGAACAACATGCTGGCCACAACGTTGACCAGTCCCAAACCGCCCCGCAAACGGCCCACACACAACAGACACAGATTGATCAACCGCGTCGTGATGCCGCCGGCATTCATCAGCTGCCCCATCAAGATGAACAGCGGCAGAGCAATCAGCGTGTACGAATCCATGCCGGCGAAGAATCGCTGCGGCAGCACTACGATCAGCTCGGGCCGTACGAACAGAAAATACGCAAACGCGGACAGACCCAACGCGTAGGCGATAGGAACGCGAAGTAGCAAGAATGCGGCTAAACACAGGAGCAGCAAGATCACAGGTCGCCCCCGTCAATCTGGTGGCTGTCCGCGCGACTCGACGCGTCGTGTTGCCCCGTGATAATCGACGCTGTTCGCAAGAGACAGTACAGAATTGCCAGGCTGCAGCCGATCGGCACGCTCACCTGTGCGACGGCTCGCGGCAAGCCGGTCGACGGCATCAAGTAGTCGCCCGTAACGCCGATCCAATCGATGCTGTAGACGACCATCACCGCGTTGATGATGGCTACCAGCAGCAGCTCGGCCAGTCCCACAAGCCTTTGTCCACCCATCGGCAGCAACTCGACTGCGAAGGGAATCGCGATGTGTTCCCGCTTGCCAATCGCCACAGCGGCGCCGATGGCCGTGGTGTACACAAACAGAATCGTAACCAGTTCGTTGGCACCGGTGATCGAAGAGTTGAACAGGTATCGCAGCACGACCAACGTGACCACGATCGTGGCGATAGCCAACAAACAGATGGCCAGCACGAGTTCCAACATCTTGGTCAACAGCGCGTCGATGCGTCTCACTATTCTCCTCGCGCGGCCGCTCGAACGGCTTCCAGTTCCTCCGCAGTGATTTCACCTTGTTCTATGTAGTGCTGATAGACCGGCAGAACGGCATCACGAAAGGCTTCCAAGCCGCCCCCCGTCACGAAGTTGACTTCGAGCTTCTCAGACAAGCGGGTGATGAACTCGGTTTCCTCCCGCCGGTTCAGCTCATCGCTCAGCGCGATCGCGTCTTGCGAGACCTGGTCGAAGATGACTTGCAAGTCGTCCGGCAAGGCGTTGTACCAGGCGAGGTTGACCAGCAATGGATCGGGTCCGGTCGCGTAGTTCGTGATGGTGAGATACCTCGAGACTTCGTGGATCTTGTAGTCCCAGATGTTCGACGGTGGGTTGTCTTGACCGTCGACGACGCCGGTCTGCAACGACTGGTAGATCTCGACGGCTGGAATCTCTTGCGGATTCGCGCCGAAAGCCAGTGCCGTACGCACGTAAACATCTTGAGGCGGCACGCGCATCTTGAGACCCTTGAGGTCGTCCGGGTGGGTGATGGGCCGCACGTTGTTGGTGTGGGCACGAAACCCCTGCGAGATGCCGGTCGCCGGTACGTGCCAGCCGTTGGCCCGCGCCCCTCGATTGATGCCGTGCACGAAGTCGCTGTTGACCAGCCGAAGGGCCTGGTCCCAGTCGTCCACCAGGAAGGGCATCGTGATGATGTTGAACTTCGGATTGGCATCGGCGAAGAAGCCGCCCCGCGTCCCCTGCAAGGCGCCCGTCGCCACCAGGTCCATCAGTTCACGTTCGGTTCCCAGCACGCCGCCGCAATACAGTTCCACATGAATGCGGCCGCCCGAACGTTTTTCCAACTCGCTCTCGAAAAACTCCATGGACTGCCCACGAAGCGAACCGGCCGGCTGTTCCTGGGCGTAGGTGAAGATGAACCCGGATCTTTCGACCCGATCGCACGAGCAGAGCAACAGCGCCATGGCGACACTGCCGCAAACCACCGTCGCACGCGTCATATCCCACACCTCGGGGTCCGGCTCAGTTTTAGGCCGGGAACGGCTCATTTCGGAAAGAAACTGACGCCGAAAAATGTGCCTGCCCCTGCTGAGCGCAGACTCAATCAGAAAACAACTTCTTGAACGTTTCCACCGATGCCTTGAACCCGTCTTCGAAGTCGCCCCTTTCGGGCCGGTAAACGCTTTCGAGTGAGATCCCGCCCCGGTAGCTGTCGCGCTTCAGTGCCGCCGCCAGTGGTTCGAAGTACTGGGCCATCTGGCCGGTGCCCATTTCGCGGAAGTGCACGGTCGCCTTGGGCATGTCGACGACGCAATCCTTGATGTGTATGTGGCCGATGCCATTGACGCCCAGCGCGTCGTATCCGTCGGGATAGGTCGGCTCGCAAGCATACAGGCTGTTGCCGGGATCCCACAGGATCTTCAAGCGATCGCTGCCGATGTCATCCATCAACTTGCGGCCCAGATAGCCCGACGTGATCATCGCGTTGTTGCCCGTTTCCAGCACCAGCGTGATGCCATTGTCTTCGGCGAGCTGGACGGCGGGACGCAGAAGCGTGAGCAGCTTGTCCCACGCGCCCTTGCTCACAATCCAATGTTCGGCCCCGGCAGTGCCCGAGAGAATCATCTCACGGCGGAAACTCATGATCCGTACCAGTGGGCAGTTCACAGCCTTCGCCATATCGATGCAGCGCTTGAGTCCATCCATGTGCGCACGGTGATTGGCATCACCCACCTCCGTGGCTCCGACGAGCATGCCTGCGAAGTTGTGTCGCGAGATACAAGAGACCTGCACCCGGAAGCGTTCGATCAAACCCTGGACGCTCGAGAGCTCGTCATCGGTCAAGTCTCCGACCTCCTTGTCACCGATGAACTGCAGCTCCGCGTACTTCAGCCCGGCTTCGGTCATGACCGTGAGCGCATGCTCCAAGTCGCGGCTGATCCCGTCAGTGATGACTCCAAGTTGCGCCATAGTTGCTCCGGATAACTAGTTCTTGATTCGCTTGACCATCACTGTCTCAGACCACCTGAACCGGCTGTTCTTCACTTTGTGATCTTCGTGGCTTTGTGGTCAAACCCCAACAACTCTGTAAACGCTACGGGGTCATTCGACTTGTCCGACCACAAAGCCACAAAGATCACAAAGCCCTGGCATGATTCGTTTGGGAATTATTCCCAGGTGACCTCAGTACCGGCGATCTGTTCGAGCAGTTTTACGATCGACCAATTGTCTTCGTCAGGAAAGAGTGAAATGCCTGATTGAAACAGTTCGTACGCGGCGCTGGTGGTAAACATCGGGACGCCGTTCTCTCGGGCCATGCTCATGGTGATCCCCAGGTCTTTGTACATGGTGCCGATGTGGCTGCCGGTGTCCTTGAATTGTCGGTCCATGATCAGTTTGGCGCAGCCTTCCAGCAGCGGGCTGCGGACGCCGCTGGATGTGAAGACTTCGTACAACACGTTGCCCGGGACGCCCGCCTTGGAGCCCAGCACCAGCGATTCGAAAATCGCCGTGAAGGTCGAACCGATCAGCGCCTGCAGCGACGCCTTGACCGTCTGGCCCATGCCGATTTCTTCACCGACGTGAAAGATGTCTTTGCCGACGGCGCCCAGCACGTCCTGCTGCGCGTCGAACACCGGCTTCTGGGCGGCAACCATCATGGTGAGCGTGCCGTTTTCTGCGCCGCTCTTTCCCCCGCTGACCGGGGAGTCGATCATCTCGATGCCGCTGCCGGTGAGAAGTTGCTCCACCGCCCGCGCCTGCGCGGGCTCGATGGTTGCCGAGACGATGATCGTTGATCCGGGTTGCATGCTCCTCAACAGGCCGTCGTCACGACCGACAACATCCTGCGCCTGTTGTCCGTTGAGCACCATGACGAATACGACGTCAGAGCGTTCTCCGACGTCGGCAACACTGGCAGCAGGCCGGCCACCCAGTTCTTGAAGCAATCGCATTCGCCCTTCGCGCACATCAAAGCCGGTCAATTCGAAACCGGCTTGGATAATGTTCCGCGACAGCCCGATACCCATGTCGCCAAGCCCGACGATTCCGATACGTTTCATTCAAGCGATTCCAGTTCGGTGATCCCGTTCGCGCAAGCCGCACCAAGCGGGATGCTATGCCACAGATGACCGCCTGCCAACCGTGAGGCTGGAAGGGAGTATGTGGCTAGGACCGATTGGCAACCGCTGCTGGAATCTCTGTACACAAGCTGCCGGTGGATGCCCGAGGACCGGCAGTCTGTCGACGTTCGGGGCTGACCGGCGGTCCCAGCAGCGTCTCTGATGGCACGCTACGAGACATCGTCGCGGCGATCTCGCGCGGGCACACTAGCTATGCTTTGGCCCCGAAACGTTTGGCGGTTCGCGCCCGGGCCTTCTCGGCCTCGGCTTCGCGATTCTTGGGGTCGGCTGCGGTGACCAACGATGACAGCAGTTGCGTCGCTACTTCTGTGACCGCCTCGACCGCCTCGTCGAAGGCCGGCTGATTCGCCTTGGAAGGCTTGTTGAACCCGCTGAGCTTGCGGACAAACTGCAGACTGGCGGCCTGGATTTCTTCCTCGGTCGCGGGCGGGTCGAAATTAAAGAGCGTCTTGATGTTTCGGCACATATCGAATTCCCCTTTGCCGGTATGTCATGGTGCTGCAAACATCTTAGCTCAAACGCGGGGCCCGTTCATCCGGCGACGCGGAGGGGCCACTCCGCTGTCTCATTCATCCGATCGACGTTAGCCAAGCCCCAGCACTGCCCGCCAGAACGACAGCATGTCGTCGCGAAACAGTTCCGCCTCGCCCGGTGCGCTCCCGATTTTTGCACCGTTGTTGCCGTAACCGGCCTTGAGGGCATAGACCATCAGATCTCGATCGACCAGATCCTTGTTCGGGTCCTCTTCCAACGGGTGCAGGAACGCACCGTCATCGGCGATGTAGGCCGTGGGCGCCGCCGGTGAGACCTTGGCTTCCGGGATGTTCACGACGTCAGTTCCTCGATCGAAGCTGTGCTGTGCCTTGCCGACGAGCCGCATCGTGGCGTTTCCGCCTGAGACGCGAACAGCATGACAAAAGGCCTGCGCTTGCATGGGGGAGCACCACTCATCGCGATCGCCCATCAACACACGCACGCGGGTCTCGCCCACGCGTGGATCGAGGAACTGATGCCCGCACCACGGATAGGCGGCCAGCACTCCGCAAAGTCCGCAGCCGGCGCCCAGGACCGCACCGGCCAGACGCCGGGTGGCCGCCATCAACACCGCCGACCCGCCGCGGCTATGACCCTGCGCGCCAATCCGCCGCTCATCGATCTCCGGCAAGTCCGCCAACACTTTCCACGCCGCCAGCACATCGTACGCCGAGGCGGCGAAGGAGAACTGCGTCTGGTTGGCCACCGTCGAAGTCACGCTCCGCTGGCCAAAACTGTCGAGCACAAAGGCGGCGATGCCGGCATCGGTAAAGCTTTCCGCGTGCTGCAAATGTGATTCGGCGACACCGAGGCTGCCGGGGGCTACGATGATCAGCGGGCCGGGCGCGGTTCGCTTGGCCTCGGGCGGCAGGAACAACTTGCCGTCGGGGGTCACCGCCGGCATCGCTGCGGGCTCACTGATCGCCTGGTAATAGTTCAGCGGCGACGCCGACGGGATGTCGATGTTACGCCCCGCTGAGCCGTTGGCAAACGTCACTTCACGGTCGCGAAATCGCTCGGCACTCTGTTTGGCCGTCATGAGAACCACCTCGTGAAGATATCGAAGAACCTCCTGCGGGCTGCGTCTGTCCAGCACGTCCACAACGAGATCGGCGTGATGATTGAGTCGAGCGCGGAGCAGGCTGATTGAGGATCGCTTCCCCATACTATCACACGATCAGCCCCGCACTTACCGTCTGGCAGCTGTGACTGCTGTTATTGGAATCGGCGATCAGCGGTACAAACGAAGCACACGATATCCAAGGGAGGACTTCGCGATGGCCGAAGAAAACTGGCTTAACGATTATGTCGTCACCGTTGACGAATTCTTGTCGCCTCAAGAATGCGACAAGTACATCCGCATTAGCGAAGAATTCGGATACGAAGACTCGCTGGTCACCAGCCCACAGGGTCAAGTTCTGCGCAAGGACATCCGCAACAATCAGCGTGTGATGTTCGAGAACGAAGAGATTGCTGAATGGCTATGGGACCGGGCCCGCGAATACGTTCCGCCGGAGTACGACGGCCGTGCCGCCGTTGGCGTCAACGAGTTGTTGCGGTTCTATCGCTACGATCCGGGCCAGCAATTCAATTGGCATCAAGATTTCCCGTTCGAGCGCGACGACGGCGAGCAAAGCTACCTGACGTTCATGATCTACTTGAACGGCGACTTCGAAGGCGGCGAGACATCGTTCGAGGACTCGTACTCCGACGACTCCTTTGACGAGTTTAAAGTCGTCCCACAACAAGGCATGGCCCTGTTCTTCGCACACGCCACCCACCACAAGGGCGAACCGGTCACCCGTGGCCGCAAGTACGTTCTGCGCACCGACGTCATGTACGCAGCGGAAGATGTGGAGTACGAAAACGACGGAGACAACGATGAATAGTAGAGACACAGTGTCTTGAGGCGTGTTGGGCGGTGATCGTCAATCTGGTGGCGCCCGGCTCCGCGGCTTCAGTTGATTGTCTTGTTATCCAGTGTGTTGGCCAGTATGGGGTCGGCAAGCCAGTGATAAAAGCGATCGGTGACGCCGTCCTCATTCTCGATCTCCCCAACGAAAGGCAATGGGCTTCGGTCAAGAATCTTTGTTGAAGCAACATTTCGAACGTCGGCATAGGCAACGATCTCAGACAGGCTTCGCTCATGGATGCCGTATTCGATCAAGCCAAGGCAAATTTCACCGCCGTAGCCAAGGCCAAAGAATCTTCTCAGTAGGCGATATCCAATTTCTGGACGGCCCTCATTGGGCGCGATAGCACAAGTACCTACGAATTGTTCGTCCGACTTTCGAACGATCGCCCACACCCAAAAGTCGTTTTCCGGTCTTGAGTAGCACGCCATACACATCTTCAGTTGCCGACGGTTTTCGGCTTCATCGAGCCCTCTGCCGGTCGTGTACTGCATCACTATGTCGTCCGCCTGCATCTCATGAAACGCATCAAAGTCTGAGTCCCTCAAATTGCGGACGATTAGTCTTGCTGTTTCAAAGACGGTTTTGGGAACATTCATGTTCACGATGGTACACATTGAGCCGAAAGACCGCTCATGACAGCCGGGTGGGAAGGTCTTTTCGAACCGTTGTCGTCGACACATGCAATCCGGAGGAGACGATGAATCGCCAACTGCTGGGCACGCTGCTGTTGGTAGGCACAATCACGTCGCCAGCCTCTGCATTGATCACCGGCGGTAAGGCCGAACCGATGACTGCCCGCGGGTTTCCGGGCGGTTCGCTGCCGCTCGCCAATCTCAAAACGCGAATCGCCTGGTGGGAAGGGCCGCCCTTCGGTGGCGGCCAGTACCATTTCGAATACTCCGGACGCACGGCCGATCTCCAAGTCGCCATCGACTTGTTTCACAAAGTCGATTCGCAACGCAAGCAGATTGTCGTTCGCAGCGGCGTGCAGACCAGCTTTTGGCTAGGCCTTGAGGACAAGGAGCAGCAGCACGCCATCGACTGGCAATTCGTCGTGTGGGTGCCGAAGAATTGGGAGCACCTGGGCAACGCCGGCGCGGGATTGCTCCCACCTGGGGAAGAAGGCGATTCGCCGAAGACGGTGCTCAACGTATTCGTGACGGACCGGATTGAGTGGGAGTCTCTGAGGATTCCTGAGAACCTCACCGTCTTTGACGAGCGTTTGGAAGCGAATGGAATCCCCGCAGATCAGGGAGGCGCGCTGCGCGGAACCGTCCTCGATCCAGACGGGAATCCGATTGAAGGTGCCGTGGTGACTGTCAGCAGTGAATCCAGCGAGCTAACAGGCACCAGCCAGGCCGAAGGTCGTTTCTTGATCACGAAGATCCCTGTGGGAAACCATCAGATCGTTTTCGCGGCAGACGGATTCGCGTCCAAAGCGGCGCATTGGTCGTTTACCGCGACCACCTACCGGGAATTCGAAGTCACACTCGCCAGGGCCGCGACGGTTGCCGTCCGCGTGGTTGACCCGCAAGGCCATCCGCTGCCGGGTGTCGGCATCCGCGTCGCGAACTGTAAAGACCAGAACGGAAACCACTACCGACTGGCTGGCACGCACCAATTCACAAGCGACACCAACGGCGAATTCACGGTGAGTGACGTTCCACAAGGGACAATCAAGTTCATGAGCCGCAGTCCCGAGTATTTCTACAACCCAGTGTTGAACGAACACGACACGACCGATGCGCCAATCGTTCTGAAGCTGCAACCCACCGGTGTGGTTCAGGTCTTTGTTTTGGAGGCCAGCGGCAAGCCGATCACATCCAAGTACATGGTGGAGATTGCAGAACAAGGCGCGAAGAAAGGGGCCGTCGGCAGTTGGGGCGGATCGGCGAACATCGGCACCGACGGTACGTTCACATTCGAGGGCATTCCGCCTGGAAAGTACATCGTGACCGGCAAGCCGAACCCCGGCCGTATCGACGACCGGGCCGATCCGGTTGAGGTCCGAATCGAAGGCAAGGATCGTCATTCGATCAATCTGATCGCGAAATGAGATCATTGGAATCGGCATCGGTTTCGTCGGTTTGACGTGCATACAATCGGATGTCCAACTACGGAAGCTGGTACAACACAGATGAACGACGCTCTGAAAGCCATCGGAATTATCGTCGGGTTTTCACTGATTTTGGCGTTGAGCCAATGGTCCCTGGGGAACAATGGCATGGCACTGTTGTGTCTCGGGCTCATCCCGTTCGCTTTTGTGTGCTGGGGATTGTCGTGGCTGTTGGCCGGTTCGCGACGGCGTGAGATCGCACGCCACTTCACCGACGCCGAGCGAGAGCAGTTCACTCGACTGGCACGCAGCTACGGCCGGAAATGCGGGTTGATCTTCGCGCTGCCCGTGTTTGTCCTGGTGGCCATCTTCCCGGCCCGGTCGCCGCTGGCGGCGGTTGTCGTCTGTGCTGCCGCGACATTGGTCGGCTTGCCGTTTGCATTTCGAGTTGCTCGGCCGATGCGTGATTTCTACGGGACGACAGAGTATGCCAGCCAGCAGCCGAGCCCATTTGACTAGGCCCTCCTGATCAGAGGCTCACAGACAGCAGCGGGGGGAGCGGCCCTCAGCGATTGGCCAACCGTTAGGCTGAACGCAGACTTCGCAGTCTATCGGAGCGATCGGCAGGAACTGCCGGATCGTCTTTGAACCTGGCTTGCTGCGCTCGGCAGAGCGCACGGTAGATCAAGTTGTAACGAGCGCAGCGCCGATACTCACGCTACCGGTTCTACCGAACCCGTCTATTGTGAGGCTGCGCACGATTGAAGCAGGGCAAGGATTGTCAGCTTCGAACAGCCGCCTCGAGTGCAATCGACAGACCCAGATCGGTACGAACCGAGCGACAAGAGATTCCGCGAGGGGGGTTGGGCGATGTCATCCTGGGGGGGCGGCCGGTTATTCATTGTAGTGCTCTCTGCTTGCGCGCTGTTCGGATGTTCGAAAGATCGCAAAGAGGTGCACTACCTGGGCGATCACGGGTTGCAGCACTACAAGGACCGGGCCACAGAAATTGCCTATCCGCAGCTGTGTTGCGAGCCGCAGACGCCTGATGAAGTCAGCATGACCGACAAGCCTCGGTTGCTGTACGACCGTCGCCGCGACGAACTGTGGGACATGCCGCTGGTCGAGGCGTTGCACGCGGCCATGGCCAACAACCGGGTGATTCGCAGCAACGGCTCGTTCTTGGCGCAGTCGGTTTCGGACAATTCGCCGACCGTGTACGACTCGGCGATTCAGGAATCGAACGTGTTGTTCGGCGGCCGAGGCGTCGAAGCGGCGCTGTCCGACTTCGACACCACGTTCACGACGTCGGCAGTGTGGGGCCGCGATGAGTCCAACCAGAACAGCATTTTTTCCGGAACCGTGCCGGGCGGAACCCTGATCGCCGACTCCGCGGACTTTGAGGCGACACTTTCCAAACAGTTTGCCAACGCCGCTTCTTTGCGTTTGGTCCACGACTGGCAATACCAGGGGGTCAACCTGTTCCGCACGACCGAAGGCGGACCGGTTCTGTTCCCATCCTCTTATCGCGGCACCTTGCGGGCCGAATACCGGCACCCGTTGTGGGCTGGTTCGGGAACTGAGTTCACGCGAATCGCCGGCCCGCCCAACCCGAACTTCGCCGCCATTACCGGTGTGAGCCAGGGTGTGGTCATCGCCCGGATCAATCAAGACATTACGCTGGCCGACTTCGAAATCAGCGTGCGGACTCTGCTGCAAGACGTCGAGAACCTGTATTGGGATCTGTACCTCGCGTATCGAAACTACGACACAGCCGTGTTTGCCCGCAACAGTGCCCTGCGCACCTGGCGCGACGCGAAAGCCAAACTCGATGTGGGCGGTGCACCCGGATTTGAGCCGGCCGATGAGGCGCAGGCTCGCGACCAGTACTATGCCAACCGGGCTCTGGCCGAGCAGTCGCTCAATTCGATTTACACGACCGAAGTTCGCCTCCGCCGGCTGCTCGGACTGGCGGTCAACGATGGACGCATCATCCGTCCGTCCGACGAGCCTCCGTCGGCCGAGTTCATTCCCGACTGGTATGCGTCGCTGGCCGAAGCACTCACCCAGCGGGTCGAACTCCGCCGCCAAAAGTGGAACATCAAGAGTCTGGAATTGCAGTTGCGTGCGGCTCAAAGCCTGACGAATCCTCGGCTCGACCTGATCGCCGGCTATCGGCTCAACGGTTTCGGCGACCGGTTGATCGATTACAACGACAACGACGGTGTGACCCCTGCCGGTCTGTCCAGTGCGTACGAAACGTTGACGCAGGGCGATCAGACCGGCTGGAATCTGGGCTTCGAGTTCTCGATGCCGATCGGTTTCCGGGCCGCTTTGACACAGGTCCGCAACCTGGAGTGGCGGATCACAAAGGCCCGCGAGGTGCTGGCGGTCATCGAACTCGACATCAGTCACGAGTTGGCGACGGCGTTTCAGAACCTGGTCACGCAATACGCTACGGCCCAATCGAACTTCAACCGCATGATGGCTGCTCGCCGGCGTGTTGAACTGTTCGAAGCCAAGCTGGGTGTCGGCACGGTTACCTACGACCTGGTGCTGCGTGCCCAGGCAAGTCTTGCCGACGCGGAAAGTTCATACTTCACCAGTCTGGCCGAATACAGCAAAGCCATCGCGGAAGTTCATCTCCGCAAGGGAACCCTGCTGGAGCATGACAACGTGTTCCTGGCTGAGGATGGTTGGACGCCGGAAGCCTATGAAGACGCTCTCGAGAAGGCTTGGCAGCGAAGCACGGGGATCGACGCTCCGTGGATGTACGCCGAGCCGGAAGAATTCGTGACGGGCGCACCGGTCCAGCAAATCGGCTTCGTCCCGGCCATCGATTCGGATTCCACCGAAGGCTTCGGCGACGACTTGCCGCTTCCGCCTTCACCGGCCGACGGTGCCAGCCAAGAATACGAGCTGCCGCTGGCGCCTGCACCAGCTGAGGCCGGGGATCCCAATGGCGCAGTAGAAATCGATGAGCCCGCGGCCCCGTCGTTCGACGACGAGGGACTGTAGGCCGGAGGCAGATTCGTGAGGGTGGTCGCGTGCGAGACATTCGCACGCCGCCACCCCCTGTGCTGAAGCTCTTGAGCGAGCCCGACGAAGGGCCGAGGGCGGGCCCTTGCCTCGCATGTCTGCATACCCGCGCTCCGCGAAGGCATGCCACACACACGACCGTGCCAGTAATCGGGGCTAGAGCACATCTGACATAAACGTAGGGGTTCCAGCGGCGTAGACACGACGTACAAAGGCCGAACAGCGTCGGATAGCCGCCACGATTATCCCGGATGGGATCTAAGCCGGGATTCGCTCAGCCCAAGGACGTGCAATGGTTGCCGCGCGTCGATCAGCCGACTGCAGGGGATCGAATCGGGTAGTCTGTTCCGATCCGGGCATCGGTCGCGATCCGTGTATCCGTCCCAGTGCTTCAGCAGCCGCGTCGCGAATCGTCGTGTCCTGATCCTGAAGGGCTTCGACCAAAGCGCCGACCGCGTCTTTCGCATCGACGCCGAGGCCGCCGAGCGCGAACGCCGCAACGCGGCGGACCGTGTTCCGTTCGGAGCGGAGCGCTTGGCACAGGTGCCCAACCGCATCGGGACCGATCAACAGCAAAGACTTCGTAGCACCCAGGGCAACTTCAGTATCAGAATCCAGAGACGCCTCGATCAGGCTGGCGACTGCCGGATTCGCGGCAGGTCCGATCTCGCCCAGTGTTGTGACTGCAGATCGTCTGACCGCAACATGCGGATCCTTCAGCAGCCGGCACAGGCCTTCGATGGAGGGTTGAGCGGCGGCTCCCAGGGCACCCAGCGCGGCGGCGCCGCTGGCACGCACGTCATGGTGCTGATCCTTGAGCATCTGTATGAGTTCGGGAACGGTCTCGGCGGCGCCGATTGCCCCCAAGGCGGAAGCGGCGGCGGCGCGAACACTGAATTGGCTGTCGCGCAGCGATTCACGAAGTCGCGAAACGGCAGAGGCCGCTGCGGCACCCATCGACCCTAGCGTCACGGCGGCCATTCTTCTCACGCTGGAATTGTGATCGCCCAGCGCAACGCAGAGCGCGGGGACCGCGTTGCGGCCGATCTTCTTCAAGACCGCGGCGGCTTGGGAGAAGACATTCTTGTCGCTGTCGCCAAGGGCCGCAACGAGCGGCGGTATTGCGAGTTCAGCCATTGCGCCGCACTTGCTTAAAGAGGCGGCCGCGTTTCGCCGTGTGACGGCATCGCTTGCAGAAAGAGCGTCAATGCTGCGCCGTACTCTCTCGAAGTCTGCATCCTGTTTGAGCAATTCAGCATCGATGCCGGCTATCCGGCCGATCTTTGCCGGAACCCATCCGGGCACAACCGCCGGGCCTGCCAGGCAGCACTCGTAGAGTGCCCATAGGAAGCTTTCGATCGATCCCACATTGGTCTGCACGTGGGCAAGCTGACTTACGAACGACTCCCAGCGTCGTTGACTGCCCGCATGGCTGGCCACAAGATGTGCCGCGGCGAGGTATTCAGCGAGAGGATCGAGTCGGATGCGAATTCGATCGCCGGGACCAGGAACGTCCTCAACGAGTTGCAGCACATCTTGCAGGTAATGGAGTCTCGCAGCCGGTTGGACGCCACCCATTTCTTGTAAGGCGGCCGTCCGTCTCACCGCCGCGGGCCGAAAGCTTCGCGCCAGGCTCATCCGCGCGATTCGTTGTACGTCATCTTGTACCGTGCGATCGCCGAACTGCGCGCTCTCGGCCGAGTGGTTCACAACGCTGGCATAAGCGGTCACCAACGCAGGAACGTTCGCCGGCAAGTCCAACACGCCAAAGGTTTCTTTCGCAAAGATAATGTGATCGGCGAACAGTTTCGCGATCAGCACGCTCACACCTTCGCCGTTCCTTTGCGCAGAGAGATTACGACAGGCATCGAAGAACTCAGAGTCGGAAAGCAGCGAGACGCGATCGCGGTCCGCAAGATAGCTGGACACGAACGAAGAGAGGCAGTCGCCGGAAAGGGCGATCGGTTCCAGCGTCAGTTGTGCAGGCCGAAGTGACTCCGCCCGCTTGCGGGACGTAACGATGGTTCCGCCGAAGACCAACGCCTCGGCTTCGAGAGCGATTCGCTCCAGGGCATCGGCTTGATCGCCGACGAGATCGATGATCACGAGAATCTGTTGCCGCTTGAACAACGCTCGCAGCATCCCGTCGGAAACCTGCCGTTCGCCTCCGATCAAGAACTCGATTTGTTCTCGGATGTCATCAACGAGTGGCTGCCCCGAATCGAAGCGAACGATTACCGGCAACATGATCCGATCGGACAATCGCCTTTGCAGGCCCCAGCCGGCAAGCTGGCATGCCAGGCACGTTTTTCCCGCGCCCGCATCGCCGCCGATCAGAATCGAGGATCCTTTTTTCGACAGTATCGAGTAAAGCTGCTCGGGAACGAATTCGATGACTTCGATCCCGTCCAGCATGACGGGCAACGGCACAAACGTCTGATGCTGGCTGGTTGCGGCTTGCTGCCAGAATCGGAGTTGCGTCGTGGTTACATGACTGGCCACCCAGGCATCGAGAATGCGCGGCCGGAAGTGAAACAGTCTGAGCAGGAAGCAGCTCCTGAACGAAACAGTGAAACCGCCAAGTGCCCGGGGGATCCTGAAATCAAGGAATCTGCTCAGACTCTCGTTCAGGCCAAACAGCCACAGCGGCCGCAACCACAGGACGAGACACCAACTCGCGTACCAGAAGACCATCCACGCGGCGACCGCCAGCGCCCCAACCTTCAGTTGGGGTCGGTCTAATAGGGTTCGCAGGCCCAGCCGGGCAGTCCATTGCGAGAGTTGGGACGTGAAGACTGGAGTCGGGGCATTTGTTGCGTCACGGGCAAGTGCGTCATCGCCTTCGCGGATCGGGCGACTCTCTACTGCAAGAAGTTCGGGCGGCATATCGACCGCCGGTTCCGAGGCCTCAACATCTAGCACTGCGTAGTCTGCGTGATCGACGATGAATGGTTCTTTGTGTGGCAGCGACTGAACGGAGTCAGCTTCGGTTCGAATCTGCCCGAGGGCGCGTTGTGCTGCGTTCCGAAGTTTCACTTCGTCACTTTCTGACATCTCGATCAGGTTTGGTATTGCCCTCGCGGCGGCGGGACCAATCTTGCCCAACGCGAAGGCTGCGAAGCTGCGGACTTCAAGGTCGTCATCGACCAACAGCTCGGTCAAACGCCCGACTGCATCACTCGCATCCTTCCCGATCCGCCCCAGCAGGAACACGATTTCTCGGCGAAGCGAGCCATCAGCTTGCGGCAACTCTTCCAACAAGGGCCCAACAGCGACGCGGCCCATGGCGACCAGTGCCTCTGCCGCTTGAGACGCGTCGTCCGCGTCGTTGCTGTGCAGTGCCAGGAGATGCTGCTGGATTGCCTCATGCTTCGACGGTGAATCTTCGCCGTGTGCCAGAGGCAGCATGCACAGGCACAACAAAAGAGAATTGGCCATCTCCATCCCTCAAACCCATTCGAGAGCGCCGACGACATGGCGCAGACCGGTCCTCGTGCCGAGAAATCGGCTACCAGATATATCGGTTACACCGTTTAAGTAATTTAAGGTGAGTTTATGGATTATTGAGACTTTGACGACGTTTCGTCTGCGGGGCCCGACAGGCCTCCCGTCCACGGCTGGCCGCGGATTCATCTATGACCGTTAAGTGTTGACCAACAATGACTTACGCGGATCACTCTCGGCCGGTTTCGCGATTGACCCCTTCTGGTGCGATGGCTATGCTCCCGCTCCGCTCTGCCTTCGCATTTCGAGAAATATCGCAACGAGTTCATGAGCAGTCTCGCAGCACGCACCATCATTCCGTTTTCCCAGCTCGAGCAGCTACGGGAAGGTCGGGCGATCATCGAACAAGAGGCCAAAGCGCTCGATCGCCTGGCGGCTTCGCTGGACGGCGCGTTTTGCGACTCTGTCGGGTTGCTGGCTGCATGCCAGGGCAAGATCGTCGTCACAGGCATGGGCAAGGCTGGGCTGATCGGACAGAAGATTGCGGCCACTCTGGCGTCAACCGGCTCAAGCGCCGTCTTTCTGCACCCTGCCGAGGCCGTGCATGGAGATCTCGGCAGTCTCCAACAGACTGACGCCGTACTCGCTCTGTCCAACAGCGGCGAAACCGATGAGGTCTGCCGGCTGTTGCCGAGCATGCGGCGACTCGGGATTCCGCTCATCGCCATCACGGCATCAGAAACCAGCACGCTCGGATCGAGCGCGGACGTTGTCCTGAGACTCGGAAGACTCACGGAAGCGGATGCCAACGGACTGGCGCCATCGACAAGCACCACGGCGATGCTGGCCACAGGTGATGCGCTGGCTCTGGTCATCAGCCAACTGAAAGGCTTCACCGCCGAACATTTTGCAGCTTTGCATCCGGCCGGAAGCTTGGGACGCAAACTGATGCTGGTCCGCGACGCGATGCGAAGCGGCGGCGACTTGCGGATTGCCAACGAGCATTCGAGCGTCCGTGAACTGCTGGTTCAATTGCAGAAACCTGGGCGCCGCACCGGCGCCGTGATGTTGGTCGATGAAGAAAACTGCTTGCGCGGTTTGTTTACCGACAGCGACTTGGCCCGGCTGCTCGAGGGGCGACGCGACGGGCAACTGGATCGTCCCGTGTCGGAAGTAATGACCGCCGACCCCTTGACCGTGACGGCCGACGTCAAGCTACAACAGGCCGTTGAATTGCTCTCGGCTCACAAGCTGAGCGAGCTTCCCGTTGTCGATGGCGGTGGGCACCCCATCGGACTGATCGACATCACGGACCTGATCGGGATTATGCCCGGGGAGAGTGAGTCTTGAGCCGCGGTGCCCCACGTCAACTTCTGCTGACCTTGGGGCTCGGTCTCGGTTTGTCGGGTCTGTGCTGGTTGTATGCCTCGGCGCTCAACCCGATGTTGATGCCGATGCAAAAGCTGGTGTCGCAATCGCATGACATCTCCAGGCAGCTGCAACTCACGCGTCCCCGCGAGTACGTGGAGATGGCGCAGCGTTTCCTCGATTCCCAGCCTTGGGCGGCCGAAGCCGACGGCATGTTTGCTTCGGAAACGAAGACGACCTACTTTTACACGCGAGAAATAACGCCGGTCGAAAACGATCGGGCCGTCGAGTTGAGCCCCTTCGCGCTCATTTGGTTTCCGGACGGAACAAAGCCGGATGACGAGCCGATCACCATCGCCTGCGACAAGGCGTATGTCCGATTTTCATCGCCCGTTAACGCTGTCGATTTCAGACCGGGACGTCCGGTGCTGGCGTCTTTGGAAGGCGGGGTGACGATCGAAGGGCCCGACGGGTTGCTCATCAAAGGGCCCACCTTCGTCTTTGATGAAGAGCCGATGCACATTCGGTGCGACTCGACCGTCCGCTTTCGGTACCGTCAAAACCGAGGGACCGCCAGAAGTCTGCAGATCGAATTGCTGGCCGATGAAGATCTGCGTCGCAAGGACTCGTTTGCCGTAACCGGCGTGCAGAGCTTCATGCTGCGCAGCAACGTGAGGATGGACCTTGTCTCCGAAGACGGCGAACAGGTGCAAATCCGCAGCGCCGGACAGTTCGAATACGTGCTATCCGAACAGGTGGCGACCTTTGAAAACGACGTCAGGGTCTACCGTCCGACGGGCCCCGAGATGTACGACTCGCTGCAGTGTGATCTGCTGACGCTTTCGTTTGCCAGCTCCGATTCCCAGCAGCCAACCCCCGAAGAGGGGTTCGCAGGGATGGGAGGCAAACTCGAACTCCGCGAGCTCCGCGCCACCGGGCGAAACGTCACGCTGGAGTCTCAGGAGAACGACCTGGCGGCGGCCAATCTTCGCGAGCTGGTCTACGATTTGCCCGGCAAGACGGTCGCGATGGTCTCCGATCAATTAATCGAAGCGCAGCTGCAATCGACGCTGTTGCAATGCCCCACGATTCGTTTGCTTCACGACGACGACGGTCGCATGGTATCGGCCCGATGCAGCGGGCCGGGCCGATTGGTGAACTACGACTCAGAGACCACAGAGCGAGTGCTATCGGCCGGCTGGCAGCGAGAACTCTACAAGCATCCCGACCCTGAAACGGGGCTGGACGTCATCGAACTGGAAGAACAAGCCATCGTCCAACAGCATGGGTCCGATGCGGGGCTCGGCGCTGAATCAATCAAACTTTGGTACCAGGAGCTGCCCGACCGCCAGCGCGGGGCCGATGAAGATTCAAGCCGTTTTCGTCCCGTGCGTCTCGTGGCTCAGAACCAGGTCGTGTTGATCAGCTCAGAAATGCGCGCCGAAACAAACGATCTGGAAGTCCGATTCGAGGCTGCCCACTCGCGCACATCGGGAAGTGTCACGGCTTCGACCGAGCCCCATTCCACCCCGGTGCAGACCACGTCTGCCAGCGTGCAAAGCGACGAGCCGGGGGCCGAAGAGCCTTTGGCCGTGACTGCCGACCGGATCGAAGTCCGCGTCTCCCAACTGGACGGCCTCCAGGATCCGCGGGTTGAAGAAATCGCTACTTTCGGCCGTGTCGTCGTCACTCAAGCCAGACAGGACTCCGCCGAGTCGCTACGGCTCACCGGCGAGAGCCTGCATATGCAGAACGGGTCGGACCAGGTCGTCGAGTTGCGAGGCGAACCCGCTATTGTCCAGACCAGTGAGATGGGGATCGAAGCGCGCAACATCAAACTTGATCGGGCGAACAACCTCGTCGAGGTCGACGGGCGCGGACTGCTCATGATTCTCTCCAAGCGATCGTTGGAGGGTAAAGAACTACCCGAACCTCAGCGGTTGGATATCTGGTGGAACGAAAAGATGAACTTCGACGGCCAGACCGCACAGTTTTACGGTGACGTCGATGCAAAACTTCAACACAGCAGCCTGAAGTGCCAGGAGATGCGCGTCGATCTGACGCGTCCCGTTTCATTTTCCGACGAGCAGCCCGGCCAACGCGACGACGTCGACGTGCACAAAGTCTTCTGTCGCGACGGCGTGACCGTCAAGAGCGACCGCTACGAAGGCAACGTCACCAAGGACATTTTCCGTGGCGGTTTCTACGAGTTCTCGCTTGATCAACAGACCGGCAAGACCGAAGCTACCGGCAGGGGCTGGATCAACATCTGGCAGAGGGCCGACGACAAGCGAGCACCGCTTGGAAACGGCATTGGCGGCCAGCCGAACCGGCCCGCACAGCTACAGCAGACCGAATGGACCTATATCCGCATCGAATTCGACGGGTCCGCCAGCGGCAACATCGAACAGAGCCACCTCGAGTTTAAGGACGGTGTGCGGATCATCTCCGGCGGAGTGGCCCATCCACATGAAACGATCGATCGCGATCACCTGCCCCTCAACGCCGGCTGGCTGCGATCGAGAAAACTCACCATCCACCGCCACGACGCACCGACCGGCAACGCGACTTACCATGAACTTGTCGCCAGCGACAACGTCTGGATGGAAGGTCGCACCAAGAATGGGGTCTTTACCGCCTTGGCTGACCAGATCAGCTACGACGAATCCAAAGACACGTTCATACTCCGCTCCCACAAAGGACAACCGGCGAAGATCTACCGCGAGAAAAGAATTGGCGGTACGCGCGACGAATTCGAAGGCCGGCGGATGCAGTTCAGCCCATCGACCAACGTTGTCCAGATCGACGAAGCCACCGGCTTTCAGGGCCAGCAGTGAAGCCGACACATGGCCGCGAACGCAGATCGGCAATACGGCCGTCCCCCTTCAGAAGGGGGAGCACAGCGGGTTTCAAGCCCCTCTAACTCCCACTTTGCAGCACGGAGAACAAGTCCAGCGCATCCCAGTGAAAAGGCTGCATAGGAGAGATGTCTGTGTGAGGCGTCCATTAGCGTCTGCGCAGGTTTGCACTATTGGGAGCGCCGGCGACACGCTTCATTCATCGAGCTGGATTGTGTAAACGTCGAAACCGGCGTCGCGGTTTGAGACGAACGTAATTCGCCCGTCTGCACTCCACGCCGGAAAGTTGTCGATGTCCCGATGGCGCGTCAAGTTGACCGCCCCGCTACCGTCCGCGTTCATCACCCAGATCTCGAAGTTCCCGCTGCGGTTACTAGTGATTGCCAACCGCTTGCCGTCGGGTGACCAGGCGGGATAGTCGTCGAGCCCGTGGCTGTGCGTCAGACGCGTCACCTTCTGGGTCGCGACGTCGGCAACCGCAATCTCAAGATCGCCAAAGCGGTCGGTGGCAAAGGCAATTCGATGGCCGTCAGGAGACCAGGCAGGATGCGCGTCGATGGCGGGGTGACTGGTCAGTCGCTCTGGCTGCTTGCCATCGGCGCCGATGACGTACAACTCCTGGTTTCCATCGCGGGTTGAGGAATAGGCAACCCGGCTTCCGTCAGGCGACCAGCTGGGCCATTCTTCGTGCGATAGTTTGTCGCCCGTGACGGCCACCGGCTGAAGGTCTTCGCCGTCGGGCCTTATGGAGAAGACTTCGATGTCTCCTTGATTGGGTGATGTCTTATCGAGCGAAAAAGCCAATCGTGTGCCGTCCGGTGACCACACGGCGTCGTACTCCGGCCCGTCGTGCTTTGTGAGACGTCTCTCAACGCTTCCGTCCGCCGAACGCAGGAACAGGAAGATTGTTGACCCCCGATGTCGGGCGAAGACCAGCCAGCTTCCGTCGGGAGACCAACAGGGCCGCTGTTTGAAGTAGCCATCGTCGGTAACCCGCACCGGTTGGCGGTCGGGTGATGCTGACGGCTCGGGTCCGAAAGCCAGCCCACGACCACCCGATGACCAGAAGGCAGCCGCACCGAAGAGCAATGCCAACAGCGCCCGTCCCAAAGTCCTCCACCCACGGTTATGGCACGGCCTCCTGACGGTGCCATCGAAGCGACCGCAGGTCTCCCGGGTCGACGAGACCTTCGGTCGGCCCGAGTGTCGCGGTCGGGTGACCGTGACACAACAGCTCGGTCGGCCCAATTTGAAGGTGGCCGGCCGGTGCAGGTTTGCGACTCGTAGGGAGAATCGATCGCTACGACGTCCCCCTTCAGAAGGGGGACTACAGGGGGTTCTTCGACAATCCATGCGCTTCCCTGCACAGGGATCAAGAGTCGCTTGGAACCAACCCCCTCCAACTCCCCCTTCGAAAGGGGGAGAGCAAGAGCTGCGACGTCCGTGGAGGCTGAGTTGGTCGAGTCCACGCAGCACGGCTAGCCCAGTTCTTCGATGGACTGCCCCAACGGAGTCAGTCCAACTTCAGTTAACTGCGGGGTTCCAATCCCGATACGCTCCAACAGCGTGCAGAACAAATCGGCCGGCGTCATCGGACGGCTGCTGGGATGTTCGCCGTGTTTGTCGCTGGCGCCGATGATCTGGCCGCCACGAATTCCGCCGCCGGCGACCAATCCCGAATAGCATTGATGCCAGTGATCGCGTCCCGCTTTGCCGTTGATCTTCGGCGTGCGGCCGAATTCTCCCACCGCCACCACAATCGTTTCATCGAGCAGTCCGCGTTCGTCAAGATCGTCCAACAGTGCCGAGACCGACTGGTCGAGCATCCAGGCGTGGCGATCCTGGAATTGCTGGAAGTTGCGATCGTGCATGTCCCACCCGCCGTCACCCGTGTCTTCTACCGGCTCGACGTGAGAGCTCCAATTGACCTGCACGAAGCGGGCGCCGGCTTCGATCAACCGGCGGGCCATCAAGCAGCATTGTCCGAAGCGAAAACGTCCGTAGTTCCGCCGCAACGTTTCGGACTCGCAGTCGAGATCGAAGACTTCGCGGGCGCGAGCGGACGTCAGCAACGAAAAGGCCTGCTGGTGAAATTGATCGAAGGTGGCGAATCTGCCTGATTGCGCGATGTGCCGATCGAGCCCATCCAGAGCGTGCAATAGATCGCGGCGCGACGAGAGGCCGTCGGCGGTGACTCCGTCGATCAGATCAAGCTGCGGAATTTGGACGCCCTGCTCTGGGTCGTAGTCCAACCGAAACGGGTCGTGCAGCGTGCCGAGCGAGCCGCCCCCTTCGCCGGTGATCGCCCGCTTGCCCTGATGCAGGTGCCCTCCCAGCGTGACGAACCGAGGTACCGTCGGCTCAAACCCCAGCACCTTCGAGACGATGGAGCCGTGGGCCGGTTTGAGTTGGCCGGGAAGCAATTGACCGCTGAGGCTGGTGGCCCCGTGGTCGGAACCGGTTAGCCCAATCGTCCCGGCGATGCCATGATCGTTGTTGGTGTGATGCAGCGAGCGGAGCACCGTGTACCGATCGGCACGACGGGCCAGCTTCGGCAACAATTCGCAGACCTCGATACCCGGCACCGATGTGGCAATCGGTGCATACGGGCCGCGGTACTCAAGCGGCGCTTTGGGCTTGAGATCAAAGGTGTCGAGATGGCTCGGTCCGCCCCACAGCCACAAGAGAATGATCGACTTGGCGGACGAGGTCTGATTCGCCGCCGCTTGCATTCTCAACAGATCGGCAAGCGACAACCCGACGACGCCCAACGAGCCCGCCCGCAGCAGTTCACGGCGGGAAACACGACCGCAATCTTTGGCTAGGAGTTTTCCCAGATTGAGCACGTGGCTCTCTCCGCAATCGACGTCGGTCTACAACACCGCTCCGTGTCGCAATGCCTGGTATCTACGTCTACAGCGTATTACGCTGTCTCGTGCCGCGATGAACGCGGTTTGGAGCTTCAATGGCTGATTCCCGCGAGCCGGAACCGGTCATGGAATCTCGTAAACGACTCTAGTATAAGCGAATTGCCCACAACCTTCATTGAGATCGGCGACGCGTATCAATTTCGAGTGGAGACAGCAGCCATGGCAAGCAACGTGAATCGACAGTGGCATTTGGCGGCACACCCAGTGGGAATGGTCAAGGAATCGGACTTCAAACTCAGCGAGGCCCCCGTTCCCACCCCCCGCGACGGCCAGGTCCTGGTCCGCAATCTGTTTCTCTCGGTCGATCCCGCCATGCGCGCCTGGATTACCGGGCAACGTTCTTATGTCGAGGGCGTTCAAATCGGCGACCTGATGCGCGGCGCGTGCGTGGGCCAGATCGTGGAGTCCAAGAAGCCGGGATTCGAAGCGGGCGAACTCGTCGTCGGCGGCTTCGACTGGCAGGACTACGTCGCCACCGAAAGCGGCGGCATGCTGCCGATGCAGAAGATCCCGCCGGGCGTTCCACCCACGGTCCCGCTCGGCCCGCTGGGAGTGACCGGGTTGACCGCCTACTTCGGATTGCTCGACGTGGGCAAGCCGCAAGCGGGCGAAACGGTCGTCGTCTCCGGCGCCGCGGGCGCCACCGGTTCGGTCGTCGGCCAGATCGCGAAGATCAAAGGCTGCCGGGCCATTGGCATCACCGGCGGTCCCGAAAAGTGTGGTTGGATCGTGGATGAGGCCGGTTTCGACGCGGCCATCGACTACCGTTCGGAAAACGTCCTCGAGCGCCTCGCCGAACTCTGTCCCGACGGCATCAACGTCTACTTCGACAACGTGGGCGGCCCGATTCTCGAAGCGGCGCTTCAAAACCTGGCGATGCGCGGCCGAGTCGTGCTCTGCGGCGCCATCTCCGGCTACAACGCCGAAGAGCCGCCCCCGGGCCCGCGCAACTATCTACAACTGCTGATGCAACGCGGACGCATGGAAGGCTTCATCGTGATCGACTATTTGAAGGACGCCCCGAAGGCAGTCGCCGATCTGTCCGGCTGGCTGCTCTCCGGCAAGATCAAATATAAGGAAGACATCGTCGACGGCCTGGAAAACGCCCCGCGGGCACTCATCCGCCTGTTCGAAAGCAAGAACTTCGGCAAGCAGCTGGTGAAGATTGCCGATCCTGGTTGACCTGTAGTCGCCGCGTGAAGTCCGGCTGGGCCACACGCACAGCTCTCATTGGTTCTTACCTCTCCACGTCACGATATCAATCCGCGGAAAAGTTTTCGTGATGCCTTCAACCGTGTTGTTGCTGACCTGGTCGGGCAGGTTGAGTTGCCAAAGGCTTGGCAGCAGTGCTCAACGTCTGTAGCGAAACGTCGGCGATAGCGGTTCCTCGCAGATCGAGACGAGCGATTCACAAAGGTCATCGCATCGCCGAGCGGGTGATCGGCGTGGTGGACATGTTATGATGGAGTTCTCCATTCTCCGGAGCATTTGGGATGAAGTTGAGCGGATTATCCGAAGCGCTTGCTCACGCTCTGTTGAGTATCCGGCGTCTGGTCCTCGGCGTTGGGTGCCACTGGCGGCTCGTCCGCCAGTGCCTGCGCGTGACGGCGAACGCGATTCGAAATAGATTCTACACGGCCTCTCTATCGGCACTGGCGGGCAAGCCGCCAGTGGCACCCTCGCTAACGGTGGCGTGCAGTCTGCTTCTCGCGCTGATGGTTCAGACCGCCCATCCGTGCGGGTTGTGCTTCGTGGCGCCCGAACTCAGTTTGCTCGAAAAAATCGAGGCTGCTGAGTGTGTTGTTGTGGCAAGTCCCGCAGATGATCTCCCCGCAACCTGGGACGTCCACCGAGTCTTGAAAGGAAACAATGTCAGCCAAGGCGATCGTGTCACGCCTGAGGCACATCGACCACCTTCCAGACGTGATAGTCCGCAGATTCTCGTCTGGGACGAGGCGGTGACAGATTGGACGATGGAAGGTCCGGCGACTCCGGACGTGCTTCAATTCCTCACTGGAGCTCTCGAACGCCGCGGCGCAGCGTCAACGACGCACGGCGAACTCGCAGACTCGTTGCAATACTTTCTGCCATTTCTGGAACACGCCGATGCTCGGATTGCCGACTCGGCGCACAACGAACTGGCTGGTGCACCGTATGGAGTCTTGCGAGAGCTGGCGCCGTACGTCGAGTCGAAACACCTGCTGGCATGGGCTAATGAGCAGGGCTCGGCAGTCAATCGTCGCAGCGCGCTGTACGTGATGTGGCTCGGGCATTTCACAGATGTCCGCACACGCGACATGCTGCAGATGTGGATCGATCAACGTCGCTGGATCGAACATCCGCAACATCTCAGAGCTCTTCTGACCGCGTACATCCAACAACAGGGTGAGCCAGCTGTTCGAGTCGTCGAAACTAACTATGTTCTCGATCGGGAGCGCACACTCGGTGAGATCGTCGCCGCGATCGCTGCGTTGCGGATCCACGGCAACGCGCAGACCAAGGTTTCGCGGCAGCGGGTCATGGTTAGCTTTCGGCGACTGTTGGATGATCGGCCTCCGCTTGCCGAGTTGGTGATTGACGACCTCGCCCGTTGGGAAGACTGGAGCGTCGCGCCGCAGCTGATGGCGATTCATGCCAGTGGAGAACAGCCTTGGAACAGCGCGAAGATCGTCAAATTTCTCGAGCGCTGCCCGTCGCCGGAAGCCCGGAAGTTTGTACAGGTTCAACTCACCGCTGAGCGTTGACGGCTTTGACGTGAGCCGCCATCGACCACAAATCGTCGGGCGAGGCCGGTCTCTGTTGGCTGCAACCAAGTGACTCGAGAGCGAGAAAGTTTCGCATCCTGCGCAAATTTCGAGCGGTAGTAATATACTGCAGATACGCAGTCCACCAGGAGCAGACGAACTGATGAGAGCGATTCGATGCATGTCGACGTTGGCGGTCCTGGTCACCTTAGGGCTGTTCGTCCACGGCGCCCTTGGTGAGGGCAAAGACCGCCAGGCTCTGTTTGGCGAACTCCACATGCATACGAAGTGGTCCTTCGATGCCTACATGTTCAACACCCGCGCCACGCCGGACGACGCCTATGAATTCGCCAAAGGCAAGCCGCTGAAGCATCCGGTGGGCCAAACCTATCAGCTTTCACGGCCGCTCGATTTTATGGCGGTGACCGATCACGCATTTTATCTCGGCGTGATGGCCAAGATGGGCGACAAGACGCACCCGCTGTACAAGCATCCGCTGGCCGCGAAGATCAACTCTCCCAATCCCGATGTCATGTCGTCGGCGTTCGTCGACATCATTCGGGCCTCCCGGGCGGGCCGGCCGATCGACGGCTTGACAGATCCTGTGATTCGCAAAGAGACGTGGGGCGAAATCGTCGCTTCGGCGAATCGGCACTACGAGCCCGGCAAGTTCACCACATTCATCGGCTACGAATGGACCAGCACACCCGACGGGCAGAACCTGCACCGCAACGTCATCTTCCGCGGCGACACGGCGCCGGTCCCTTTCGGCCGGACCGATTCGGATAAGCCCGAGGACCTCTGGGCCTGGATGGACCAGATTCGCGACGCCGGCCACGAAGCTCTCGCCATTCCGCACAACGCGAACCTTTCGGACGGACGCATGTTCGAGCAGGAAGACAGTTGGGACAATCCCTTCACGGCAGAGTACGCCGCGGCGCGGGTCCGCAACGAACCGTTGGTCGAGGTCACACAAGTCAAAGGCACCTCGGAGACTCATCCGTTGCTGAGCCCGAACGACGAGTTCGCCGACTTCGAGCTGGTCGAACAGCGTGTGGCTTCGAAGACTCGGATCACGATGTTCAAAGGCAGTTACGTTCGCGAGGCGCTCAAGACGGGGCTCGAGTTTCAGGACAAACAGGGATTCAACCCGTATCAATTCGGGTTAGTGGCTGCCACCGATAGTCATACGGCCATCATCCCCGCGGAGGAGAACAACTACTCGGGCAAGGTCGGCTCGCGCGACGGCTCACCGGTTCGCCGGCTGCAGACGCCATCGAGCACGATGGACTATCGTTTCTTCAGCGCGTCGGGCCTGGCGGGTGTTTGGTCGGAGGAGAACACGCGGGAGAGCATTTACGCCGCCTTGCGACGCAAGGAGACCTGGGGCACCAGCGGGCCCCGCATTCAAGTCCGATTCTTCGGCGGGTTCAACATGGATGCCGTGAAGCCGGGAGAAAAGAACTGGGTTGCCAACGCCTACAAAGGCGGCGTCGCGATGGGGGGTCAACTGGGCGGCTCGAAAGAGGCTCCAACGTTTGTGGTGTGGGGGGCCAAAGACGTCGACGGCGCGAACCTGGATCGCATTCAGATCGTCAAGGGCTGGTCTGCCGGTGGAAACAGTCACGAGCACGTTTACGACGTCGTCTGGTCCGGCGACCGAAAGCCGGATGCCAAGACCGGAAAGGTTCCTCCAGTGGGGAATTCCATCAACCTGCAGACGCTCGAGTACGAGAACACGATCGGTGCAGTCGAGCTCAAAGGGACATGGACCGATCCGAGCTTCGATTCGAAGCATAACGCGTTTTACTACGTACGGGTCCTGGAGATTCCGACGCCCCGCTGGAGCATGTTCGACGCGAAGCAGCTCGGCATTCCGCATCCGGCAGACCTGAAGCAGTCGCTTCAGGAACGCGCCTACACATCACCGATCTGGTATTCGCCCGGTTCGTGAACCGAATTCTCAAAGAGCCCTTAGTTCACTTCCTCCTCGGCGGGACCCTGCTGTTCGGCTTGTCTGCGTGGAGGAACCGCGGCTCAGAGGAACGGCCGGACGAGATCGTTGTGTCTCCCGCCCAAATAGAGGTGCTGGTCAACGGCTGGTCCCGCATTTGGGAACGCCCTCCGACACCGGAGGAAGTCGAGTACCTCGTCGACGACTATGTTCGGGAAGAAGTCTACTACCGCGAAGCGCTCAAGCTTGGCCTGGAACAGGATGACACGATCATCCGCCGTCGGCTTCGACAGAAGATGGAGTTCCTGGCCGAGGACTTCGGGCAACAGCACGACCCGGGTGATGAAGAACTGACGCAGTTCCTGGCGGAACATGCCGACGAGTTTCGGAAACCCGCTGTTTTGAGTTTTCGGCACATTTACTTCAGTCCCGACCGGCGCGGTGATTCGGCCGCCGCTGACGCGACCGAAGCATTGGTCCAACTCGCCCCGGAGACCGACTCGGCGAAGATCGAAGAGCTGGGCGATCCGTTCTTCCTGCCGAGTGAGTTCGAGTCATCGTCTGAGGATGATATCGCTCGAGCGCTGGGTCGCGACTTCGTGCCGAAGTTGCTCGAGGTGCCTCCCGGTGAATGGTCCGGCCCATTGCGTTCCGGTTTTGGTTATCACCTGGTCTTCGTGACCGATCATGTCGCAGGCCGTCTGCCGGCACTTGACGAGATTCGCACGTCCGTCTTGGAAGAATGGCAGTCGGCAGAGCGAGACAAGTACGCCGAAGAGTTCTTCGAGCGGCTGCGGTCCCTCTATTCGGTTACCGTCGAGATGCCGGAATCTCTCGACACGGCTGACGCGCCGGAGGCGCAGCCATGATGGGCCGTTGTGTACTCGTTTTGACGTGCGTCGCGCTGTTCCATGCCCCGCGACCGGCTGCCGCGCACGAAGTTCGGCCCGGGTATCTCGAGATACGCCAACGTTCTGCCGACACCTACGACGTTCTGTGGAAAGTTCCCGCTCTGGGGGAATTACGATTGCGGCTGGAGGCCCGCTTTCCTGAAGAGTGCGTGGTGACGGCCCCGCGAATCACGACGAAGTCGGGCGATTCCTTTCTCCACCGCTGGTCAATTCAGTGCCCAGACGGCCTGGTCGGTCGTTCGATAGCGATCGATGGACTGGCCGACACGATGACCGACGTGCTGGTCCGGTTTGAGCGTACTGATGGAACGACGCAGGTCACCCGCCTCAGGCCGGCGGCCCCCGCTTTCACGGTGACGGCTTCGCCGAACTTGTTTCAGGTAGCAACGACCTACACGATACTGGGGATCGAGCACATCCTGCTGGGCATCGATCATTTGCTGTTTGTGCTCGCTTTGTTGTTTGTCGTCCGTGGAGCATGGCCGCTGATCAAGACCGTGACAGCCTTCACGGTTGCACACAGCATCACCCTGGGTCTGGCGGCACTCGGCCTGGTTCATGTGCCGGGTCCTCCCGTGGAGGCGGTCATCGCTCTAAGCATCGTGTTTGTGGCCAAGGAAATCGTGAGCATTGAGGCAGGCCATCCCGGCCTGACACAACGCCAGCCTTGGATCATCGCCTTCTCATTTGGCCTGCTGCACGGCTTCGGATTCGCGGGGGCGCTGGCGGACATCGGTCTGCCGCAGCGCGACATCCCTGTGGCGCTGCTGTCGTTCAACATCGGCGTCGAGCTGGGCCAATTGGCTTTCGTCTTCGTCATCCTGGGTTTGGTTGGCCTTGTTCGCCTCTTCATGATCGAATCGCGGCCATGGATGAGAACGGTGCCGGTCTACGGAATCGGCATCGTCGCCACCTATTGGACGATCGAACGCGTGCTGGCGGTTCTCGCGTAAATTGAGAACGGGTCTGCATCCGTCCGACCAGAAGAGAACAAACCGTGGCGACTTGGAGTGGCCGTCGGCCACAACCGAGACTTGTCTTGGCTCTCGTAATGCTCTCTCAGCTTAGTGGCCTTTGTGGCTTTGTGGTCAAACCGATTGAATCGCTTCACCGTTCACAACGTTGGTTAGGCCATGAACCACAAAGCCACGAAGTGCACAAAGCGAAAAGGGGATACATGCACTAGCCAAATTGGATGCCGACTTGTGACAATGTTTGAGTCTCATTTTGAGCGCCTCACCGTTGTGCAGAGCGACGATCGGAAGCCCCGCGGAGATGTCTAATGAGTGTTGCCAAACCGATGAGTGTCGAGTTGCCACGGACCCTTGACGATTGGGTCGCTGGGGATTGTCACGGGCAGAACTTCTTTAGCATCGATCACAGCCTGCAATCGCTGCTAGAGCTGTACATGGATCGCGATGCGCTCGATCACATGACCCCGCACTTCGAACGGCTCGGCGAAATCGCCGGCGGTCGACTCGACGAGCTGGCGCGGTTGTGCGACAGACACGAACCGGTGCTGCACACGCGCAACGCCCGCGGCGTCGATGAAGACTGGGTCGAGTTTCACCCGGCCTACCGAGAGATGGAGCAAATCGCTTTCGGCGACTTCGGCATTCACTGCATGTCCAGGCGCGGCGGCGTGCTGGGCTGGCCCGACAAGGTGCCACCCATCGTCAAATACACCTTTCAGTATCTATTCACACAGTCCGAGTTCGGACTGATGTGCCCCATCTCGGTGACCGATACGTCGGCCCTGCTCATCGAGCGCTACGCCGATGAAGCCACCAAGCAGCGGCTGCTGCCGAGGATGTTGAGTCAGGACATGACGACCATCCTCAAGGCGGCCCAGTTCATGACCGAAAAGACCGGCGGTTCGGATGTCGCCAATATCCAGCTCGAGGCGAGGCTCGAAGAGGGCCACTGGCGTCTCTACGGCGAGAAGTGGTTCTGCTCCTGCGCCGACGGTGACGTGGCGCTATTGCTGGCCCGACCCCAAGGAGCCGTCAGCGGCACGAGGGGACTGGGGCTGTTCGCCCTGCCCCGTCACTTGGAAGACGGAACGCGCAACAGCTATCGAATCGTGCGGCTGAAGTCGAAACTGGGTTCCAGATCGATGGCCTCGGGCGAAATCATCTTCGACGGCGCCCTCGCCTACGCGCTGGGCGAAGTTGGTCCAGGACACAATTCCGGGCTCAAGCAGATGCTGGACCAGGTCAACCTGTCGCGACTCTCGCACGGTGTGCGGGCGGCGGGCATGATGCGGCGGTGCTTGAACGAGGCGATGACCGTTGCGCGGGGCCGGATTGCGTTCGGCGAACGCATCATCGACAAACCGCTGCTGCGCCGGCAGTTGATGAAGTTGACCGTGCCGACCGAACAGATCCTGTCGATGGTCATGTTCACCGCCAACCAACTGCACCTCGCCGAACAAGGTGACAGCACTGCGGACAGGTTGTTGCGAATTCTCACGCCACTGGTCAAGTTCCGCTCGACCCGCGATAACATCGCTGTCGCCACCGGTGCGATGGAAGTCCGCGGCGGCAACGGCTACATCGAAGATTGGATCAACTCCCGGCTCGTCCGCGACGCACACCTGGGCGTGCTCTGGGAAGGAACCTCGAACATCGTCGCGTTGGACGTCGTCACGCGGGCCATCGCCAAAGTGGGCGCCCACCGAGATCTGGCCGCCGCTCTACAAGAACGACTCGAGGCAACTGCCGATCTTCCCCGCCAGTATCGCGGGGAGTTGTCGAGCCTGGTCGATCAGGCATTCGCTTTCGCCGAAGAAGTCGCCACCAGCGGCAACGAAGCCTTGGCCCGCCAGGCCTCCGACGCGCTGTACAACGTGACCAGCGCCGTGCTGCTGGCCTGCGAAGGCGCCACCCTCGGAGTGCAAGCCGCCGACGCGCGACGGTTGATCTACTCGCGGATGGTCGTCGAGCATCGCCTCAGCCCGCACAACCCGCTATCCACCGGCAGTTCAGACGATGCCAAGACGGACGCCGTGCTCGCCGACACCCCCGTGGGCCTGGAGACTGCGGGGATTTTGGCCACGACCTAAGAAGTCCCCAGCATCATTCGGTTTGTCTTGTCTATGGAATAGCCATCCGGCTGATTCTGTGTGAGATAGGACGCGAGTGTGCGGCCCACAGATGATTGTGATGTCTCGGCCGTTCGCCGAGTTTGGCAGACGTAGGATTCGTCGTGACTGAGATCGACGTCCATCGGCTATCTGAGATCGACCGCGCTAAGGTGATCGGCACATCGGGTAGCGGCAACGACGTTCGGCCGGTGCCTCGCAGAGCTGCTCGGGCTCCCATTCATCGAGATGGATCGCATTTTCTGGGGACCGACTGGAAGGAGCCCCCGGATGAGGAGTTCATTCCACAGGTCGAGAGAATCGTCGATCAATCGCGTTGGGTACTCGATGGCAACTACTCACGAACCACACCGGTGAAATGGCGTCGGGTACAGCTTGTCGTTTGGCTCGACATGTCGTTTGCCCGCACCCTCTTTCGGGTGTCGACCCGTTGCGTGCAGCGATCGCTAACTCAAACGGAACTGTGGCCAGGCACCGGCAACCGTGAGACGTTGCGCAAGGCGTTCCTGTCTCGAAAATCGATCATCCTGTGGGCGATCAAGACTTTTAGGAGAAACCGACAGAGATGCTCCAAGATCATGGGTTCGCAGGAATACGACCATGTCTGGTTCGTACGATTGAAATCGCAGCGCGGCGTGAACGCATTTCTTGAATCCGCCCGAACAGCGCTTTTGGCCCGCGGGAATAAGGAGTGATGGTCCCCCAGTCGAGTATCGGTCCCCAACACGCTTCCGCGTTCAGTGGGACTCTCAACCGGCCGGCCGCGTGAGCACCTTCTCCGACTCAACGTTCTTCAGCAGCTCTTCCTTGTTCATGAAGTAGGTGGGCTTCATTTTGCCCTGGCTGAAGAGCTTTTCGGACTGGTCGTCGTAGTGCGGGCTATCGGGATGGTCGCTTTGCCCCAGCGGCAGCATCGTCCATGATTGGGGCGGCTTGGTAAGCAGCACGACTTGAGTCGAGGTTTGTCCGCCGCGACCCAGGAAGGTGGGGCCGTCGCCGATGCGATCGAAACCAATCGCGCGGGGCGTGGCGATGCTGTTGACCGATCCGCCGCCGACCGGCCAGGTGCGATCCGTGCCGGCGCGGCCCACGCGGTACACGTCGCCGTAGGCAACTTCCAAGCGGCCGAAGTCGGACTGCAGCTTCTCAGCCGCTTTCATGATGCCCTGCAGCAGCAACTCGTCAGTGGCCGACTCGGGAGGCGGGAAGCCCGCCCGATCGTACAAGCGGACTTCCTCGCCAAGCTCGTCTTTCCAATAGCGGTAGGCGATCGCACCGGTCGAGGCAGGATCGCAGCGGCGGTCCCAATTCATGATCAGTTCGACCAGTTTGGCCGGTCCCGTTTCGGCCTTGGCCTCCGGCGTGGCGCCGGACCACGCTGATTGCAGCTTCGACTGCCAAGCATCGGCGCCGTAAACGTGATCGCTCAAGGCGATCGCCTTGGCGCCGTCGATGGTCAACGGATTGGTGGCATCGAGCATTTGCAGGCACATGGCGGCCCGTTGGTGCAAAGGATTGTCGTACCGCTGTTCGAGACTGGCGTAACCGTTGAACAGGTAGGGCCGTTCGCTCCAGCGGTCCGGCTGCAGCGGCGAGTTGGTCGTCATGAACTGCGGGCTCACGTTGCAGTTCTGCATGTAGCCCTGCGACGGGTTCTGCAGCTGCACCAAATCCTGCAGCGCGTGGATGCCCTGCCATTCGGTTGCCGACGTATTGCCCGGCAGCGGCAGCTTGTAGTCATGGCCCGGTGCGCGGATGGGCACGCGGCCGTTGCGGACGTAATAGATATCGCCGTCGACCGTGCCGACCATGATGTTCTGTTCCATGTACTGCAGCATGGACAGGGCCTCCTTCATCTCAGCGAGATTGTGGGAGGTGATCATGCGGAAGCCCTGTTCGAGCAGGCGGAATTCATCTGCGTAGGGAAGTTTGAGAACATACGCCTTGCCATCCTTGCGGGCGACGACCGGCCCGTGATGGGTGTGTTCGAACTCTACTTGCTGCTCGACGATCTGGTCGCCCTCTTTGACTTTGATGACGTCGGTGCGGACGGTCATCTCCCGCCACTCGTCGTCGTACTTGTATTTCCGCGGGTCGTCAGGGTGCACTTCTTCGGCATAGCAGTCGGCCGCATCAGGACCGCCGGTCGTCATGGCAATCGAAACGAACTGGCTGTGCCCCAACGAAGGCAGCGGCAGGCCGGGAATCGCCATACCGGAATACGCGATCTCACCGCCGTACATCCGCACTTCGTAGAACCGAAACGCGCCGTACCAACTCAGGTGCGGGTCGATCAAGGCGATTGGCGCCTTGGCTTCGGTCCGCTCGGCCGCGATGAGCCACTGGTTCGAGCCGCGGTAGGCAATCGGATCGGGTTCGATGCCTCCGCGTTTCATGTCACCGCCGGCGTCTCCCTCAGGCCATCCCCAAATGATGAATCGGCCCACGGCGACGCACATCCAAGGTTCAACTTCCGGGGCCCAATCGGGGACCTCGTCGGGATGCTCCTGCATGTACTGCTTCAAACCGGCTTGATAAGACTCGACGATCGCCCGGACCTTGGCGTCGAGTTCGCCGTATCGAGCTTGTGAAATCGATGCGTGTTGCCAGAGCCGTTGGCGATAATCGTGCTTGAAGTGATCGGGACCAAACGCCTCGCACATGGTGCCGGTTGCCAATCGGTACTGCCGCAGAACTGCTTCGAGCCGATCTTCGGCCTGGCAGTAGCCCATTGCGTAAGCCGCCCCCTCCTCGCTGGCACCAAAGATGTGGGGGACACCGAACGTATCGCGGTAGACGGTGACCGGTTCGACATTGTCTTCAGCGCTGGACGAGACCGTCGACCCGATGCCGAGGGCGATCAAGCAGATCGCGACGATGCTCTGAGTTCTTCTCATGGTGCAGTCCTACCTTCGGCCGATAACAACCAACGGCCGGCCGACAACCGTCAAGACGGCGGTTCCGTCAACCCGCCGTCGGCGCCCCAACCCATCTGGCAGGGTAAGCTGACATCAGTGCAGCATGACCAAGCCGGCCGGGAGAGAGCGTTCCGGACCCCCCACGTTACCAGAACTCGGCATGCGGTTCATCGAAACGGGGGCGGATTTCAGCTATGTCGGGGGGGATTTTCCGGCAATTCTCGGGGTCACCGGGTTGCTTCACTCGCCGACACAGTACAGGTTTTCAACCGTACGAATGTAGATCCGGCCGTCGACAAACACGGGTGTGGCTACCGTCAGTTCTTCGAGTTCGTTCTTGGCGACCACTTCCACCTGTTCTCCGAGTTTGAGCACCAGGGTCGCGCCATCTTCCCGCGTCACATAGACGTGGCCGCCGGCGACGATGGGCGAAGAACTATATGAGTTGCGATTCTTCTCTAGCGCCGCTTGCCACAGCACTTCGCCGGAAGCAGCGTCGATGCAGGAGACCGGCCCGCGATCGTCTAAGACGTAGATCTTGCCGTCCAGCACTGCGGGGGTGGGGACGTCGGCAGCGATGCCCTTCCCTGTTTTGATCCAAGACACGTGCGTGTCGGTGACGTCTCCTTCGCCACCCAGGCGAATCGCGTGCAGCGTGCCCCCTCGGGAATAGGGCGCGATGACGTGGTCGCCCGCCAATACTGGTGAGGAGATCGAGCGGAAGAACCCGTTGGAGCGGGGGTTCATGTCGCCCACCCTCCACAACTCTTCGCCGTTGGCCGCATCGTGTGCCGTGACATGGTCGGCGCCGAGCACGACGATGGTTTCTTGCCCTCCCCGAGAGACAACGAGTGGAGTGGTGTAGCTCTGGGCCGCCTCGGACGGTGCGCCGAGCTCGCGATCTTGTTTCCACACCACTTCGCCCGTGCCTTTGTCGAAGCCGGCCAGATACGAGGGGCCGCTGTGCATGCAGGCGATGACGACCAGCTCACGGGTGAGAACCGGTGAAGTGCCCAGGTCCCACCACAGCGTGTCTTGGCCGTACAGGTCCTGCAGATTCTTCTGCCAGACGACTTTGCCGTCAAAGTCGAGACACGCCAGATCGCCGCTCTTGAAATAGACGTATACGTGTTGGCCATCGGTCGTCGCCGAAGGATTGCATCCGCTGGCTTTCTTGTGCTTGCCGTCGCGCGTGTCGCCAATCGCAGTCTGCCACTGCCGCTTGCCGCTGGTGCTCAGACACAACACGCGATTCGTTCCAGAGTCGCTGTATGTCAAGAACAAGCGATCGTCCCAGACGACCGGCGTCGAACTCCCCGGTCCCGGCAGTTCGTACTTCCACACAATGTTCTCCGACGGACTCCACTTGGTGGGGTAGGCGCCGTCAGCGGCGATGCCGTCTGCATTCGGTCCTCGCCAGGATGGCCAATTGCCAGCCGAAACCGGAGACACGATGGAGAAGACCAGTAGCGTCAGAAGTGACAATCTCATTGGCGGCAATACCTTGTTTTGCGGGCATCCGGTGGTTGTCCATGCCGAGGGCACCCTACGATTATATAGGTCAGCACCGCCCCACTTCAAAACCGAGTGAAATCCAGGGGATAGTGCTTCGCCAAGAACTCGCGCGCCGGGACGAACAACCGGTGATCGACATCCCCAATAGAAGGCGAATCTCATGTTGTATCCACTTGGGCTCCGGAACGTTTATGCGTGGGCTCTGCTGATCGTCGCGGTATCCGCACAAGCAGCGGCGGCGGCCGATGTACCGGTGTTCGACGGCAGCTGGACCGCGTACGCCCGCGATTCCGGCGGGATGCGGCACTCGCCACTGACCCAAATTGACCGTGAGAATGTGCATCAGCTGCGGCCCGCCTGGAGTTACCGCACCGGCGAGATGGAAAAACTGGCTGGCGGCCGTTCGTCGCGCAAGGCGGCCTTTGAATGCACGCCGCTGGTAGTAGATGGCGTGCTGTATCTGAGCACACCCACCGGCCGGGTGATCGCCCTCGATCCCGAAACGGGTGACGAGAAGTGGCAGTACGACCCGCAGGTTGATCTGAAGCTGGGGTACTCCGAGTTGACTTCCCGCGGCGTCTCCACGTGGGTTCCGCAGAATGCGCCAGACGCCAAAACAGGTGGCCGACGCATCTACATCGCCACGATCAATGCGCAATTGATTGCGCTCGATGCCGCCACCGGCGAGCCTTGTCCCGACTTTGGAGAGCAAGGCACCGTCTATCTGTGGAAGGACATCGGCCGCGTCGATCCGGGCAACTATCAAGTCACCTCGCCACCGGCCGTGCTGGGCGATTTGGTCGTCGTCGGTTCCACGATTGGTGACAACGGCAGATTCGACATGGAACGGGGCGTGGTGCGGGCCTTCGATGCGCGCTCGGGAGAGCTGCGCTGGAGCTGGGATCCCATCCCGCGGAAGCCAGGCGACCCTGGCGCGGAGACCTGGAGAGGCGCGAAGGCTGCACGCACCGGAGCTGCCAACGCCTGGTCGATCATCTCCGCAGACGCCGGACGCGATCTCGTCTTTGTGCCGACGTCGTGTCCCAGCCCCGACTACTACGGCGGCGAACGGCTGGGGAGCAACCTGTTCGCTAACTCGGTCGTGGCACTCCAGGCATCAACGGGTCGAATCGTCTGGCACTATCAAGTCGTCCATCACGACATCTGGGACTACGACGTGCCGGCCCAACCGTTGTTGTTCGACTTGCGCAAGAACGGCGAGAGCATTCCCGCAGTCGCCATCGGCACCAAGATGGGATACATCTTCGTGCTGCACCGCGAGACGGGCGAGCCGTTGTTCCCAGTCGAAGAACGAGAAGTCCCTGCCAGCGACGTGGCCGGTGAAGATGCGGCGCCCACGCAGCCGACTCCGACGGTCCTGCCGGCACTCGGGCTGCACGAAATGACGGCTGATGATGCGTTTGGCGCGACGCCTGATGAACGGCAGCAAGCCAAGGACCGCATCGAGTCGCTGCGCTACGAGGGCATCTATACGCCGCCCAGCCTGCAGGGATCACTCATCACTCCCAGCAACGTCGGCGGACTCAATTGGAGCGGTATGACCTTCGATCCAGCGCGGCAGCTGTTGGTCACCAACGTCAATCGGCTCGCCGCCATCATTCAGCTGATCCCGCGCGACAAGTTTGCGGCGGCCCGCGGCGAGCGACTTGGAGCCGAACTCGCCCGGCAAGCGGGTACGCCCTATGGCATGTCGCGAGAGATCTTTAGACACGCTAGCGGCATGCCGGCGACTCCACCTCCCTGGGGCACACTGGCGGCCATCGACCTCAACACGGGCAAGCTGAGTTGGGAAGTTCCGCTGGGTTCGGTTGTGGATCCATCCGCCGTTCCACCGGCTGCCGAGTGGGGCTCGCCCAGCCTGGGGGGAGCAACTTCGACAGCGGGGGGCTTGGTGTTCGTGGCCGGCACGTTAGACCATCACCTCCGCGCCTTCGACGTCGAAACCGGTAAGGAGCTGTGGAAGTCGCTGCTCCCGGCAGGCGGCAACGCGACGCCGATGACCTATCAGCTTCGCCCGGACGGCAAGCAATACGTGGTCATCTGCGCTGGCGGCCACGGCAAGCTCGGCACCAAACTCGGCGACCACGTAGTGGCCTTCACCCTGCCGTGAGTCCGGCAGTGCTGACCTACTGCGTCGACTTCGCGACAGCGTTTAGCTGCCGCAGGCACCATCCGGCGGATGCCGGCCGGCTACCAGAACATGGAGCTGATGCCGTCGCGGTATTGCAGGTCTCGGCCAGTCGCCTCTTCCCACGCCTGTCGCTGTTCGACGGTGCGGCTTGGAATCTGCCAGTCGATCGCCAGATGCCGCGAGTGGGAACAAGACGCGCATGAGAGCAGAACGGCAAGTACGAACAGAATTCTCATGTTCCTATTATCGACCGATCCGGCATTCACACTGCAGGCTGCACGCTCTCGAATTATCTCCGCACACCCTTGATTCGGCCCGCCGGAGTCGGACAGTATGAAGTTGCCAGTCGGCCACGAGGCCGCATATCCGGCAAACTCCAGCAAGACTGCGCCGACCACGAAGTCGCCTTCCAACAAAGATCCACCGATGGCCAAATCGCATCGCATTCATCACACACCGTATCGAGTTGTGCCCGGCACGCGGGTGCAACTCAGCGAGTTCTCGACGAAGGCTGGGGACGAGTTCAAGAAGAAGTCTCAAGCTCGGCAGGCTTTGGAAGAAGACGTCACGGCGCTCGCTGAAATGCAGCGGCTGTTGTGGGCCAGCGGCGAATTCTCCATGCTCATTATCCTGCAAGCGATGGATGCGGCCGGCAAAGACGGCACGATTCGACACGTGATGTCGGGCGTCAACCCGCAAGGTTGTTCGGTCACCAGCTTCAAAGCACCCACCGAAGAAGAGCTGGGCCACCATTTCTTGTGGCGGCCGACGCGCTACCTGCCGGCCAAAGGACGCATCGGGATCTTCAACCGGTCCTACTACGAAGAGGTGTTGATCGTGCGGGTGCATCCCGAGTTCTTGGAGCCGCAAAGGCTGCCGAAGCTGCCACCGGGCGGCGACCTCTGGCGAACCCGCTTCGACGACATCAACCACTTCGAGCACTCGCTGGTTCGCAACGGCACGAGCGTCATCAAGTTCTATCTGCACCTCTCCAAAGACGAGCAGAAGCGGCGGTTCCTGGACCGTTTGAACGAACCGGACAAGCATTGGAAGTTCAACGAGGCCGACGTTCACGAGCGCAGCTTCTGGGGCGACTACCAGCACGCGTATGAAGACATGCTCAGCGAAACCAGCACCGCCTGGGCGCCGTGGCACATCGTGCCGGCCGACGACAAATGGTTCGCGCGGGCGCTAGTGGCCGACGTGATCGCTACCAAAATCTCTGAACTCGACATGCAGTATCCCACCGTCAGCGATGAAGACCGGGAGAAGCTGGCCGGAGCCCGCAAGGAGCTTGAGGGCGAGCAGTGAGTGCTGTCGAGAAGTGGCAGCGGCCACGTAATCATCGGTAATGACACCGCACTTGACGCGATCGACGCTGCCGAATTCGCCGTAATCCGCCAAATCGGGCGAAGCGTGAGCCTGGTCCATCGCGATGCCACGGATCTGGTTTTCCGGCAATTCACGTGATTCGGTGTTATATCCCGCCAGACCTCTTCGCCTGTCTTCTTGGAACGTCGGTAAGCCATGCGGATCCTCTCGATCCAGCTGGTTTTCCCGGCGCAAGTGTCATAAGCGCCGGCTGCGTCGGCCGGCCGAACCTGAACACAAAGGAGGACAGAATCGTGAAGACCAACTCGAACGACACGTTGTGGCGATTGAAGCTTGTCGCAGTGGCGCTGGCAGTCGCTGGAACCTTGGTAACGGCCGGAGCGCGCTCCAGCCGGGCGGCCGGCATGCTCATTGCCGAAGGCGGTTTCGGGGGCGTTCTCGAAATCGAGGAGCACACGGTGCAGGTGACGATCAACAACGGCATCGCCGTTACCGAGGTCAACCAGGTGTTTCGCAACACCGAGGACCGGCAGGTCGAGGCGCTTTACCTGTTTCCGGTTCCCAAGGGCGCCTCGGTCGCCAATTTCAGCATGTGGATTAACGGCAAAGAAATGATCGGCGAGGTCGTGGAAAAAAAGCGGGCCCGCCAGATCTACGAGAGCTACAAACAAGTCCGCCGCGATCCCGGCCTGCTCGAACAGGTTGATTACAAGAACTTCGAGCTGCGGATCTTTCCCATTGGTCCGCAAGCCGAGCAGCGGGTGCAGATCGTCTACTACCAGGAGCTCGATTTCGATCACGATTGGGGGACTTACGTCTATCCACTGGCCACGGCGCCCCGGCCCGGGTTGCAGACCCGCACCAACGGCCGCTTCGGTCTGACGATGCATCTCAAATCCGAGGTGCCCATTGTCTCCTGCAAGAGCCCGAGCCATGACGATGAGTTTGTCGTCCAACAGCACACCGACAAGTATTGCCAGGCCAGCCTGGAAGCGACCGGCGGCGACCTGGCACGCGACCTCGTCTTGTCGTTCAAAACGTCCCGGCCGCGCACGGGCATCGACGTCATCGCCTCGAAGCAACCGGGCGAAGACGGGTTCTTCGCCTTGACGTTGACCGCCGGCGAGGAACTCAAGCCCGATAATGAAGGCACAGACTACGTCTTCGTGCTCGACGTGTCGGGCAGCATGGCCCACGACGGCAAGCTGCGGCTCTCGCGGGCCTCGATCGGCGAGTTCATCAAGTCGCTCGGCACCGAAGACCGATTCGAGTTGATTACGTTCAACATCGCGCCGGACACGTTGTTCGACGAACTTCGAACCGTCAACCAGGCGAACCAGAACGCGGCAGCCGAGTTTCTGAGCGCCCAGCAAGGCCGCGGGGGAACCTCGCTGCGGCCCGCTGTTTCGGCGGCTTACCGGTACGGAGACGCCGACCGGCCGCTCAACGTCGTCATCTTGAGTGACGGCATGACCGAGCAGCAGGAGCGAGCCGAGTTGCTGCAAGTCATCGCCGGGCGTCCCGCCAATGCGCGGGTGTTCTGCGTCGGCGTCGGCAACGAAGTCGATCGTCCGCTCTTGGCCCAACTGGCCGAAGACGCCGGCGGCTTGGCCGCCTTTCTGTCGCACGGCGACGACTTCGCCCGGCAGGCTGAGGCGTTTCGCCGGAAATTGACGCACGCGGCCGCTGAGAACGTCAAGATCGCAATCGAGGGAATCGATGCCTATGACGTCGAGCCGCAACAAGTTCCCAACCTGTATCACGGCATGCCGGTCCGCGTGTATGGACGTTATCGCGGCAATGGATCCGCAAAGATTCATCTGCAAGCCGACGTGCACGGTGCGCCGCTGGAGAAGACGTTTGACGTCGATCTGTCGAGACTCGACCAGAACAATCCCGAGATCGAACGGGTCTGGGCCTGTCGCAAGATCGACCACCTGCTGCGCGATGCCGATCGGCAGGGCTCGCGCACAGCGGTGGCTAGCGAGATTGTCCGGCTCGGCGAAGCGTTTTCTGTCGTCACCGAATTCACGTCGTTCCTCGTGTTGGAGAACGACGCCGAGTACCGGCGCTGGAAGATCGACCGCCGCAACCTGTCGCGGATTCAAAGGGACCGCCGCAAGCAACAGATCGTTCAGAATCGGTTGCAGTCGTTGCGCGATCAGGCGCTGGCCAGCTTGGGTCCTGACAGCCGCGACACACAGACGCCGGCGGGACCTAGTCAGAGGGCGGCCGGCGACAGAGCTCCTTCCGCGACTCGAAGTAACCCAGGTGGTGGTGGCGGGGGTGGTGGTGGCGCCTTCGATCCGATCACTGCGGGCATCGCCCTCAGCCTGGCGGGATTGGGTTATGCAGTCCGGCGTCGCCGATCGAGCCTGCCACTCGAGGACGGAAAGTAAGTTGGTACGATGATTGATCAACTTCGAAACCTTGTTTCATCAGCGGCGAGACGGCTGCCGGTCGTCTCGCTGCTGCTGGTCTTCCTCGCAGTGCCGGCCACGCTACTCGAGCCTGTCGCGCAAGTTCTGCAGTTCGACCGCTCAGCATTCGCGGCCGGTGAAGTGTGGCGGCTGCTGAGTTGCCACCTCACGCATTGGTCGTTCGACCACTTGCTCTGGGACGTCGTAGCGTTGGCTGTGCTGGGGTTGTTGTGTGAACCAACCGGTCGCCGTCGATTTGTCGGATGTCTGTTGGCATCCGCGGTGGCAATCCCGTTGTGTGTCGGCATCTTCGAAACCGAGATCCAGACTTATCGCGGCTTGTCGGGTCTCGACTCTGCAGTCTTCATACTCCTGGCCGTCACGATCCTGGGCGAAGCCTGGGAACGGCGGAATTGGATTACGGTCACCGGCACTTTGCTGGTGCTGCTAGGGTTTTGCGGCAAGATCGGATTTGAATTGGCAACGGGAGCGACGTTGTTTGTTGATAGCCAGGCTGCCGAGATGATTCCGTTGCCACTATCGCATCTCGTCGGAGCCGCGGTGGGATGTCTGTTTGGTCTCTTGGGAAGAAACTCAACCAGGCCGACAAAGGACCGCCCGCCAACTAACTTGCGAAGAGAGGAATCTTCAGTCATCCCATGTCCATCAGCTTGGCCTTCGGCTTTGAAACCTACCAGTCCGGCAGCGCGCTTCTCTTCCAGCGTTTGACGACGTGCTCAAACTCCTCACGCAGATCCTCATCGTGTACTGGTATGCTGCGTAGCTCGTTTTGCTTGTTGGTCAGCACAACGCCGGCCACGGTGAGCAACGGGCCGTAAACGAGCAACACTATCAGGTCGGCCCACTCCACGTCGCCGCGCAGGAATCCGAAAGCAATCAGAATCACGATCGAGCCGAAGATCGCAATCGTAGTCAGGGCCAGGTACATGTCTGTCTTGGCGACGCTTTTGAAGTCTTCGAGCTCGAGCTGGCTGCCGATCGATGCGTGCGACTTCAGAAATGCCGTGACTCGCAACCCGCTCCACCAGGCACTTGCCAGGGAGACCAACGGCAGGAAATAGACGGCGTAAAGTACCAGCGTTCGATAGCTCATCTGGTCTCCCATGCGACTCTCCAGATGCAAACATCAAGCGGTCGAACTTACTCCGTGGAGCCCGACTCCGGCACCAGCGAGGTGTGGTCTTCTTGAAGCGACACGAGAAAGGCAAACAGCTCGAAGATCTCATCCTGTGTGAACCGGTCGAGCAGGCCCCTGGGCATCAGCGACGTGGACGTCTTGATCATCTCGTCGATGTCGTCGCGGCGGATCACTCTCGGCTCGGGCTTTTCCGGATTCGTGATGATCGTGACACTCTCGCGGTCTTGAACCGTGACGATGCCGGAGAGGACTTTGCCATCGTCGGTGACCACGTTGTAGAGCGCGTATTTGGGATCGACCTTATGCGACGGATCGAGGATTTCACGGAGCACGCCGGCGCGATCTCCCTTCCAACGCTTGAACACGTCCGACAACTCGGGGCCGACGGTCCCCCCTTCGGAGCCTACCTTGTGGCACTGCAGGCAGGACGCCTCGGTGAAGATCCGCTTGCCAATCTCGAGGGTCCGGCCGCGCAGTCCTGCGTCAATTTCGTCATGCAAGTCGTCGAGCGACCAGCTTCGGACGAACTCACGATTCTGCCCAAGCGGATCAGCCGGCTTGGTCGGGTTGGCCAGCCAGGCGTCTAGATCTTTGACAACGACCATCACACCGTACATCCGCATCCAGTGCCGCGGGAACGTGCAGACGTAAGGGTATTCGCCCGGTTCTTCAGGCGCCGTAAACGTCAGCACGTGTTGGTCGTGCGGGGCGACCATGCCGGTGGCAAACAGGACCTGCCCCGATTCGGGAACATACTGCCGATCGGGCGGCAGCGTGGCGGCCAACTCGGCGACCTCGCGCATGGCCCCCGCGCGGGTGACGACCAGGTTGTGCGGCATCAAGTCTTCATTACGGAGCACAAGCTGCACTGGGCGGCCCGCTTCGACGGCGAAATGGGGCGTATCGTAACGCATCTCCTCGTGCACGGTGTTGATCCGCACCACGCGGACCACCGTCTCCCGCAACCGGCTGCGCAGACGCCGCGACTCTTCAATCGGCAGCAATGCCAACAGTTCGTCGGCGAGTTGCATGGCGTCTAAGAAGTCATTTGTCGTGCGTTGGGCCGCCGGTGTGGCTTCGGCGTGATTCACCAATGTCTCCGCAATTGATCGGGCGTCGTCCGCATTGCGATGTTGCCGAGGAATCTTGCCCAGCGTGGCAACTGCGGCCGATCGGAATCTGCGGGAACCAACAAGACCGGCAACCAGGTGGAAATTCTCGGCCGGCTTTTCTGTCACCCACGCCAACGCCTCAACCGCCGACCGCCGCACTGCCGTGGGGTGCGATTCTTCCAAACAAGAGACAACTTCGCCACGGAGCGACGAGCGTACCCGTTCGTCGGAAATCAGCGGGATCGCCGCCAGGAAGCTGCGCCGCCGCGAGTTGGAATCATGGGCCAAACTCCAGGCGGTGGTCTTGTCACCCGAGGTGACCAGCGCGGCGAAGCCCGTGGCGCTGACGGCGGGTCTGTCCGATCGCGTCGCCTGTCTAAATTCTGGCCGATGCTTCGACAGGGACGGTTGTTGCAACAACAGCGATGAGAGCTGTCGCACGATGCTCTGTTGCGGTCCCGCATCGACGCGAGCGATGGCCGCCATCAATTCGCTGACGGCATCCGATGAACTGACCGCAACCAGGCGATCGAGCGCGGCCGCCCGGTCCTGGCGCGACATGTCCGAACGCAACAGGGCCGACTCATAGGCCGGTTTGAGTTCGGGGTTCTGATCCTGTTGGATCAGCGCCAGCAGTTCCATGTTCGACAGCCGGTCGAGCTGATACCGCACGATCTGGGGGTTCTTGCCCAAAAACACAATCGGCGGGTGCGCCGGCATGTCGCCATGCTGGTGGGCACCGCGATCAGTGTCGCCCGTACGCGCCACCGAGCCGCTATGACCGAGCGCGTCTTCCAACACGCGGATTGTTTCGTCGAGCGTGTAATCGAGATAGGTATCCATCTCGTAGTTCACCGCTTCGAGTGCGATCTCCATTGATCGGGGCGAAGGGATAAAGCTGCAAGCTCGCACCGCTTCGAGCCGCACCCGGGGATGCGAGTCGTGGACTTGTTGTTCCAACAGCGCCAACGGGTCATCGACGCGGCCGCGCCAGTAGCTCAACACGCGGGTTGCCGCGGCGCGGGCGCGATGATCGGGAGACTCCAGGAGGCGCCCGAGAAGTTGCTCGTTGGCGACGTTGTGTGTCTGATGCAGCCACAACGCTTCCAGCAACAAGTGTTCGCGCTCTGCGCCGGTGGCATCGAGGTTCTCGATCCAGCCCCCGACCGCGGCGATGACTGCACGCGAGTCGCGATCGGCCAGCTCACGGCGGACACGGTAACGCGTGCGGTCTTCGGGCTCGTTGAGCAACTCGAGCAAGGCCTCGATCGGCTCGCCGGCGATCTTCGGGGGTGTCACGAGCGAGCGATCCTTGTAGCTGATGCGCCAGATCCGCCCGTGGCTGTGATCGCGATGGGGCTCGCGCAGGTTGTGTTGCAGGTGGCCAATCAGCGCGTTGTGCCAATCCACGATGTACAGCCCGCCGTCGGGACCGAACTGCAGATCGACCGGCCGGAAGTTTCCATCCTCGCACGAAACCAGCGGCTCGATTTCGGAGCCGACGAAGCCGGAACCTTCTTCTGAGACGGTGTGCTGCAGCACCGTCCGCTCGCCGATGACGTTGTTGAGCAGAAAGTTGCCCTGCGCCTCGGTCGGGAAATTCCGGCTGGAGACGATCTCACAACCGGACGAGGGGCGGATGCGTTTCTTGATGAACGTGGGAATCTGTTTCTTGCTCTTCGATCCGCCGAAATCGAGATGATTGGTCCGCGAGCCCCCCGGATGTTTGTCCGGGTGCACGACGTGGCCCGAGATGGGCGCGGCCCAGTAGTTGAAACCGGGCGAGGCATCGGCGATGAAGTTCTGGCCCCACCGATCGAAGACATGCCCCCAGGGATTGGCAAAGGCCAGCGAAACGTGTGCCTCGAACTCGGCCGTTCGCGGGTCGAACCTCCACACGCCGGCGTCGCCCAACCGGGTCAATCCGTAAGGACTCTCGATCTGCGACTGCTTGAACGTCCCTTCTTGGAAATAGAGCCCGCCGCCGGGTCCCCATTCGAAGGCTGCCAGGCCGTGGTGCGAGTCGGCCGAATCGAATCCCACCAGCCGCCGAATACGGACGTCGCTCTGATCGTCGCCGTCCGAATCCTGCAAGAACAAGATGTCCGGCTGCTGGGCGACGTACGCGCCGCCGCGTCCCAGCTCGAAACCGGTCGGCTGGTGCAGGCCGCCTGCAAACACCTTGCACACGTCGGAGCGGCCGTCGCCGTCGTGGTCTTCGAGGATCAGTAGCTTGTCGTCAAGTTTGGTCTTGGGCTGCCACTGCGGATAAGAGGGCATGGTGGCCACCCACAACCGGCCGCGGTTGTCGAAGTTCAAAGCGACGGGGTTGGCCAACTCGGGGAATTGTTCTTCCGAGGCGACCAGTTCGATCTGGTAGCCGGGTGCGAGTTTGAACTTCTTCTGCTGTTGCTCGGCGTTGAGATAATCGAGCGAGCCTAACTTGCCCGCCTTGCGATTGGGATCGTTGTCGCCGCCGACGTTGGTCTTGGGATTGATGAACGGCAGCGTGTTGCTGTCATCGACTTGCGTCGGGACAGCCTTGCCCCCGGCGATGGCCCAGATCCGCGCGTCGCGGTTGGCGCACATCTCGTCGAGAATGCCGCGCTCCCGCTCCATCACGTCACGATTGCGATACGTGCCATCGGACCCAGCTTGCCCGCGGGTGCCGTAGATCGAATAGCCGTTGACCGCCCGATAGCGATGCCACCAGTGAAAGTTCTTGTCGTCGATCTCGGCTGTGAGCAGGCCGCTACGTCCGTCGGCATCAGCCCCAGCATCCGCGTCATCGTCGAACAATGCTACATTCAGAATCGGCGCCAGCGCCCGGTAACCGGCGTCGTTGAGGTGCGCACCATCCAGCGTCAGCCGATCGTCGCTGGATTCGAACAGCTTGCGCGTCGGCGTGTAGAGATCGACGAAGCCGACACTGCCGGCCGTCGCCACTTCTTGCATGGCCGAGGTGTACATCGCCAGCCGCTCGTTCTGTTCGCGACCGTCCGGCAGGTTCGCGTCGCCGGTGTTTTCAAATGCAATCGGCGAGACGAACACAATCTTCGGCGGTCCGCCGCCACTGTAGTTCTTGGTCTTGGTCTCCTCGATCAGCCGGGCCAGATCGCCTCGGAACGACTCAAGCCCGTCAGGTCCCGCGAACGATTCGTTGAAGCCAAAGAAGAACAGCACCGCGCTGGCTTTGCTGTGCGTCAGGTGCGAATCGGGATCGCCGAAATTGAGCGACCGCAGCCGATTGAGCGGCTCATCGCCGGGAAAGCACAGATTCCGCACGACCAGTTCGTGCTGGGGAAATCGCTGGTGGAGCAGAGTTTCCCAATAATTGTGGTGCTGCATCCGCTCGCCCAGCGCGTTGCCGACCAGGCAGATGCGCTCGCCGCGGGCTAGCTCGAGCGCTGCTCCAAGAGCGGGAGACACGGCACCGGTCACAAGCAGGATAGTGAGGCAGAGTCGATCAATCATCGGGTGAGGTATCCGTTGTTCCTTGTTGAGCCACAACGAGATTCAAGGAGTCGGTGCGTGGAATCGAATTTGGTGCCAATTATAGCCGACCGTCGCAGATCGCTCATCGATGCTGATTGAGTCCGATCAGCGCCCGTTGCATTACTAATTCGCGATTCGTTGTTTTCCTGCGCAAAGTTTTTCACGTCCAAATGTTTTGAAGACCTTGAGCGAAGGTCACCTCTCCCGCTGCGCGGGGGAGAGGTGACTGACGTCCTCCTGTTTGGTTGTGGCCGAACGACACTCCAAGCTCCCAATCGTCATTCTCGGTGTCCGACTGCCGCGCGCGCAAAAAAGCGCTTATGGCGTCTACGTCTACAGTATTGCGGTTTTCCCCGGGATTGGCGCTAATACTGTAGACAGAGCGAGCCGTTGCCTCTGTTTTCGAGCTTGGCCGGTCGTCCGAACAGCCGCAACAATCGGTTGGCGGGCGTTGTCGCACTTCACAAGCGCTCACCGAGCCTCCTGTTCTCATTTTCATGGGTCGTCTTCGCTCTTTGACTGGGCGGCCTCCGCACCATCACCTGTCATCGCGACCGCGCCCGCATGATGGTGACGCGGCTAGAGCTCGTCCGACATAAAGGTAGCGGGTTCCGGCGGCGTAAATACGGCGTACAATGGCGGAACGACGTTCGGTAGCCGCCACAATTGTCCCGGATGGGATCTAGCGCGCCCGGCCGATGGCGTGTCATCGAAATCGCGTCATCGCATTGGTCACAGCTCGCGCCGGTGATGATCGCACGACGTATTTTAGCACACGAAGAGAAATCCGATGCGTCGCGCTTGCGTGCTTTTTGTGCATCGAACTTTGTGCACCAGCCGCACACGCGCCCGGCTGACAGACGTCGTGGTCGCGACGTCGAAGAGTTTCGTCGCGCATCAGACGACGGTGAAAGTCAGCGATCGATTCAGGGTCTACTCAACCGTGCGCCAACACAGCTTCAAAGCTCGAGCGCTCGTTGAACCTCTGCACGCCGCTGGTTAACGTCGTCCGAACGCCGTTCAGCCTGCCTTCGAGCGACGGCGACGTCGATATACCCAGAAACCGAGAAAGACGGCTGCAAAAACAGCGTTCACTGCGATGAACCCGACTTGAAATCGGGAAGAATCGACCTGCTCGGCAGGCACAGCCTGCGCAAGAAGCGTTGCCGACGGTTGTCGAACCCGATACCGATTGGGTGCCCGCCCTGCTACGGTAGGGCGACGCTGTGATTTCGCAGCGCGGCCAATCGGCTGCAACCAAATGACGGAATAGGACACAGATTCTGGCTGATACAGCGGATAGGCAAATCCATCGGCGCATTATCCAGCACGGGTCCGAAGCTGCAGGAGTGCCCCGCCGGGGCACTAGAACTCAGCCCAGGGTCACGAAGCGCACCCTGGGTGACAGATTCGTGTATGACCCAAAACCCCAACGCGGGTTTTACAATCCAAGCGATGTAGAACTCCTGCGGAGTTCGTTGTTTCGCTCGACGCCTACCCAGGGTGGCGCGGCTGCGCCGCTGACCCCGGGCTGCTGTGTCCAACTGCTCTGCAGTTGCCAGAAAACAAGCGCATTCCAAACATTCACGCAGGAGACGAGCGTTCGAAGCACAGATGCAAGGCGACTTGAATTGACGTCACGTTCAAACGGATACGAAGGGCACGATTGATGCGATCGCGAACACTCAGTCCGGCCGTTGTGGGTTGGTTGGCGGCCGTCATCTGGTGCTCCGCCGTTTGGAACTCCAGCCAAGCCGATGAGCCAGCTCGTCCAAGCACCTTGCTCGATCTGAGCGGGCTGACCTGGGTGGCAGGCGACCTGTTTCTGGGAGTCCACGACGCGAAGGACGATCCCCAGGAGAAAGACCGGCCGCGCGTCAGTACGGTGCGGTTGCCGAAGTCAGAACTGCAGGGCGTGATTTGGGATCCGGTCGAGCTGGAGTTTCCCGGTGGTCGCAGCAGCGATTTGGAGAGCGCCTGCAGCATTCCCGGAGGCCACGGATTTTTGCTGTGTGAAAGCGGACAGGAAGGCAAACGTCGCATCTTCCACGCCGTTTACGATGAGGGCCGACTCTCCATCGAGTCGCACATCCAGTGGCCGATTGAAATCAAGAACGTCGAGGCGACCGAGGTCTGCCGGGTTGGCGATCGGCTGATGTTCCTCTACGCCGAACGCGCCGAGAGTCAGCCCAGCACCCAACTCTGTTGGGCCCCCTTCTCGCTCGACCCGCTCGAAATCGGCGCGTTTCAATCGGTCAAGTACGCCGGCGTCGATCCCGTCGGCAAAGGATCGCGGCCGCTTGTGGCTCTGGATATCGATCGTGATGGTCTGATCTATAGCGTATCCGCCTACGACTCCGGCTCCGACGACGGGCCCTATCGCAGTGTTGTTTGGCAAATCGGCAAGATCACGAACGACGTGAGGGGTGCCCCGGTGGTCGTCTTGGGCGATGCCAAACGGCTCGCCACGATGGACGGACTGAAGGTCGAGAGCATCGCGGTCCGAAAGACGGGTGACGGGCACAAGCAAGTATTCGTCGGCACTGATGACGAACACTACGGCGGAATTCTAAGGCTGCTGCCGTAAGTGGCGACTGACTTGCGCTTTGGAATTGCGCTTCTCATTGAACGCCTGTGGTCGGGCACACATTATCTCCGCGAAATGGTGCTGCGCGCGTCGACGCAGATTGAGCCGGTAGCGCCATCGAACTCTACGACGACCCGCTCGACATCGTCCGGCTCTCGCCTGGCGTGAGTCGTGCCTGTTGGAGCGGGCGCCCGACTCGACATTCGGTCGAGCGTGCATGCTGTCCTACACGGAAGTGTGCGACTTGCTGGTAGCTGACGAGCTGCGCGGAGACGTTTAGCGGAGCCACAAATACGGCCGTCATGTTCCAGAATGTTAGCGATTCCACAACTCGCTAAAGTCCATTACGCAACGCGCTGTTATCCATGTGCACGCTGCAACGATCGTTATGTACAAGATGGGCCAGCAGAAGCCGTAGTAGCGGCGATTCACAAAGGCGTGCGGAGATGCGGCGTACACATCTGGATGATCCCGGAGTGCGTCTACGATTGGTTTGTTTGCCTTGTAATCGTTGAATGCGATGCATGGTCCAAGGAGCATCACGATGCCGCCGACAAATGGCCATTTAAACGAGATGGCTAAGGACACACACGTCACTGCCAACCAGCGCACGCCGACCAGCGTTGCTCCACCCCAATTCGCGACTCGCTTCACATGCGGCGTGATCCGTTCCGGCGAACGTGAGATTAACGTCAATCCAAATAGGTCGGAAGGGCCGTCCTTCAATAGATGCCCTTTGGCACCTTTGTTTGGCACGTTTGTCGGCTCCTCGTCCTCCCCGTACGCCCAGCCGAGGAGCACGCCGACAACTATGAAGCCCAGCCACAGCGTGATCCCCATCGGGGACAGAAAGACCGCGAAGACGCTCGTCCAAAACAGATTGCGAACTTCTTCTTCTAGCCCTACCTCGCGCACCCATGCAGACACCAAGACCAATATCCGGGGAAAGTACATCAGCCCAGCCAGCAGCAATCCGAAAACGACTACGGGATAGGCGAGCGCCCCGATCACTCCACCTTTTATGTGAAATGCGTCATAGCGAACGTATCGCACCACTTCCTTCACAACGACGCCAGCGTACTCCACGTTTTCCGACAATCTGCTGAAAAGCGTTCCGGCATCGCCGTCGTCAGGTTCAGATGCCACCTCAGTGCGTTGACCGGGTACAACAACTCGCGTCTTGCATTTCGGGCAGGGCAGTCTTTTGCCGAACAGTCGTGGGCTTTTGATATTCAAGGTTGCACCACAGCTTGGGCAATCGACGACGCCGTAAAGCACCATAGCATCCCCTGACTTGTCCACGACATTTCATCATGACGACGCACGTTGCGAGACTCGAAAGGGCTGTGATCGCCTGATGCGGAATGCCTAGCTGTCTCAGCGGGTCGACATTCCAACATTGTATGCGCGAGCACTTGAGTGCGTCATCCAATCTATAGCGCATGGCTGGCGTGCCGCCGCTGACGAGCGAGCTGAGGTTGGCTTGGCTGCCTTCTTCTTCGGGACAACCTCGACGTTCAGCTCCAACCGCGTCTCGCGTCAGGGTCACCAGCGTTGGAATCTGGGTGTCGTTGTTTACCAGTACGCTCAGGTTCGATCGCTCGAGTTCTCAGGCTCAAGCCTTGGTTCTCCGCTCGGCCTCGAGTTCGGTCATAAGCGGACGCGCAATCGTCCTTGCTGCATCGAGTGTGCGCTTCAGGAAGTGGCCACGTGGCCTTCACTTCCTGTTCCGCCCTACTGTGGAACAGGTGCAACGACCGCTGCCCGCGAGCCAGTCAGTTTGATCAGCCTGTCAATTGCGGTCGACGCAAAGCCGTCAACCCGTATGCCAAATTTGCCGGTCTTGCCCCCCGCGAAGGCGTCGATTGCGACCACACGATAAGATCCGTCTGAGTCATCTTGCGTGAAGATTGGAGATCCGGCATTTCCACCAACCGTGTCGAATCTATGGCCGATAGCTGTATCGGTGGCCCAGTGGATCGCACCAGTTTCTTTCCACATCGAATGATCCCTCTTGTCGCCTGGGAAGCCTGCTAGTTCAATGGTGACACCCTTCAAAGTTGAAGTTGTATAGTTTGAAAGCTGAAACGGTGTCACTCCTTCGACTTCATTCGGCAAAACAATCGCTCCGATGTACAGCGCGCCGGTCAGGTCGACGTCATCGCCGCGAACAGCGCTGGGAACGACCTGAAAAGCCTTGGATGTTTGCATCTGCGAATCGTCGCCGCCCGGCGAAACGGAGACTTCCTCAGTCCAGCCGAATCGGTTGGAATAGACGACAAAGCCGGCAGTAAGCACCAGTCGCGGTGCGATCAAGAATCCCGTCGCAAAGAATTCGCGGCCACCCGACCTAAAGCTCACCCGACACACCGCGTGATAGGGTTGCGACATCGTGTCTGATACTTGTTTTCGGTTGTCGGCTTCAATAATGCCATATTCGCCACCGGTGAACTCGCCAAATCTCAGAGCCCCAACCACTGCTTCTTCTTTGGACTGACCTGGGGGCTGAGTAAACGGCACTGCCGCCGGCGCCGTGGTATCAACTCCCGCTCGTTTCAGGTAGCCTTCGATTTCCTCTTTGTACTTGGGAATCAGGCCAGTGTCGGCAAGGAAACGCAGCTTCGTCGTGGCGATTCGCGTGTCAGCGGATTTGTCGATCGCACTCTGGATCAACTCGGATTGGAACTTACTGGCCTCCAACTCGGTGGTAGCGAGGTGTTCCTGAGTCTGCTGAGTTTGCGCGTCTCGGCGAGCTGCAACGTCGCTGCGCGCCTGGAAGTAGTTTGTCGTGATTGCCGTCAGAATCGCAAAAATGCCGCCCAGGACTGCCACTCCGGCTGTTGTCTTCCAGAAAGGAGTAGTCCCTGTTCCTTTGGCCTTGAGTGCGATCTCGCGACGACGCAGGCGGGTGTCCAAGGCAATTTGCCGCTGCTTGGTTTCAATTTCTGCGCGATGGCATTCTTTCTCTATGCGATGACGCTCTCTCTCTAAGCGGAACTGCAGCGCGACCTGTCGTTCCTTCAGTTCAAGCTCTCGGCGACGGAGTTCTTTTCCCATGGTTCCCGTTAGGATCGCGACGGCCTATTCCACCAAGCTGCTCAACACACCGGCCAAGCGGAACAAAGTCTCAGCGATCCGATTCTGCGCAATCGCGTCAGCGGTGGTCAGCGCCAGCGTACCGCTCTCTGGGAACCGTTTCAAGGATCGTGCATCGGTCGTATTGACGAGCCTGCTTCGTCCAAGAACGCGCCGACTTGGCAGCGGATTCTCTTTGGAACTTTCTGAAAAAGAGAAGAGTGCCCGACACAAACGCAGTGGGCTCCAGCACCGTGGATCGACGGCCAAACTGGTCTACCCGGTTCGAAAATGAGATACTATACTACAGTATATATATTGGTTGGATGGTAAGGGCCTTTGAGTCCTCGGACCTTTGTGGTCAATCGAATCGAACCGCTCTACCCGTTACGGGAGGTCGTGCCGGCGGCCGACCGCGGGGAGCCCGCGACATGGTTCCGGTTCACCTCTGTCTACGGAACTAGCGCGAAACCCGTAGGAAACTGGGTTTCGTAGACGTAGACGCATAGCGCTGTTGCGCGGCGACGCCCGACTTCAACGCGTCGAGAGAACGCGTCGAGAGCGAATAGGTGCTGACCTGCGCAGGAGCGACTTTAGCGCAGGGTGAGGAGAGATGCGAACAGGAGTCAACAACAGAGGCAACGGAGAAATGCATGCCGGGTGCAGGAGCGAGTTTTCGGGTGATCGCGTGTCAGATCACGCCTTCTGCCTGTCGGCTCAGGGCATGCCACCCAGGTTCACAGCCCAAACTGAGACTGATTGCACCCGCCATGCCGATCCTGTTCGAGATCATCGACCCGGCGGTTCCGTGCGCTCTTCACCGACAGGTTATGGTGTAACTCCCGAGGAATACGCCAATGTGTCGGTGTCGGTGGATAGCGCTGTTACACGGTGGAAGGTTGAGAGCGGAGTGTCGAGAGCTGCTCCGGCCGCGAAATCAGCCGGACTCCGGGCCCCTAAACGCATACGGCATCTGGTAGCAAAGTGGTTCCTCCGGGCGTTAGAATGATTAAGCGAGTGTTGATGGGTTCCTGCGAGAGCGACCGACTTGTTTTCCTACACGCGAGCCATGTTGTGCCACTGCGCGAGCATTGTCTGCGTCGCTGGCTGCGCGTGCGCTGCTGCTGCGGCCGATGACCGGGCGATCAACTTCAGCCGTGACGTCCGGCCCATCTTGTCGGACAAGTGCTTCATATGTCACGGTCCCGATGAGCAGTCCCGCGAAGCGGAGTTGAGGCTCGATCTTCGGGAAGACGCCGAGAGTGTGTTGTCGCCCGGTGCTGCCGACGACAGCGAACTTCTGCGGCGGATTGAAAGCGACGATCCCGACGAACGGATGCCGCCGGCCGATTCCAAGCTTTCCCTCGATGCGAACGAGATCGCCACACTGCGGAACTGGATTACCCAAGGGGCCGACTACGAGCAGCATTGGTCCTTCATGCCGATCGAGGCGCCGGAACCTCCGCAGGTTCAATCCGACGACTGGCCCAGAAACGAGATCGACCACTTCATTTTGTCGCGCGCCACAGCTGCGGGACTTACTCCCAATTCGGAGGCGGGCAAGCAACGGCTGATCCGCCGGTTGAGCTTCGATCTGACGGGACTGCCGCCGACGATCGCCGAAATCGACGAGTTTCTCGCCGACGATTCTTCAGGCGCGTACGAATCGCTCGTCGATCACTTGCTTTCCAAAGCAGCGTATGGTGAGCGAATGGCGGCTGATTGGCTCGACGTGGCCCGCTATGCCGACAGTTACGGCTACCAGGTCGACCGCGATCGCATGGTTTGGCCGTGGAAGGAATGGGTGATTCGGGCGTTCAACGACAACCTGCCCTACGACCAGTTCATTACGCAACAGCTGGCAGGCGACCTGCTGCCGGGCGCCACCGACAAGCAAGTACTCGCCACAACCTTCAATCGCCTGCATCCGCAGAAGGTCGAAGGGGGGAGCGTGCCTGAGGAGTTTCGGGTGGAGTACGTGGCCGACCGCAACCACACATTCGCGACGGCATTCCTGGGACTCACGCTAGAGTGCGCCCGGTGCCACGATCACAAGTACGATCCCATTCGGCAGAAGGAGTACTACCAGCTCTTCGCGTTCTTCAACAACATCGATGAGTGCGGCCTGTATTCTTACCACACTTCCGCGGTGCCCACGCCGACCAAGCTCCTGGCCGACGATGAGCAGAAGGTCCAGATCGCCGACATCGAACAGCAGATTGCAGCAGCAGAAGAACAACTGCAACAAACTGCCGCATCGCGGCGCGACGCGTTTGCGAAATGGCTCGACTCGGGTCGGCAGGCGGCGGAGATTGGTGGCCGCATCGCGCATCTCGATTTCGAAGGCCAGCCATCCGGCCGCAATTTGAGTGTGCCGGGACGTGTGGGTCAGGCGATTCAGTTGAGCGGAGACGACGGCGTCGGCGCGGGAGTGGGCAACTTCCGCCGATTCGACCCGTTCTCGATTGCGCTCTGGATGAATACGCCGGAACTTAAAGAGCGTGCGGTCGTATTTCACCGCACCGGGGGTTGGACCGATGCCGGCAGCCGCGGCTATCAATTGTTGATCGAAGAGGGGCACTTGAGTGCGTCTCTGATTCACTTCTGGCCCGGCAACGCGATTCGCGTCCGCACCACCGAACCGATAGCCATCGGCGAGTGGCTGCACGTCGGGGTGACCTACGATGGTTCCAGCCGTGCCGAGGGGTTGAAGATTTTCATCAACGGCCAGCCCGCCGCTTGTGAAACCGTCCGCGACCGATTGACGAAGAACATCACCGGCGGAGGCGGGGACAACATCACCGTCGGGGCCCGCAACCGAGACCGCGGCTTCACAAACGGCTCCCTCGACGAGTTCCAGGTCTTCGACCGCCAGTTGACGGCCGTCGAAATTGCCCAGATTCACGACGCCGGTAGCCTGACGGAAGTGCTGCAATTGCCGGTGGACCAGTTGACCGGCTCACAGCGGGCCGCACTATTGGACTACTACCTGTCCAACGTGGACGCCGAGTACCAGCAACAATTGACCGACTTGCGTGCTGTCCGCGAGCAGCGCAGCGCCCTGGTGGACGGCATTGGGGAAATCATGGTCATGCGGGAGTTGGCCCAACGGCGGCCGACCTTCCTGCTCACGCGGGGCGCCTATAACGCCCCCGGCGACCCTGTCGCACCCGGCACGCCCGCCGCGCTGCCGGCATTGCCAGAAGGTGCACCTCGCAATCGGCTGGGGCTGGCCCGCTGGTTGACCGATCCAGCCCACCCATTGACTGCGCGCGTGGCGGTGAATCGGTTGTGGCAAATGTGCTTTGGACAAGGCTTCGTGCGGACGCCGGAAGACTTTGGCAGCCAGGGGGAACTCCCCACGCATCCCGAGTTGCTCGACTGGCTGGCACACGACTTTCGGACGCACGGCTGGGACGTGAAACGATTGCTGAAATTGATCGTCACCTCGGCCACGTATCGGCAGAGTTCCGAGCTGAGTGCGGACGCTGTGGCGCGCGACCCCGACAATCGCTGGTTGGCCCGCGCACCGCGGTATCGGTTGCCGGCCGAGATGGTGCGGGACAATGCTCTGGCCACCAGCGGTTTGTTGAATCGCACGCTCGGCGGAGCGCCCGTTCGACCTTACGAAGTCGCCGTCTCGTTCAAGCCGGTCGAGCGGGACAAAGGCGAGGGTCTCTATCGCCGCAGCCTGTACACGTATTGGAAGCGGACGGCGCCTGCGCCGGTGATGATGTCGCTGGATGCCGCCAAGCGCGAAGTCTGCATGGTCAAACGCGAGCGGACATCGTCGCCGCTGCAGGCGCTGGTGTTGCTCAACGATCCGCAATTCGTCGAAGCGGCGCGCGTTCTTGGACAGCGGGTGGTGCAGCAGCACGGCGACGATGTCGACGGCCTGGTCGTTGATCTGTTTCGCACATTATGTTCCCGCCGCCCCAACGAACGAGAGCGGGGCGTGCTGAAACAACTGTATCTTGAACAGCTGGCCGCCTTCGAGGCGAACGCCGAAGACGCGGAACGGTTTTTGCAAACGGGCGATGCCGCGCGGGACGAAACGATTGCGCCAGCGAAGCTGGCCGCAGCCGGCGTGCTGGCCAGTGCCCTGTTGAACTTCGACGAATGCGTGATGAGGCGCTGACGCACGGAATTGTAAGTGCACAGAGTTGACTGCGAGGTAATCAAGCAATGGACACTCGTTGCACTGGAAACGCACCGGGCCTGGGAATGGGTCGGCGACGGTTTCTAAATACCATGGGACTTGGTCTGGGCGGTATCGCTCTGGCCGACCTCGTCAATCCGGCACCGATACAGGCCGCAACCAGCAGCGCCGGGCAGCAGCATTTTGCACCGAAGGCGAAGCGGGTGATCTATCTGTTTCAAAGTGGTGCACCGTCGCAGATGGATCTGTTCGATTACAAACCCTTGCTCAACGAGAAGCAGGGCCAAGAGCTTCCCGACGAAGTCCGCCGCGGACAGCGGTTGACGGCGATGAGCGGCAGCCAGTCGAGCCTCCCGTTGGCCGGTTCCCCGTTTCAGTTCCGACAACGTGGCGACAGCGGCGCTTGGGTCAGCGATTTGTTGCCGCACACCGCGAAGGTGGCAGACGACTTGTGCTTCATCAAGTCGATGCACACCGAGGCGATCAACCACGGGCCGGGCGTGACCATGCTGCAGACGGGATCGCAGTTTCCAGGCCGACCCAGCATGGGGGCGTGGCTCAGCTACGGCCTGGGAAGCCACAATGCCAACTTGCCGTCTTTCGTAGTGCTGGTCACCAAGAACAAGGGCGGACAGCCGCTGGTCTCCAGGTTGTGGGGCAGCGGGTTTCTGGCATCGCAGTACCAGGGGGTGCGGTTTCGGTCCGGAAAAGATCCCGTGCTGTACGTCAACAATCCGGAAGGCATCGACGCGGCCAGCCGTCGCCAGATGCTCGACCGTCTGCGGGAACTGCACGAAATCCAACTTGAAGCCACCAGCGACCCGGCGGTAGAAGCCCGCATCGCGCAATATGAACTGGCTTTCCGCATGCAGTCGTCTGTGCCGGAAGTCAACGATTTGGCCAGCGAACCCGATTCCATCTTTCGCGAATACGGCGAAGACGCACGGCAGCCGGGCACTTATGCAGCCAACTGTTTGCTCGCCCGCCGCCTGGCCGAGCGGGGTGTGCGGTTCATCCAGCTGTATCATCCGGGCTGGGATCATCACGGCAGCTTGCCGTCAGCCATCCAGAACCAGTGCCGGGAAACCGATCAAGCTTCGGCCGCGTTGATCAACGACCTCAAACGCCGCGGCATGCTCGACGACACCTTGGTCATCTGGGGCGGCGAGTTCGGCCGGACCAACTATTGCCAGGGCAAACTCACCAAAGACAACTTCGGCCGCGATCATCATCCCCGTTGCTTTACAATTTGGATGGCCGGCGGCGGCGTGAAGCCGGGCACTTCATACGGAACGACCGACCCGTATTGCTACAACGTCGCCGAGAACCCGGTCCACGTGCACGATCTGCACGCGACCATTCTGCACCTGCTGGGAATCGACCACGAACGATTGACGTTCAAGCATCAGGGGCGCCGATACCGTTTGACCGACGTGCACGGCAACGTCGTGCAAGAAGTGTTGGCGTAGCTGATGTAGCCCTGCCCTGCGGTTGAGCGCGCGGGTGCCACCCGCCCGGCCGGCTGATGGCTCAGTCGTCAACGAACGGATGCGTAGTTCGAAACGGAATCAACGATGTCAGGCGGTGCCTCGGTTACCAGTCGTGAGCGAGGGCAACGCGGGTGCGACTACGCCTGCAGCCCATTTTGCTGCGGATTGAATTGAACGCCGCCTTCCAACAGGAAGTAATCGATGCCGTTGACCAGCTGGCGACCGGTGACGCGATACCGTCCCGGCGGCAGGGCGACCGGCAGCCCCGTGCCGACTTCCCACGCTCGCACGTATTGTTCGAAGGTGCGGATCTGCTTGCGGTTCGTTCGTTGGGAGGTGACCATCACATCGGTTCCCTGGGCTGCCCATCTTCTGAAGCGGTCGTCGATTCGGTGCCGCACACGACGGCTGAATCGGGTGTTGAAGAACATCGTCTACCGACAGCGGCGTTCTATACCCGTGGTTCGCTGCACCAGGGAAATTACCCGCAATCCGGTCGTTTGTCGGGTTCGTTCGAAGCGATTGCGCGGGACTCGCCGAATGCAGCTCAATCGTTCTGTGACGGTTCGATCAGTTTTCCGGGATTGAGAATTCCTCCCGGATCGATCTGCGCCTTGATCGACCTGAGCACTTGCACTCCCAGAGCGCCCTTTTCGCGCTCGAGGTACCCAGCGTGATCGAGTCCCACGCCGTGGTGATGGCTAATCGTGCCTCCGCCCGCCAGCAGCGCTTCGCAGGCTGCCGCCTTCACGTTCCGAAACTGCTCGATTTCCCGGCTCAAGTCACGAGGAAAGACAAATGTGAAATACAAGCTGGCCCCGTCGCTGTAACTGTGGCTGAGATGTGCCATGACCAGACTGCTCACCGTATCGGGTTGTGAACCGACGCCGGGAGCCGCATGTTCCTTAAGCGCACCGGTGAGTGTATCAGTCACGGCAGCGTGCAGGTGCTCGATGTTACTCCAACCGGTCGAGGTCTCGAGCGTTTCAACCGCCAAACCGCGATCGAGCAGTGGATCGCGCAGATACGGGCCTGAAAAGCGGCCTTTGTACCAACCCTGTCCAGGATCTTCTCCAAGGTGCATGCCCTGATTGTTAGCGGCGATCGACTGCGATTGGGAGACGGCGGCATCGACGGCGGCTTCGGTCCCTTCGTGTCCGACCAGCAGCACACACAACCGCATTTCACCCATCGACGTGCTGCCGCCACCACGCAGGGCGCTCAAGAACTGGGTTTCGTCGGCGTCGGAAAGTCTGAGCATGGCAACGGGGATGCCGGCTTGCACAACCTCGCGCACGGTCTTCAGGCCCGCTTCGAATGTGCCGAATACGTAACCGCGGTAGTCCTTCTTTTCAGGCGCGGGCTGAATCTTGACGACGGCTTCAGTGATCACCCCCAGCGTTCCCTCGGAGCCGACGATGAGCGATCCCAGTTGTGGGCCGGCCGCCGATGCGGGAAAGTTTTCACTCGACCAGATGCCTTGCGGCGTGGCGAGCGTGGCGGCAACGAACCACTTTTCTGCTTTACCGTACTTGTTGGATTGTTGCCCGGCGCCGCGGTGGGCGATCCACCCGCCCAGCGTCGAGAACTCGAACGACTGAGGATAATGTCCCAGGGTGTATCCCTGCTTGGCCAGATCGGCCTCCAGCTTCGGTCCATAGATGCCAGCCTGAACGCGGGCGGTGAGCGCTTGGCCGTCGATTTCGAGCACTTCGTCCATCAGCGTCATGTCCAGCGTGATGAGGGCCGATTGACCGTCGCCGGACACTGCCGTCACTCCGCCCACAACCGACGACCCCCCCCCAAAAGGAATCAGAGCGACGTTCTCTTCATGACAAAACCGGACGACGCCGGCGACCTCCTCAGAGCTGTTGGGATAGACGACCGCATCGGGTGCCGTGTCGATGTTGCCCGCCCGCAGTTGCAACAAATCGAGATAACTCTGGCCACGGGCGTGAAAGGCGCGTTCGTAGTCGTCCGTCTTGACGCGCTCAGTGGGAACAATCTGGCCGAGTCGTTCGGACTGCGTGGCGCTCAACCGGATGGATGGAAGTTGGATGGAAGACAACTCCGCTGCGGGCGTCGACGGCAACTCCTCGATCCCAAACGCGGTCTGCAACCAGTCCCAAAGGGCCGGGCCGCGTTCTCCGAGCGGGTCCGGCGACTCATTCCAACCCCATCCGTTCCAGCGCAGCTTTTTGCGATCGATCGTCATCAGCCGTTATCCCAGTTGTTTCATGTGTCCGCTTGGCCCAGAAGTGTCGAGTATTCCGGCTCGTGTATTGATTATCCAGGTCTAGAGCGCGCCAGACATAAGCGTAGCGGGTTCCGGCGGCGAAAATAGGACATACAATGGCCGAACAGGGTCCGGTAGCCGCCACGATTATCCCGGATGGGATCTAACACCGAAAGTTGAGGGCTGCCGGCAGAATCTCAAACGTGGCGGGCAGCTTGCCGGGGACTTCTCCGTCCACATCGAGCAGCACGTCGCTCAACTCTTCTTCGGGCCAGGCTTTGACGACGCGGCCCCGCAGTTCGGTGACCTTATCGCTGGCCAGATGGTCGCCGGTGTAGACCTTCTTGGCGTCGCGAATCTGTTCTGTCAACGTCAGGCCGGCCGTGATGATGATGTCGAACAGCCCATCGTCTGGTTGGGCGTGCGGCGCCATCTGCATGCCGCTTCCGAAGAACTGCCCGTTGCAGACGGCCGCCGTGCTGACTTCGAAGCTGGCGTCAAGCACGTCATCGACTTGAATACGGCACCGCTGATTGTGGTATCTCAAGAGCGCCTTCAAGACACCCCAGCGAAACGCGAACGTCCCGCCGAACAGTTTGGCGAACTTCAAACTGTTGACCGATCGGTCGGCCGCACCGCTCAGACCGAAGCTGGCGATGTTGTTGAAATAGCGGACCGACTCGCGACCACCGAAGTCTGTAAACGTCAGCCGACCCAGATCGATCGGTTTCACGCCGTCGCCTCGCAGTCGATCGATCTGTCCCTGCATGTCGCGGGGCATACCGAAGGTCTTTCGAAAGTCGCCCCCCGTGCCGCTCATCAAGATGGCCAGCACCGAATTCTGGTTGATGATCCGGCCGTTCTCAAAAAACCCGTTGACGACTTCGTTGACCGTGCCGTCGCCTCCGACGGCGATGATCTGTTCGGCTCCATCCTGCAGTGCGCGCGACGTGAGCTGGGGCGCCGTCATGTGCCCCGTGGTGAAAACGGTCTCGATCGGACCGATCGCGCCGCTGATCTGCCGTTCGACGTCCGGCCAGTTCTTGGCGGTCTTCCCATTCGAGGATCGCGGATTGACGATGGCGCAGGTTCGCATCGGTCAGGCTGGCACGCTGGTTTCGGGCGATTGCTGAGGGACAAACCGGGCGTTTGCACGTTCGATCTGCGACATGCGTTCTGTCTGATCCCAACCCAGCGCGCTGGCCATCAACTCGGCGACTCTCTCGATGCACGTCGGCCCAGGCGAACCCAGCGTACCGAGTCCCGTTCGGCGAAACAGGACGTCCTCCAGCGTCATCGCCATTTCGTTCTCGAGCGCATGCACGACTTCGGCCGCGATGTTCGGCCGAGTTTCGCAGATCGCCGCCGCCAGTGCCGGCACGTTCTGGGCGAGCCCCGCAACGTCGTCCATGCGGCTACCATAGTCGCGCGCCAAGTGGTTGGTCACCTCGGCTGGAAGATCGGGATTGCGGCTACGGGCCTGCTTCGCGAATCCTGGAAACCGGCCGACGCTGCCGGCAAATGTGGGGGTCGTGGCCGTCATGCAGGGTCTGGGTTGGACGCCCAGTTGTTTGACCGTGCGATCGACAATCTGTTCGGCGAGGTGCCGCGACGTGGTCCACTTGCCACCAATGGCAGAGAAGACGCCCTGCGGCCCGCCGTGCGCCCCATGATCGTAGATCTCCGCGGCCCTGCTCGCCGAGTAAGTATCGGTTGCAGCCGACTCGTCGCCGGCCACACCGGCTTTGACGTCGGTTTGCCGATCGACAAGCGGCCGCATGCCACCATAGAAGAACAGCACGTCCTCGCGTGTCAGGCGGGCAGCCGGGAAGCCCTCGTTGACGACGGCGATAAACTCGGCGATGTCCCGCTCGGTGACGCCGAACGAATCGGGATCGCCCTCGTAAAGTGTGTCGGTCGTGCCAATCAGCGACCGGCCGCGCCAAGGAATGACGAAGAAGTGCCCGCCGCCGGGAGCAGCCAGCGTGACGGCATGTTGGCCGGTCAGCGGTCGCGTGATGATGTGGATGCCCTTGCTGCGGATCAACCGCCGCGGCGGCTCACCGCCGGCCAGTCGCGCCATGACAGCATCGGCCCACGGCCCGGATGCATTCACGATCACCCGGCCCCGCAACTCAATCTCGTCCCCGCCAAACGCATCTCGCACCCGGCAGCCCACAATTCTGCGGCCCGTTGTCTCCGGTTCATCCAGGAAGTCGATCACCTCGGCATAGTTGGCGACATCCGCGCCATTCTCAGCCGCGCCGAGCAGCAACTCCAGGTTCAACCGCTCGGGCGAATGCGTCTGGCAATCGTGGTAGAGCAGCGCACCGGTGAGCTGCGTCGACTCCAAGCTCGGTTCCAGGGCAATCGCCTCGTCGCGGCTCAAACTGCGATGGGCGGGAATGTGCTGCTCGGGATCCTTCAGCTTGTTGCGGTCGAATGCCAGCCAGTCGTAGAGCTTGAGTCCGGTCCGCAGCATCGTCTTGCCGCCCAATCCCATTCCGCGTGTCGGAATCAGAAACGGCAGTGGATAAACCATGTGCGGCGCGTTGGCACACCAGGTCCGCCGTTCGCGCAAGGACTCGCGGACGATGCCCAACTCAAAGTTGCGCAGATACCGCAGGCCTCCGTGAATGAGTTTGGAAGAGGCGGCCGTCGTCGCGTGCCCGAAATCGTTCTTTTCGACCAGCCCCACCGACAACCCGCGCAGCGCGGCGTCCCACGCAATGCTCGCCCCGCTGATCCCGCCGCCGACGATCAGCAGGTCATACTGCTGCGCCGACATGCCCCCGAGATCGCGTTTCATGAGTTGGCTGCGCTGTTCGGTTCTCGCGGTGGCACCTCACGCCACTCAGGCATGCCCGGTAAGAGTGGGGTATCAAGGCAGACACATCGCGATCAGCTGTGGCGGTGTGCCGCCGCCGCCGAAGAAGCGGCCGCCGCCCAAAGCGATGGTGATGTATTGTTTTCCTTCGTGCAGATACGTCACCGGGTTTCCGTAAGGTCGTGCCGGCAGTGGAATCGTTCCCAGGATGTCGCCCGTTTGTTTGTCGAACACCGTCAAGTTGTGCACTGCATCGGAGCCTTCGATGCCGCTGGCCCGCTGACTGACGAACAACAGCGTCTTGGTGACCAGCGGGCCGCCGTTTCCAGCCGGCTCACCCAGCGGTGGGAGATCGAGATGCTTGATGGCGGGATGATTTTGCGGCCCGTCGCCGTGCGGCGTCATCCAGACGTGATCGCCCGTGTTGAGATCGATGGCGGTAATCCGCGAATAGGGAGGCTTCACCAGTGGCAGCCCGTCGATGCCCCTTTGCGGGCCGGGCGATCCCCAGGCGGTGATGTACTTCAAGTTCGAACGCGTTCCGTCCGGTTGGACAACGCGAAACAAGCCGGGCGAGGCCTGCGACGGCACGTACAAAATGCCGGTTTCCGGATCGAGTGCCGAACCCGGCCAATTGCTGCCCCCGCCCGCAGAAGGCAGACCCAGCGTGCCCTTGAGCGTTGGCGGTGTGAACAGCGGGCCCATCGGATAGCCTTCGACCGCTGCCAGAGCTTTGGCCTTCAACTCCGGCGTGTAATCGATCAAGTCGTCTTCGGAGAAACCCTGCCGATCGTACGCCGCAGGCTTGGTGGGAAAAGGTTGCATCGAAGCCGCCCGCTCGCCCGGCACGTCGCTCGGCCCCACAGGCCGCTCCTCGATCGGCCACAGCGGTTCGCCCGTCACTCGGTCGAAGACGTAGCAAAACGCCTGCTTGCTGACCTGCGCGACGGCTTTGATTTTCTTGCCGTCGACGGTCACGTCGACCAGATTGGGCGCCGTGGGAAAATCGTAGTCCCACAAGCCGTGATGCACGGCTTGAAAGTGCCAGACCCGCTCGCCCGTCTCGCCATCCACACAGACCAGACACTCGGCGAACAGGTTGTCGCCCAAGCGGTGTCCGCCGTACATGTCGTTGGTCGCCGTCGAAGTCGGCATGTAGACGTAGCCGAGCTCGTCGTCGGCTGTGAACATCGACCACACGTTGCAGGATCCGGTGTACTCCCACGACCCGTTCTCCCAGGTCTCGACTCCGGTTTCGCCTTGCTGCGGAATCGTGTGAAAGATCCATTTCATTCGGCCAGTACGCGCATCGAAGCCCCGGACGTGGCCGGGGGGCGCCTTCTTGCTGCGTCCGCCATCGAACACAATCGAACCGACAACGACCGTGTCGCGGCAGATGCCCGGCGGAGACGAGTGGGTGATGTTTCGCGTGGTCACCTTGCGGCCCAGCCCTTGGGCCAGATCCACACTGCCGCCATCGCCAAAGTCGGAGTAGGTCTTTCCTGTGGATGCGTTGATCGCGATGAGCTGGCGGTCGTGCGTGGTGATGAAGATGCGGGCATCGTCGCCGTCGCTCCAATAGGCGACCCCCCGATGTTGGAAGCCGACGTTTGCCGGCCGGCCCGCCTTGTAGCTTTCCGGATCGAAGCTCCAGATGGTTTTGCCAGTACCGACGTCAATGGCGACGACCTGCGAGATGGATGTTGCCAAATACATCACGCCGTCGATCACCAGCGGCGTGGGCTTGAACTGCCCAGGCTCGACGCGCGATTCGGCGTCGACGACCCGCTGCTGGACATCGGGATCCCATCTCCAGGCAATCGCCAACTTGTCAAAGTTCGTCTTGTCGATCTGATCGAGCGAACTGTACTTGGTATTGCCGACGTCGCCGCCGAAATGCCGCCATTGCCCGTCGCTCATCCCCTGTTGGGCGCGGCTGGCCTGAGCGACCGAAAAGAGCAAGGCGGCTGCCATCCCCCAAACCATTGCGTTACGCGCGACTGGCATGTGATGTATCTCCGACCGTGTGCGGTTGTATTCCAGCGAGTACGGGAGCCCTGGAACGGTTCCCCAGCCTCAATGAGACGAAAAAGCCGCTCCGCTTGCAACGCGAGACCAGTGTCGATGGTGTGCAGCCCGCCGCCGCGACACACGCACTACTGTTGCGGGTTTCCAGAAAAGTGTGGCCGAGTGGGATACGGTGGTTGCAATCGGACAGGGGGCGCGTCCTGCGGAATCGCGAACGCAACTCAGTCGATTGAACGAGAAGTCCTGAATAGAAAATGTAGAACATGCGGAATTTAGGGCAAATCCTTGAGTCGGCAGTCTGATCGGTGTATTGTGGTGCCACTGTTCAAGACGCTCTGTCGAGACCAAGTGCTGGGGGCGCGTCGGTCGATTATCTTGACGCCTCAACAGGCGTATCCTGCGGGACTATGAGTACACGGATGCACCTAACGTGAAGGTCCACCGAAGCCTCAAATTCGGCCATTCGACGCGAGATAGGCAAGCTCTCGCCGTTCTTTGAACATCTCACGTGAAGTCATCGCGGAAGGGCAGCGTTGATGGGTGAGTGGCAGGAAGTAAAGTCGCCTGATGAACGCGAACAGTACGTTCGCCTGCTGGCGAGCGTACACGAGGTGTACTCGCGTACGAACGTCAAGGGGATGAATCGTCTGCTCGACGGCCGCGACGGCCGAGCTTTCATCTACACAGAAACATCGCCTCGCGCGTTCCATATCTTTCTGTGCATGACGCCCGTATACGGGGATCCCCTCACTTGGAAAATCGTCAACGCAGTCCCGCTGGGCGACTATGAACCAAAGCAGGCCATCATCATCACCGGGCGACAAGTGCGGCGCATCGCCGATGAAGTGGGCGCGACGTCTTGCTACGGGAGGCCGCTTAAGGACTATGGCGATTCGCAGATGAATGAATTCTACCGCGCTGCGCCTGACCTGTACTGGGAATTCGACGCGGAAGAAGAATCCTCGCACGGCAAGCTCGAGTACAAGTTCCGGCGCGCCGGCGACCGCAAAGAAGAAGACGAGTTATTCGTTGGACCGCGGTCGCGCGGTCCGCAGGCTCACGAAATCCCACCCTAGCGGGATGTGTACCACACACAAGCCTGCCCGCTAACGACCTGGCCGACCCATTCTCGGGTTACGGGAGCCCTCTGATGCGACTGATGGATACGCTGGACCGCCTCCACGCATCGCTCGCCTACTCGGCGGCGAGGCGCTCTCGTCACGGTCGGCGCGGGAGGCAGCGCGCCTACCAGCCGCCTGGGCATGTGGAACGACTTGAAGACAAGACGTTGCTCAGTGGGATTACCGCCGGGCTGACAGGTGATTCGGCTGAAGTAGAAGACGACATCGAGGACACTCTGGACGATGCGGGAACTCGCGCCACGGGAGCCGTCTCGTCCGCGAGCGCCGACTTCGGTGGCACGACCTCGGCCGTCACCAGCTCCGCCGCGATTTCTTCGACGGTCACGCAGTCCCCTGGAACGGCCACGGGTGGGCCGGGGGGCGACGAGGTTTGGCTGAATGTCTCGAACGTCCTCACTCCGGGGTCGGCAGCGCATGTCGATCTCGACAAGGCCGAGGACAGCAACTCGCTGCAGTTGACGAACTTCGGATTCGACGTTCCCGAGAATGCAACCATCGACGGTATCGAGGTGTCGCTGGTCACCACTGGTTCCGACGGGCCCCGCAGCAGCACAATCCTGCTGACGAAGGACGGCACAACGGTTATTGGGACTCCTGAAGGCACCACCGGGTCGTGGGCAGGCGGCAGTCTGGTGGCGGGCGGACTGGGCGACGTGTGGAACACGACCTGGACGGCGGCCGAGATCAACTCGTCCGACTTCGGAGTCTTCATTCGCGTCGAGGGAGACGCCAACGGCGACTTGTTCAACGTGTACTCCGCAGAGATCACGGTCCACTACACCGAAGCCCCGGTCATCGACTCGCGCGCGAATCTCGAACAAGTCTTGCAAGGACTGGAGGGATACCACCAAGCCTTTCTTGAATTCCCCCTCGATCAAGTGCCACAGTTCCGCGCTGCCGACGGTACGCCGCATCTGAGCTGGCGCGTGCACATTCTGCCGTTCATTGGCTACGGCGAGCTGTATCAGCAGTTCCACCTCGACGAGCCGTGGGACAGCCCGCACAATCTCACCCTGCTGGACCAGATGCCCGACGTGTACATGACGCGGGGGCTCACTGGCGGGTCCAATGTCACCGGTTTCCGGGTTCTGGAAGGCAACGGCGCGTTCGAGTACAGCAACCGGATCCGCGATGCACAAGACGGCGCGCAGCACACGCTGCTGGTGATCGAGACGCTGCCGCAAAATGCCGACTTCTGGACGCGACCGGACGGAATCTCGTTCGACCCGGCCGACCCGCTGGCCAGCTTCGAGCTACCGAGCGACTCGTTCCTGGTCGGGACGCCCAACTTCCTGGTGAAGGAGATCAACCCGGCAGTCGCTCCGGAAACGTTTGCCGCATTCGCCACCTGGGATGGCGACGAGCTTCTCACTGCAACGCAGTATCAGGACCTGTATGTCGACTGGGACATCGCCGACGATGCGACCGCCAGTCGAGAGAAAATCTGGTACCTCAGCCGCGCCTTTTCGTACTATCACGACGCGTATCGGCAGTACCCGCCGGGACATGACATTCCAGAAGACTGGATCGATCCCGCCACCGGAAACCCCTATCTGAGCTGGCGCGTGCATCTACTGCCCTTTCTGGGCTACGGCGACCTGCATGCGCAATTCCGCTTCAACGAGCCCTGGGACAGTCCCCACAACATTCAACTGCTGGACAAGATGCCCGAAGACTTCCGCAGTCGCGGCCTGACGCCCGGCGGAACGACGTCGGCGTTCAAGATCATCACGGGCGAAGACGCATACGATCTTATCGAGTTTGATCTCGGCGGTCCCCGCAGCCGGGACATAAAGGACGGAACTACGATGACCCTTCAGGTCGTCGAGCTGACGCCGGATGAGGCCGTTCCCTGGACTCAATGGAACGAGATCGAATATTCCGCCGCCGATCCGCTGGCGGGAGTTGGGCCGATACCGGAGGACGGACTGCGCGTCTCGACTTGGAACTGGGGCACCTACACCATCAACCCTGAAGTAACCGCCGAGAACTTCGGCCTGTTCGCGACTTGGAATGGAAGCGAGATCTTCGGTCACGCTGAATCGTCCAACGTTTTCCTCGACTGGACACAGGAAGACACTGCCAAGATCCGGGCACGCAAGATCAGAAATGCCACCATCTATCTGCAACATTATCACAGCGTGTACACACACTTTCCGGCCAGCGGTTCAGGGTCGGGCGAACACTGGGACGCCATTGCCCAGCACCCCAACTTGAGCTGGCGCGTGCACCTCCTGCCGTTTATGGGCTATGACGCCCTGTACGACCAGTTCCATCTGGACGAGCCGTGGGACAGCCCGCACAACCTGCAGTTGCTCGACAAGATGCCCGAAGAGTTCCGCACGCGCGGGCTACCCGCCGATACGCACCTGACCGGGATGCAGATGTTTATCGGCGGCGGGGCCTATGAGTATGACACGACCAGCTCAGAACTCTATGACTGGCGTGGTCCAAGAATTCGCGACGTTCGGGACGGCAGCCAGAACACGATTTTCACCATCGAACTTCTCCCCGAACAGGCGATCGAATGGACACGTCCCGACGACATAAGTTTCGATCCCGCCGATCCACTGGCGGGTGTCGGCACGATTCCCGAGGACGGCCTGCTCGTAACGACGATCGACGGCAGCGTGCATACGCTGAACCCAGAGGTGACACCCGAGAACTTCCTGAAGTTTGTGACGTGGGACGGTGGAGAAATCTTCGGGCCGGCCGAGACTCTCAACGTGTTTCTCGACTGGCAGAAGGGTTCCGTCGGCCCGACGGAACCCGAGTTGGGTGAGAACTGGTTCCACAGCCGCCGCAAGCTGAAGATACTCGGCTTGGCAATGCATAATTACCATGATACTCACCGAAGTCTCCCAATCACCTTCGATCCCTCGTTCTGGGATCAGGTCGCCAGCGATGAGAACGGCGTGCCCTATCTCAGTTGGCGGGTGCATCTGTTGCCCTTCCTCGGCTACGGCGATTTGTACAACGAGTTCCACCTCGACGAGCCTTGGGACAGCCCGCACAACATCCAGTTATTGGACAAGATGCCGGAGGAATTTCGCAGCCGCGGACTTGAGGCCGATTCGACGAAGACGGGCTTTCAAGTGTTCATGGGAGAGGGTGCCTACGAATACTCGTCCGCCGGCACCGCCGGCATCTACAACCTCTACAAGGGACCACGACTCCGCGATATCAACGACGGGACGTCCTTCACCATCGGGATTATTGAGACGCTGCCGCAAGACGCAGTCGAATGGACGCGTCCTGACGGCGATATCGCCTTTGATCCGAACGATCCTCTCGGCAGCCTGACTCTTCCGTCCGACTACTTCCACGCGTTCATGTTCGATGGCGGCGTGAGCACATTCAATCCATATCTCAGCGATGAAGAGCTGGCCGCATTCATCACATTCGACGGCGGTGAACAGACGACCTACCCCGTGTGATAACGCGGGAACGGGTCGGCATTGCGGATAGCCGACGGTGACTCGAGTTCGCCCAGAGAGCGTTCCCGTGAACGTGGCTATGGTTGATTGGCGTCGGTCGAGTGCCAAATGACGCAGTCGACACCGGGGGAGTAGACCGCCAGCGGTGGCCGCTCCAGGACCTCAATCCCTACCGACTCCCACAGCGTGTTCTCCGTTTCGTCGAAGGTGACCTCATACAGCGTCCATGGATCGTGGATCACATCGCCGCGAAGCAGTTTGTTGCTGTTCAGTTTGCTGAACGCGGCGTAGCGTTCGTTGAGAAAGTTGGTTGTTGGATTGGGCTCGATCCGCTGCTGGAGATTCGGATGATACTGCAGCCTGAGTCTGCCCCCCTTGCGGAACCACGGCGAGTACCTGTCTCGAAATGACGTTCTCCCATCTTCGTGGACACGCAGTCGCACGTGTGCGTAGTGATACGGCAAATGGAACATGTGTCGCGCGACGAAGTCGGCGATGGGCGTCGGTGCATCGATGCGGAAGAAGTAGGTACCGGAACGCTTCGTGCCATCCGGCTCGGTATAGCTGACGTATGTTCGTAAATTGACTTCGGCAAAGGTCGTCATCAGCGGAATTGGGGGAAACGGGTTGACCTGCAGGTCGACCATCTGCATGGGAACGATGGTCACCCAGGCAACGTCCTCTCCTTCCGCGTTGGGAAGCGTGTCAATATCGAGCTCTTGGGGCACGTGCGCGCGAAGGTCCTGGGGTCGCATCTGGTAACTCAGAAACAGGAGTTGCCGCCAGCGCTGAAAGCTGCCCCAGCTTCGATCGGGAACGCAGTGCACTCGACTTCGATTGCGTTCAATGACGTCGCGTACCTCACCATCAACTCTGCACACTCGGGTATCCCCTTCCAGACAATCGCAAGACATCGTCAGCCCGCAACCCAAGTCGCTCGAGAACTTGCTTGGCGGCAACCTGTTGAGAGTACTGCTCACTCGAGTCGGCGTGGGCTTCAGCGAGTGCGAGCCGCACCCTGGCTTCCTGGTATGGCATGTTGAATCGCCCGGCGACTACCAGCGCCTTCTCCCAGCAGCGAACGGCGCGCGCGCGGCGTCCCAATAGCCAGGCGATGTCGCCATCGGTGGTAAGGACATCAGGTTTCAACGGCGGAAAGCTGCGCGCATATGTGCGCCCATGCCGACTAAGCCTCTGCACCGTGTACAGCATCTGTGCCCGATCCTGCGGCGAATCGTAGACCTCTCGGGCGACTAGCGCCACGCAGACGTTGTTGGCGGCGATGACGGAGCTGGCAACCTCGAACATCATCGACGGCAGTTTGTCAAACAGTGGTGCGGCTGTTTCCAGCTCGACTCGGCTGTCCTGATATTGCTCTTGCGCGAGGGCGACGAGTGCCGAAGTCGTGTGGAGAATTATGCTATCCACCGTCTCTTGGCCGGCTAGCGAGAGGGCCTGCGCCGCTTGGATGTCTTCGGCCGCCTCGTCGAGCCTCCCGTAGATCGCGCGGATCACAGCACGATTCGCGTGGCTCCACATGCGGAATCGCGATATCCCCTCGACGTCGGACTCGCACAGTGTTGTGTCGACTGCTTCGGCCTCTGAGAAGCGACCGGCGCAATGGTGACCGTTTCGTAAAGCAAGGATCGATTCCGCCCAACGTCCCCGCAGACCGAATTCCTTGGAAATGCGGACCGCTTCTTGCGCTTGCTCGACTGCTGCATCCCACTGGCCTCGACACGAATGATACACCGAGGACGAAGCGTGAACGAAGGTGCGGGCATCGACGTCATCGGTCGACTCCAAGGCGCGGCGAGCCAAGGCGCCGTATCGTTCAGCGACTGACGTCAGCGACGCCGCACCGGCCATGACCTGTGCGAGTCCATAGGCAATGGCTTGAGTGTGTTCGGGCGCATCTTGATCGGCCAGGTTCAGCGACCCGAGCGTCAAGTACAGAATCAGAAGGCTGTCACCGCTTGTGCGTGATGCCCTTAGCAAGAAATCGTATGCGTAGATTCCTTCAGCCAAGATGTCGGGGGGAATCTTCTTCCCGGAAAACGGCATCCGTTTCCCAGTCATGCGATACACAATTTGCTTGGAGGCCTCCGTTACGACCGATCTTGCCACAGAAAACCGTCCGGTGGGAACGGGGAATCCCAGCAGGCCCAAGGCCCGTTTCATATGGCCACGACAAACGCGCTCATCCACCGCGAAGTGCACTTCGCCGAGCTGTCGCTCCCAGCGAGCCGGTCGCAGGTTTCCGCCCGGTCGTCCCAAGCTGCGATGCAGCTCGCGCGCCTCGTGCAAGTATTGTCGCGCCTCGTCACTGGCTGCCGCATGGATCGCTTGTTCGCCGGCGCGACCCAAGTAGTGCAGCAGCTTTTCAGCTTCACCAGCAGTCCGCCAATGGTGTACGAGTTCCGGGTAGTAAATCGTTTCGCCCGGTTTCCCGATGTAGCGATCTTCAATGGCCTGTGCAGCACAGCGGTGAAGCTCGCGCCGTGAGCTGTGGATGCGGGCGTAGGTCAGTTCACGAATCTTGTCATGTCGAAAACGCAGCCTTCCGCCAGGCCGCTGCTCGAGAACCTGGCGGTCGAACAACGCCGTCATCGCTTCGAATCCATCTTGTTCGCTCATCGCAGATGCGGCTAACAGTACGGTTGCCTCGAACTCGCGCCCAATGACCGAGGCCTGCTGCGCCAGCTTACGCGCATTGTCGCTCAGCCCATCAATGCGGCGGCTGATCAGTTCTTTGAGTGAACTCGGCAACGGAATGGATTCGGCACGCCCTACTTCTTCCGCGTCCTGCCGTCGAATCTGCCAGCTGCCGGATTCCCGAGTCAGCAGTCCCTCAACCAGCGCCGTTCGCAGATATTCGGATACAAAGAACGGGTTCCCCTCAGAGTGACGCTGCAGGTATTGCACGAGTGTCGGCGGCGGGTCGGCCATCGCCAGCATATCGGCGACCATCGCCTTCATCGATTCGATTTCAAATCGCTTGAGCCTGTAGTCGTTGGAACCTGCCGTCGTCGAAAGCTTGCGAATCTCGGGAGTTATTTCGTCGGAGCGATAGGTTCCCAGCAACATGATTGAACGCGTCTGCCAAAAGCTCTCCTCTAGGGAGCATAGGAAATGCAACGTGAGTTCATCGGCCCATTGAAGATCGTCGAGCAGCAGCAGCACTGGTTGCGACTCAGCCAATTGGGCCAACACAGCCTTGAGTGCGGCCAACAGCCGGTCGCGGGCTTCTTCCGGCGGGAGCTTCGCCGGCTCGGCATACTCACCGACTCCGGGGAGCTGCTCCAGCATTGGTTCGTGAGGTGACAGAATGTGAACAGACGCGCCGAGCAGTCGAGCCGTCGTTTGAGGTCCCTCGGCGAGACAACGGTCTGCGACCGCCTGGAGCAACGGACGAAAGGGATGCAAAGGACCGGCACGCACGTCGGCGTCGTCTTGCTCAGCCACCGGAAGACACTCGCCCAGAACGACCTGAATTCCATGCCGCTGCGCGACCTGGGCAATCGCCGTGGCAAGAAATGTCTTACCCACACCGCTTTCACCACCGATCAACGCCAGCGACCCGACTTCATGCGTTGCATCCTCGAGTTGTTGCAGCAAGCGTTTCTTGATCTCGCTTCTACCGGTCAACCGAGGTCGGTATAGGTAGGGACGTGTTGTGATTTGGACCGGCGGTGAACCTTCGACATCGAATGGGGCCAGCGCGTTGGCGACGTCTTCAACGTGGCCCAGGCGATCGCGAGGATCCATGGCCAACAGCCGCAGCATCAATTCGCTAACTTCTTCGGGGAGTCCATCGACGAGTGCACAGGGCGGCGTCGGTGACTTGAGGATCTGTTGACGTCGAATCTTCGTGATTGTGTCGCCCTTGAAGGGTCGCCTGCCGGTCACAAGTTCGTAAAACAGACATCCCAGGGCATAGAGATCGGCGCGCGCGTCCACGGCTTCGCCGTGGATTTGCTCCGGCGCCATGTAAGCGGGTGTACCGGCCGTTTCACCCGAGTGTTGCAAGACCTCGCGTCCCAACGACCCGGCAAAGTGCGAGACGAGGCCGAAATCCATGAGAATCGGCGCGGTGTTCGATCGTAAGAACACATTTGCGGGTTTCAGGTCGCGGTGGACGAGCCCCTTGCCGTGAATGAACGAGAGCGGTGCACAGAGCCTGCGAATGAGACTGACGATCTCGGGAAAGTGTTTGGTCAGCGGTCCCCGGGCCAGGGGTGCTTCCGGCAGCGGCTCCTCGCCGGCACTCTCAGCAGGCAGCGCCGACGGCACCGTTCCCGAGATTTTGACGGTCGAAGCAAACTCGACGGTACTGGCCAATACTTCCTGTCGAAAATCAGCCAGGGTGCGACCCTCGAGCAACTCCATCGCGTACCAGGGTTTGCCTTGATCCAGACCTTCACCGAGGAACGTCACAATGGAAGGATGTTTCAATCGCGTGAGAGCATGAATCTCGCGGCGGATGCTAAACAGGTCGCTTGGATTAGGGACGCGCACGGTCTTGACGGCTGCGAGCTGCCCGGTCTCGGAGTGCTGTCCCCGATACACGATCCCCATGCCACCCTTGCCGAGCGGCTCGTCGATCCGATAGGGGCCAATCTGCGAGGGCCTCTCCTCGCGTATCTCATGCATTCGCGAGGCTTCCCTCGTCGCGTTGATTGAACGGCCGCCGTAGCCAGTACGGAATTGCGAAGAGCGCTAGCGACACAATCCCCATGACGATGACGACCAACAACAAATTCGGCGGACCATCGAGAGTGAAATAGGCCGCCAAGCCGATGAGCGTGTTCACGATGGGGAGCCAGATGTACAGAATCCGAATCGGATGGTTGCCTTGCAGCGTCCGCCAGACGACCAGCAACACCACCACCGCAATCGCGAGCTGGGCGCCGACCATCGTCCATTCGGGCAACAGATAGTAGGCGAGCAGATTGAAGCCGACGGCTGCCAGCGAAAACAAAATCTTCGCCAACACCACTACCAGCGCCAGCACCCCCACCTGGGCAGGGAGGCTCATCTGCTCCGGTTTGAGCTTGGCCTTCACGCAGTGGTAGACAATCGTGAATGCGGCGACAGCCGCAAACCAACTAAAGAAATTGCTCAACGGGACGCCGAAGAACAGGTCTCGGTAGAAAATGGGGAGTTCCATCTTGATGCCCCAGAAGCTCTTCTCCAACCAGACAACCTTCTCGGGAATACACCATGTCCAGGTGCCCATACCTTCAGCGCCTGCACTGGGGAACTCCGGCAGGTTGCAAGGCTTGGTAAAGTCGGGCACGAAACGGCTCTTCGCCAAGATCGGGTCGAGGGAGTAGTCCAGCGAAACGCCGAACAGGCCTTCGATCCACGGACGCGCCAAGAGGGGCGCCTTAAGCAGCTCGGTTGTGCCCATGACGACGTAAATGATGATCGACCACGTCAATACGATCCACAGCGGCACCACACCGGGATCGCCGCCGACCATCACCAGGAAGCGGTTGTCGTACGTGTAGGCATGAATCGTGCGCGTGCAGTCCAACTCGAAGCCAAATGCGAAAGCGGCGGCGGCCAGCAGCGTCAGGAACGAGAAGCGGCCACGACTCCACGCGTTGCGAAGACAGAATAGAAAGTAGACAAAACACGAGAGCTCGACGACAAGGTTGAAGATTGGGGGCGCGGTATCCGGGAAGTGGATGATGTTCATCTTCGATTCGCTCAAGCTAACGTCGCGCACCACCTTGCAACAGGTGGAAGAGACTTTTCAGAAATCGCCAGATCCGCAACGGGAATCCGGGCTTGGCCTCCAAACTCGGATAGCTCAGCTGGCCGTTGATGAGCATCGATTTCAGCTCCGGAAACCGCAGCCGTCGGGCGGCGCTTGCGTAAAGTTTCCTCAGATGCGGACCGATCAACGCCAGGTCAAACACGTCGGCTGCCAACGCCTCCGGCCAATGACGTTCATCCAACGTGCCAACCTCATGAGTGAGTGGGTACTCGCTGGGATAGAATTCGGGAAGATCGACGATGAACTCGACTCCAGGCAACAGCGGGTTGGCCAGGAACTTGCCTAATGGTCCGAGCCAGGGTAGCTCCCGACCCTCCACCAGAGCGTGTGCGTACAAGAGCCTGTACAGCACAATGTTCACAAATTCCTGCTCCGCTTCGTTTTCGTCCTCTGCCTCCGCGCAGTGCTGCATGTAGGCGCGTGTGATGCTGGCGTTGTGCGCGCGGTACCAGGTTCGCGGCGAAGGCGATTTGAAATAGTCGAGCCAGAATCGAATCGGATCGCGCGCATCAGCACCGTCACCCTGTTCATGAATCGCGGCAGCCTGCTCAGAGTCGATCGCAATCGCGAGATTAACGGCCCTCCACCACGGGCTTCCAGGCCGATCCGAGTCCGGGGCATTCAAGACGCCACGCTTGATTTCCCATTCCATGAATGCAAGCTCGGACTCGCCATACCCGAATTCGGACTCTGCGAATCCGTATTTTCGGTAGAAGTCCTGCCGACGACGATAGCGCTCCTCTGGCGTGTCACTCGAAGGTTGTATCGCACTGGCAACGCTCACAACACTCTCCTCTATAGCCGATCAAGTGCTCAACCTGCCAAGGCGACGCTGCAATCGTGATCACCGGCCGTTGGTGCCAGCCGGCATGTGAGATTCCGGCTTCATCATTGCGGCGCTTCTGTTGAATGACGCGATGAGTCCATCTCGCACAACTGCACGTGCCAATAACCAGCGTACCCACCTCGGCCTGCCTGAGCCAACACACCAGCGGCTTCGGCCACGAAGTCTGGTGTTTTTCACTCGGCAGATGTTGCAGCCTGGCGCGGACCGCAGAACAAGTTCTGCAAAGTTCCCATAACGCCAGGAGCCGTAAACGGAGGGGGTTCCACGAAAGGGACAGCGGACGACTGCGCGGCAGAGGTTGTAACAACGCAGCGGACGAATGTGAAAGTCAAAACGTGCTTCGTGTTCATGACGTGTCACTTGCTGGATGCATCAATTGCTGCCGCCATCCCGACTGCCACAGGAGTCGCACCGGCAGTCAACAGACTTTCTCGCTGGTGTTCGGTCACGCGAAGAACTTGAGGAAGACCGCGGTTTCCAAGGTCGCCACGAGATTCATGAACGCATGCATTGCGAACGGCACTGCGATGGACTTCGACTTGATGCGGGCAAAACCGAGGAGGAACCCGGTACCGACGATCGTTCCGATTTGGAAGGCGTCATACTGAATGTGCAGCAGGCCCCATCCCAGCGAAGTGAGACCGACGGCCCACAGCGAACCCAATCGTGAATGGCGGATTCCTTCGAATAGCAGGCCGCGAAATACGAATTCTTCAAACAGCGGCGCCGCCACGATCACGCCCAAAAACAACAGCGGCAGGAAGGCGCTCGAGCTGTAGGCGTCGATCATGAAATCCGGGACGATCGGGCGATCGCACAGGTATGTCAGCACGTCGAGAGTGGCGATCCAAGGAATCAGAATGCCAATCCAGAACACCGTCGTCCGGACCGGTACGTTTCCCAGTCCCATGTACTCCGTCAGCGAGATCCCCCTCCGCAGGCCGGCAAACAACAAGCACATGGGCGTACCAATCATCGCAGTGACAATCGCACTGGTTCCCAGAAAGTCGCCGTTTGTCTGAAGCGACGTCACGTACACCAAGATGTCGGTGTCGGGCCGAACCACTCTTTCGTATGCGGCGAATGCCACCAGGACGAGCAGCCCCACGACAAAGGACGCGGCCATCACGATCACCGTGAAGCCGATTGTCGCCCAAAAGCCCCAGGGACGTGCGAGTTCGCGATCGGCGGGTTCAATCTGTTCGGCTTCGGCCATGGGAAGAAGTCCCTCGCCGGCTCACGTGCTTTTTGTGCTCAATTCACGCGCCGAACCACACGATCGGTCGGTCGACCCGATGATAGCCTCAAGTGGCTTCTGGTTCTACAAATCGTTCTCAATCTCTGTTTGAGGAACATTAGTCGTTCGGCGAGTTGACGACGCTAGAGTGCGTCCGACCTAAACGTAGCGGGTTCCGGCCGCGTAGATACGACATGCAAAGGCCCAACAGCCGCCACGATTATCCGAACGGGATCTAGCTCGGACATCAGACGGGCGGACTAGCCGAACTACGACTCCGAACGCCCGGAAGCCACAGTCGCGTCGACGACCATTCGGAAGCCGGCAAAACTCACCTTCTGGTGCGGGACCGTCGGAAATCGTTCGGTCACCCGCAGCGATTGAGCTTGATACGCCCAACAGCCGCCGCGCATCACCCGTCGGTTTCCCTGCGGCGGTCCCGCCGGGTTTCGCAGTGGCTTGTCGGAGTCGGCTGGGTAGTGCGCAAACCAATCAGAGCACCATTCCAGGACGTTGCCCGCCATGTCGAGAACACCAAATGGGCTGACGTCGCCCGAAGTGCTACCAACCGGGGCGGCTTTCCCGCCTTTCCCGTAAACCTGCCCGTAAACCGCCTGACTTTGGTCGGGGGCTGCATTGCCCCAGGGATAACGTCGCCCGTCGGTTCCCCGCGCGGCGAATTCCCATTCGGCCTCCGTCGGTAACCGCCCGCCGGCCCAGTGGCAATAGGCAACCGCGTCGTCGTAATCCACGCCGACGATCGGTTGGTCATCACAGTTGTAAAGCTTGTCGCTGTGGAAATCCGGCGCCCGATGGTTCGCCTCGGCTTGAAAACGACGGTACATCGTGTTGCTGACCGCGGTGCGTCCAATCCAAAACGGATCGACCCACACACGATGCGGCGGATGTTCGACCGAAAAGTCGTCGCTACCCATGATGAATTCACCGCCGGGAACAAACACGAGCACTGCGTCGTCTTTCACATTCGTGCGAAGGCGCGGTTCGGACGTTGCGGCCAGCGATCGCTCTTCGGTCACGCGTGTTCCCCCGGCTGCAGGACGTCGGCGATCGCCGTGCCACGGCAAATCGGGCGCGGTCGATTCTGCGAATCTCGCACGACGATGGCCGGATCGATTCCGTAGCAATGCAGCATCGTTGCAAAGACGTCCCAGGGGCCGACGGCGTCCGTGGCCGGATAGGCACCGCTGCGGTCTGACGAACCGAACACGAAACCACGCTTGATTCCGCCTCCCGCCAGCAAGATCGAGTTGCAGCCCGGCCAATGATCGCGTCCGGCGTCCCGATTGATTTTCGGTGTGCGGCCAAACTCTCCGGCGGCGACGACCAATGTTTGGTCCAACAGGCCTCGCTCTTCCAAATCGGTGAGCAGCGCTGAAAGGCAGCCATCCAGCTTGGGAAGCAAGCTCCCTTTGCACATGTTGAAGTTATTGCTGTGCGTATCGAATCCACCGTCGCCGCGATTGCGCCAGTTGACTTGCACGATGGGAACACCGGCTTCGACCAGCCGCCGCGACAGCAGCAGGTTTTGCCCGAAGGGGTGCTTCCCGTAGGCATCGCGCGTCCGGACGGACTCATCCTGAATGTCGAAGGCCGCCCGTATCTGGGGAGCGGCCAGCATTTCAAATGCGCGGTTTTGGTGCGACGAGAATCGACCCCGCGACGGATCGACAGAGACCGCAGAGTCGTCCAGACGCTCCAATAACTTGCGGCGTGACGCCAGTCGCAATCCCGAAACGTCGTCAAGCAAAGTCAGCTCCGGAACACCAAAAGATGGTTGGCTGGCGTCTTGCCGGACTAGATAAGGCGCCCAACCTGGCCCCAGAAATCCACCCGTCTGTGCGATTCCCGTAGAAGTCACGCCTCCGGTCAGCACGTAGCCGGGAAGCAGCCCGGATGTTGGCTTGAGATAATTGAACGTCGACCCATACGGCGGGTAGTCGGTTGGCGTAGGTCGAACAACCGAATTCGGCTGCGGATGCGGCCAGCCAGTCATCAAAGCGTAGAATGCCGATTCATGTCCGACGTCGTTATGCGTGACAGAACGCACGACCGTATAGAGATGGGCGAGGCGCGCCAGCTTCGGCAGATACTCGCAAATGCGAAAGCCAGGGAGCGTTGTCGGAATCGACTGAAACTCGCCACGCATGTCGACCGGGGCATCGGGCTTCAGGTCGTACGTGTCCTGATGCGCAGGACCACCATACAGCGAGAGGAAAATGATTGACTTGGCTGTCGACGGCAGAGACGAGTCGGCCGCCAGCAGCCTCGCTTTCCCCAATGCGCCGTTCCAAAGTGAAAGAGTTCCCGAACCGCCAATCGCCAGGGCGGCGCGCCTCGAAATTTCGCGACAAGCATCGGGAGCGGAGTTTTGAGATCCGGTCATCGTGAGGACCATGAAACCCAGTAGATCAACGAACGTCGCCACACGAGATTAGACGAAATCGAACGTGAAAGCGAGATCCACACACGACCTGCACTGTAATGAGTTGGCCCGTTCGCCATGCTTCGTGAAGAAGTCGATCGCCGCGGCACACTACGCGTCGGCGGCTCTTGTGACGTTGAGTTGTTCGACCCGTCTCGACAATCCGCCAAGTGCGACGCCGCGTCAGGGAAGAGAAACCTTACTCCGGGTATCATCGAATAGATGCCGCGCTCCCCTCCACGCTTTGCCTGCATCGACGAAAGAAGAGGTTTCATGAAACGGTTATCAGCCTTCCGGTGCATTTTCCGAACGGCAATGCTGCTTCTCTGCTCCCAGCCTTCCTCCCTACTGGCAAAACCACCAACGCCTGTTGTCGTAGGAGCCTTTCCGAACGAGGTTCGACAGCAATTCACAACCGTCGATGGACAATCGCTCGATGGAATCCGATCGACCGCGGTAGATAGCGCTGGACGTGTTGTCGTTGGCACAACGACGGGGCTGTATTGGCTCGATGGAACAACTTGGATTCGTCACGACGCGATCGAGGGTGACGTTGCAGCCCTTTCCCAGCAAGACGACCATCTCTTGGCCATCTCGGGGACCGGCGTCTTTCGAATCGATGGCGCTAGAGCGACTTTGATTGCGCGCATCCCTCGGGACCTCATACCGGCAGGTTCTATCACGTCTCTCGCGAGCAGCGATGCGATTTGGATCGGCACAACCCGGGGTCTGTTTCGACTCATCGATCAACAGGTGACGTTTGTCGAGGACCTATTCCCTTCTTCGGTCTCGAACAAGGCCGTGTATCAGATCGCCACTGCCAAAGATCGACGGGTGGCCCTCGCCACGCAAGCCGGTCTGTTCGTGCTGCAGCAGGACGGCCGACCACCAGGATGGCAACGAATCCTGCCCCGCGATGGCAACCAGAGCTGGGCACCGATCGAGGTCCGCGGTGTGGCGTTCGATCAAGACGACCGTTTGTGGTTTGCCAGCCCCCAAGGAGTGGGCTGGCACACGAAAAAGGGCTGGAAACTTCTTACCGGCAATGAAGGATTGCCTTTCAACGACTTCACGACGATGGCAGCAGGCGAGCGGGGCGTCGTCTGGTTTGGAACAACGCAAGGGGCCATCCGTTTTGATGGTTCGTATTGGACCTACCGCAACGGGAGACGTTGGATGCCCGAAGGCCCGATTCGATCGATTTCCGTCACCCGCGAAGGCCATGCCTGGTTCGGAACTGATGCCGGAATTGAGCTTCTTGAACGACGATCGATCACGTTGGCGGAGAAGGCGAAGTACTTTGAAGACGAGATCGACCGGTATCATCGACGCACACCGTTTGGTTTCGTGATGTACGTCGGCTTGAAAAGCCCGGGGCAAAAGGAAACGGCACAACAGCGAGACAACGACAACGACGGCCTGTGGACCAGCATGTACGGTGCCGGGGAGTGCTTCGCGTATGCCGCCACGAAGTCGTCGTTGGCAAAACAACGCGCCACGCGGGCGTTCGAGGCGATCGCGTTTCTCAGTGAGGTAACGCAGGGTGGTTTACACCCCGCACCGCCGGGATTTCCGGCTCGGTCGATTCTGCCGACCTCGGGAGAGGATCCCAACGCCGTTCGTAGTACACCTGATAAAGACCGAAGGCGGCAAACGGAAGTAGACCCGCTTTGGAAGATTATGAATCCGCGTTGGCCAACCAGCGCGGATGGAAAATGGTATTGGAAGTCGGACACCAGCTCCGATGAACTCGACGGCCACTTTTTTCTCTACGCATGCTACTACGACCTCGTCGCCGAAACGGAGCAAGAAAAGCAGGCCGTTCGCGACGTTGTCCGTCGAATCACCGATCATCTCATCGATCATGATTTCAATCTCGTCGATCACGACGGCAAACCAACTCGTTGGGCTTACTTTGGACCCGATCGCTTGAACGGCCCGATCAGTTGGGCAAGAGGGCTAAACTCGCTCAGCATCTTGTCCTACCTCAAGACGGCCCAGCATATTGTGGGGGACGAACGATACGCGCAGGCCTATCGCATGCTGATCGACGAGCATCAGTATGCGACGAACACGATGTGGCCCAAGACACACAATGGACCCGGATCGGGCAACCAGTCCGACGACGAAATGGCCTTCATGTGCTACTACAACCTGCTCAAGTACGAACAGGATCCCGAACTACGTGCCGTGTATCTGTTTTCCTTGTTGCGATACTGGAGATTGGAAGAACCTGAGTCTTGCCCCTTGTTCAATTTCATTTATGCAGCCAGCTTTCGAGCCGATGAGCTAAACCGACGTTATGGGGTCGATCGCTTCGAAGTCCCACAGAGTTGCCTGGCGGACGCCGTCGACACACTCCAGCGGATTCCGTTGGATCGGATGCGCTGGGGGTTTAAGAACAGTCACCGAATCGACGTCGTTCCGCTTGGCCACCGAGCATGGGGAGGCGTGAAACGAGGACATTTGCGAAACGGAAAGGTCCTGCCGGTCGACGAACGAGACGTCGTCCACTGGAATTTCAATCCTTGGACTCTCGACGACGCGGGTGGTGCATCCGAAATGTCTGACGGCACTGCATTCTTGCTACCGTACTACATGGGGCTGCACCACGGCTTTATCGTCGAGTCGACCGAATGACATCAACTCGGGACTACTCGTTGATCGTCGAGACGGGCTAGAGCGCGTCAAGAATGAACGTGGCGGGTTCCGGCGGCGTAGACAAGACATTCGAAGGCCGAAAAGCGTCCGGTAGCCGCCACGATTATCCCGGATCGGAGCTAGACGGGGCGACTGAACAACCGGCAAGTTGCCCAAGACTTGCAGGCAAGATAGTGTCAGATGAAGACCCGGCCGCTGGTACTGTTTTCCACGGGACGTGGGGCATCCTCGTCTCGTCCACATTACAATTCATTGTGCCAACCCTACTTCGTTGAGGAGTCCTTTGTTGATGACCAGACAACCCCATCTGACAGCGGGATTGACCGCCCTGCTTGCCGGTTGCCTGTGTGCCCAGGTGGCATCGGCGCAGACCTTTGGCTCCAGCCGCGGCGGACTGTTTGAAGATGACGCGGCCGGATTCTCCCGGGTTGCCGGCGGATGTGTCGCATCCGGCGTCGCGATTCAACCGGACCGCAAGATTGTCGCCGTCGGCAATCTTGTCAAACCGGACGGTGATCAGGCGATCGTGGTTCGTTTTCATACGGATGGCACACTCGATACTTCCTTCGGCGAACAGGGCAGTGGCGCCCGCAATGGATTCGTGCAGTTCAATGTCGGCGACAAGTGCCAGGCGGAGTCGGTGGCGGTTGACCCCGATTCCGGCGCGATCTTCGTCGTCGGTACCGCTCGGTTCGAAAGGAAAGCAGGCGCCTTCGTCGTCCGCTTGACGCCCGATGGCGTCATGGACGAGTCATTTCAGGACGGCGGCATATTGACATATCGGTTCGAGGCGCAAATCGACACGGGAGGCGGTTTCGGAACGCAGGCGACCTATGGGACCGACATCGGATTCGATCTCAGCGGCAAACTATTGCTTGCCGGCCGTACAGGCACCCGCAGCGACCATGATGCGTTCGTCACGCAGTTCGATGGCAATGGCGAATTCGAGTGGGCCCAGAAGCACGGCACCGGTGGATTTGACGACGGCGCCAACGCGATGTCGGTGCCGTTAAAGGCGCCTCCCTACCGGATCTATACGACGGGCTTCTCAACGATCACCAATCTGATCAAAGCGTTTGACTACGCAGGTAGCGATCAGACCGGCCAAAGCTCGCTGGGTTTTTGTGTCCGATCATTTGGGATCTCCTATGACGAATCGACCGATCGCGTGGTCTGTGCGGGCCGGCTGGGCAAAGATGTGGTTGTCCGCACGATGAGCGCCCGACCGGAGGTGATTCCGGGAATCGAGTACGAGAATCCCTTCAAGCAACAGGAGATCGACAGCCAGTGCCGGGGAATCGAGCATCTGTCGAACGGACGCGTCGCGGTTGTCGGACACGGTCGCCCTTATGACGCCGAGGACAACACAGATCGCCGATTCCAGTTCGCCCTGTATGGACCCGATGCCGAGTTGATCGCCCACGATTCACCCGATCTCGGAGGTCCTTCGGCGGCGCTCGACGTTGCCGTTCACGGAGACTCTTTGATCGTATTGGCGGGGCGCGTCATGACGGAGCAAGTCAAATCCAAGTCGGCCAACTTCAAGATGGGCTTCGTAACGTACGACGGCGATGGCAAAATGATCGGCCAGCCTTGGACCTTTGAACGTATTGACTAGCGCCGCACGCCACGAAGCGATGATGGAGCTCCAGTTGACTGAATTGGCGGCTCGTCTGAACTTGGTCGCTATCTGACAAGGTGTCGCGACATGCCCAACCCAGCATCCGTAAACGACATCCGTCAGGCGTTTAAGGACACGGCCATTGCCTTCCTCGACCAGCTTGCCGCCATTGATCCGGCGGAAACACCGTATGCGGTGCTCTTCGAGATTTCCGACCAGACTCCTGGCGCTTGGCCCATCGCAGCGACGGAACAATCGTTGACCCGATTGGCTGACGAATACATTGCGATGGGCTACAAAGCCCGCGACGGCGATGATCGGGAACTGCTCCGAACTGGATTACGTTGGGATGCTCCCGGCGATAACATGGTTGGCTGGTACTGGGGCGCTGACGACATCGACAAAGAGCTCAATACATTAATCACGAGCGCATTCGATCACGCCGTCATCCACGATCACATGATGGTCCGCGACTTGTGCCTTGCCGCGATTAAAGAGCTCGACGATGACAACACGTTCGGCAAGGATGACTCCCGGAATCAGCGCGTGGTGGGTATCTCGAATGTCGGTCAAGACTTTCGAAGCTTCCTGGACGATCTCGCAACTGTAAATCCGCCGATTGTTATTGACCGTCTCCGCGCGGAACTGCAGGCGTCATACGACGTGTGGGGTGAAATCGAAGACCCCGCGGGTAAACGCGGGGAACAACCGCACCGGAGCCGTGGCCGTGCAGATCGTTGGATCAACTTGAGTGAACAGAAACGGGCGTGTGCTGGAATCCAACACACGCCCGCTGGTCGTCAATTAAAGACTCGAACGCTACCCGGCCTCGTCAGCCTTCTCGGCCTTGGCCTGCTCCCGCTTCTTCTTTTCTTGGTCGCGACGGGCCTTCTTTTCCTGGATGGTTTCGATGGGCAGGCTGCTGTAGAAGCCGTGCACCATTTCTTCCCAGGTCTGGTCGCCGTAGCGAACGGTCTCGGATGGGTCCGGGTTTGCCAGATTGTCTTCCGAGTTGTCGTAGTGAGCGATGATCCGGAAGGTGGTGCCCTTGGGCATCAGAAGCGGCTCAACCAGCTCGTAATTCAACTGCCAGTTGAAGTCGTAGTTCGGGACGTCCAACAGAATCTTGGTGGTGCCGTCGGGGAAGTCCGCTTCGTAGCGGAAACTCTTTCCACGCAGGTGCATGTGCGGCAACATCGACGTGAGCAGCATATCCCGTCGCACCTCTTGCTCACCGACGATCTTGTAGTTCGAATCGTGCGGCGGAATCGCGAAGTTCCATTTTCCAACCAGGCCGCCTGTTCGAATCTTCTTGACTTCACTTTCGTCGCAGAAGATGAAACCAACCTTGCTGCGGTCGGTTTGTGGTGACCCGTTGGGTGTGTAGTGCATCTGGAATCGGATCTTGGTTCCAGCGGGAATGAACGTGGCCACACCTTCCGGGTGCATCGTGGGCGGCATGCCGGGAGCGAAACCGGCACCCGGCGTCGCGATGATGTGGTGCACCACGGCCCGATTGCCCGGACGCGCCTCGGCAGCTTTGATCCACTTGTCTTCGGTCCAGCCCGGATCGACGACAAAGTACTTGTACTCGACCACGCCTTCGGCCGGGACTTCGTAGTCGACCGGCATCTCAACGATCTGGTCCGGTTCACCGATTTGCCAGCCTTCGACGAATTGTGGCGGCTCTGGCAGGTCGCTGGGATCACCTTCGGGCGAACCGTTGTCGACCCAGGCCTGCAGCGTGTCTTTTTCTTGCTGGCTCAGCCGGCAGTCGTTCTTGTATTCGCCGTACTCGGGGTTCGCGAACCACGGCGGCATTTGGCCCTTCTCGATCACTTCCAGAATCATCTCGCCCCAGCCGTTGACTTCGTCGTAGTTGGTCAGCGGAAACGGAGCGACTTCGCCGTCACGGTGGCACGACACACATCGGGTGTTGAGGATTCGTGAGACCTGGTTCGAGTAGGTGACCTCGCCGTGCGGTGCAACGTCCGCCTTGCGACCAATGATGCACCCGGTGGGTTGGGTGGAAGCATGCTTGACTTCGCCGCCGTCTAAGAGGTTTCGGATGGCGTCGGCGACATAGCTGTTCTCGAGTTCGGGTTTCGCGTAACCGGAGGTGGCCCCCAGCCCATACTGGTCATCGATGCGGCCGACGTAGCGAACGACGCGATCGGCATCCAAGACGTATGCATGAGGTGTACGCTTTGCGTCGAACAGGTCGGCAACTTTGTTGTCCGGGTCTTTCAGCACAGGGAAGGTCACCTTGTGGACCCGCGCGTAGGCGCCCACCTTTTCCAACGAGTCTTGCACATTCGAGTTGATGGCGACAACGCCAACGCCTTGCTCTTTGTATTGCTGAAAGATTTCTTCCAGGCGCGGGGCGTAGAGTTTTGCCAGCGGACAATCGGAACCGACAAACACGACGGCGACCGGTTTGCCGTCAAATTCCTTGAGCGATCGCTCCTTGCCGCGGTAGTCCCGCAGCGTGAAGTCTTCGATCTGCGTGCCCAGCTGCGGAGCCGGCGATTCGGGGGTGGCAGCCAGAATTGGGCTGACGCAGAAAAGGCCGGCAAGCAGTGCCAGCGCCAAACCTCTCATTGAGGAAACCAGTCTCATCATCCATCTCCCGGCGTGAATTCGCACTGACTCTAGTATAGAAGTGATTGAATGCTAGTTTATCGCAGTTACAGGGATTCACTCAAGCGAAACAGGTGACCAGCAGAATCCGACCGTCCTAGACATACGGACAGGCCCAATCGGTGGTCGCGCCCCAACCCGGACGGTCCGCCGCCATGCAACACCAGCACTACCGCCCGGAACGACGGTTGGTGTCGAATAAACCGCGGCTACCGAAGAAACATCGTCTGCCAAGCGACTTCAGAGGGGTGGAAATCAACACTTTTGCGGGCCCGAGAAGGGATTCTCCCACCGAATCGCATCCTGACATCGATCAGCCTCCGCTGGTTTGAGTGCCGGATAGTTACGGTTCCTCGTCCGTATCTTGCTCGTCTTCGCTGCCGCGTCTGAGTTTCAGCAGTTCCAAAATGCTCAACCGTTTGGACGACGTGTTGGAGGCGATGTCCCAGGCGGTGACCCACTCAGTCGAGTCGCGCTGAAATCCACGAGCGAGTAGTCGCTTCTCGAAGTCGGGCAGATGGGCGGCCCCGTAAAAGAGACCGAGCGCTCGGCGCCCTTCTGCCAACTCGTGGTCCAGCACGCGCATCGCAGCTTCATTGCGATCGACAATCAACAGACGATTCAACGTCGGACCCAACGCGGTATCGGTTGCCATCAACTCGAACTGTTTGGCCAGCATCCGCTTCAACCGGATGGCCCCGTCCGAGCTCGTCAACATCTTCAACAAATCGAATTCGGACTTTGGCTCCTCGTCGCGCTGTTCGTTGTTTGGAGCGTCTTCGCCGTCGGCGTCTTCATCCGGCTCGGCCGACTCATCGGGTTCTGCATCTTCGTTGGGTTCTGCGTCTTCATCCTGCTTGGCCGCTTCGTCCGTTTCGGCTGCTGTCTCGGTTTCTGCTGCTGTCTCGGTTTCTGCTGCTCTCTCGGTTTCTGCTGCTCTCTCGGTTTCTGCTGCTCTCTCGGCCCGGGCGCGGTTGCGGTTTTGCAGAATCTCTTGCAATGCGCTCAGAAACAGAGTCACCCCGCTTTCACCCCGCTCCCGCATCTTTTCGGCTAGCTCGGTTCGGGACAAGTCGGCGTGCACGAAGTTCGGTTGGTCGTAGTCGATCTGTTCCAGCTGATGGTCCAGCTCGAGCACGGACTGCGTGATCGAGTTGATGACGGTGGCGAAATCCGACGGTTCTCTGGAGGACGGTTTCGTTCCTTCGTCGGCCACCAGTTCGTACAACAGCGCGTCGTAGCGTTTGAATTGGCCGTTGAGGATTTGGTAGTACAAACCGTCGCCGACGTGAACAGCACCGATCAAATCAACGCTGACGGTCTTGGCCTTTGTTTTTTCTCCCTCGGCGTTTTCTCCGGCGGGGATGCGTTTGACGTAGCGGACGGTCGCCGTCTGCAAGGCAATCGGCTGGTCGTTGATGCCCCGCAGCACACGCAGAAAGCGTGTCGTCGACCGGTCTGGGTCGAGATCCGAGCTGGCCGGTTCCGCCCGCAGCGTCTGTTGACAGGCGAATGAGGCGACAAGCGCCGCCGCGACCATGCGATATCGAAGGGCAAACGTCATCGAAATCTCCTGGGAACGAATGTTCGGATCCCGTCGGTGGTTGGGCGTCGGCTGAGGATCGCCAAGTCGGCTCGACTCGCGTGCCTTAGCCTCAACACGCAACTGTGGTTACAGCGCGCAATTTGGGCGCACGTTGGTTATTCGCCCCCAACTCGACAATCTTGCGCGAAATCTCGCCCAAGTCCTGCAAGCGTTCACGAACGCCGAATGCTTGGTTCGCCCGACTGCCGCGGACGATTTCGCATCAGCGTGAGCCTTGTCGATAGGAGTACTCAATTCTTCGATTTCTTTTCAAAGCCACGGTCCGGCCTGTGTACGATGGTTCGCACAGACCACCATCACCAAGGATACACGATGCCTCTGTCTTCACGCGACGAAGTCCGTGCGTTCTATGACGACGCTGCGGACGGCTACAACCAAATGATGAACGAGGAAATCAAGCACCCTCTTTACGACGAGGTCTTGAGTGGCCTCGCCGAACGCATATCGTCCGTTGATGGTCCGGTTCTGGATACCTCATGTGGATCCGGGCATATGCTTGAGAAACTTCGGAATGAGTATACCCACCAGCGGCGGCTTGTGGGTTTGGACATTTCGCCCAAAATGGTCGCCATCGCGAGAGAACGATTGGGCGACACGGCTCTGGTTTCGCAAGGAGACATGCGGGATCTGGCCAAGATCTCCGACGATGCTTGTGCAGCCGTCATCAGCTTCTTTTCCCTGCATCACATCGGCGCCACTGAAGTGGCGGCCTGTTTTGCCCAGTGGCATCGCGTGTTGATGCCAACAGGGCAGCTTGTTATCGCGGTATGGGAGGGTGCAGGAGCGATTGACTACGGGGAGCAATCGGAAATGGTGACGCGGAGATACAAGGAATCCGAACTCGCTGAGGCCCTCAACGCAGTCGGTTTTCGGATTGAAAGCCATTGCGTCCGACCCGTTGAAGGGTTCGAAATGGATGCCGTGCATATCACCGCAACGAAGACTGCTTCATGAAACGACCGTTGTCGTGTCTTGACTGCCGAAATTGCGAACTCTGGAACTTACCTCGGCCACACCGTTGCACTTTGGCTCGTCGGCAACAGCAACCAACATGCGCCGCCTTATCGACGGTGGCCCCTGCCATCGCGCGGGCTGCCGACGACTTCGATGCACAGCCAATTCAGGCACGTGTTGGATTCGGACTTTCCCGACCCGATTTCGATGCTCAGGCGGCCATCGCCGATGACAACCTCGATGGCGGCTTCAGCAAACTCGCCGGCGGCAGTCGTGATTTGGTCGATCAGGACCTTCCCTTCCACGGACACCTGCTGATGCAGCTGCTCGTGGCCCGAATCGCCGACGCAGACGGTGATCAAGTACCTGCCGTTGTCGAGCTTGCATTCCCAACGGTCAAGGCTGCGCGTAAACAGAAAAGTATCGCGCCAGCGGCCGTCGAGTGCGTTGCGGCGGCGATGACTTGAGCTCAAGTCGCGACTCCAGCCGTAGCCGCGCGCGGCGTCAAACCGGAGCCCGTGATCGTTCACGAAACCGGACCGCGGCTCTGCTCCACGGCCGCAAAAGTTGAACATCCGTGTCGAGCCCTGGGGCCTCACCGGGGGATTGCCGTCCCGCTCGGCAGACAACTGAAAAAGCTCAAAGCGGACGACGCCACCAGCGGTGAACGGCAGGGGATCGTCGCGATCCGCAATGCCGTCGGCGTCTGCATCGATGGGCGTCGCGCGAACAAACCGACGGTTCGGCAATTCACGAATTGCGTTCCACCATAGCCGGCAAAACTCTCCGCGGCTCAAGTCGGCGGCGCGCGGCGGCTGGAGCGTGTCGGGGATGGCTTTCGAATGTCGTGAAAGCTCGACGACCCGTTGTTGCCACACAGGCTTTGCCGCGCCGTCGGAACGAAAGTCGATCTCGCGCTCGCCCAGTGGCAACGCTTTCAAAGCTGCCAGACGGTTGACCGCGACGAATGCGGGGTCGGCGGGCTGGAGGTCTCGAAACGGCCAGATCAACAGAGGCACCGATTCGTCCGATTCGCCGCACAGCGCGTGGCGAACCGCTTCCAGCTTCTCGCGTTCATAGACCAACTCGCGCGGATCTGAGCCCGTCCGCAGAGACACCACGGCAACGGCTCCGGCGGCCTGGCCCACCGCGATGCACTGGTCGTGCAGACGGATGGCGGCGCTCACGATGCTGCTGTAACCGATGTTTTTCTGAGCCCCGATGAGTCCGTTCATCCCTTCGGGAACAAGGCTTCTCAAAGGAAATACGGAACGATCGCTCAGAAACTTTGTGTGGCGGTTCGGCTTGTGGAAGTCGATCCACGGTCCCGCGGCCCCTTCAGCGGTCAGATAGGTCCGCCCGGTTCGATGAAAGTCGTAGTGGAACTGCCAAGCGAACAGGCCATCGGGATACATCACCGCGGCAAACCGTTCGCGCGCCGCTTCCTTGGTTTTGCCGTCGCGATTGCGACCATCCTGTTCGCGCATCATGTACAGCGCCTTCAACCGCAGCCCTTCACGGATGTAGGGCTTGGGAGGCAAGCGATCGGCGGTGGCGAACTCATCGCTCAATGCGAATTTGCGGAACGAATGCGCCGTGTCGTCGGCTCTTGCGTGCACGAACTTTTGCAGGTGATACAAAACGCCCAGCGCATGTTGCTTGGCATCGGCGAAGATGACTTCGCGCTGGTTGCGCGTCATGACCACGATGTTTTTGCGCGATGCGCCCGGTTCGGTCGCTTCTAATGCGTCGACGACAGGTTGCGGCAGCCGCTCGAGTGGATAGTCTTGGCCGTTCATGTAGTTCAGCAGGATCACGGTTTGCCCAGGCGTAGCGGTGAAACCGTCGATCAACCGCCGCACGGTATAGACGCTTAACTGTCGCGGCGAGGCCTCTCCGGCTGGAGGCCAATGCAAGATCGCGCCCAGCCCCGGATTCGGGTGATCCCACTGCAATCCGCGAAACGCCGACAGACTCAGCCGCGTCGCCCGCGGATAGTTGCGATCGTCGAAACGAGCCGGCTTGGGGATGGGCGAATCTTGTTTCGACTCCACCACGATCATCGGCCAGGTGATCGGGTTCATTTCGTTGGGCGGATTGTTTGCCAGATCGGGCGGCGCGCTGGGCTCGCCGTATCGGGAGCGCGGATCGGGTCCACACTCGAATGCCGCCCCCGAGACCTGAATCGCTTCACCCCAATCCGAAGCATCGATCGTCACTTTCGCCCGGACGTAGAGCCGCTGTTTCTCGCCACCGAGGGGAGCGAACCAAAGCCCGTTGAGTCGGGGCAGCCCAGCCGTGCGATCGACGTCGGCTCGAACCGGGTAGTGATTGACGATGAGCCTGACTTGCCCTGAATCGAGGTATGGTTGCAACATCTGCCGAAAGATGGCCTCGGCCTCGACCGGTCGAAACGTGGAGGGACCGTGATACGGCCGGCCCGGCATGGGCGAGCCGTACTTTCGCGTGTTGAACGATTCGATCCGGTCCATCAGCTCTTTGAACAATCCGGAGCGATGAAAGGAGCGTTTCATCGGATGCCAGTCGACGCCCCACCCGCGCTTGCCGACCCCTTTGTTCTCGTCCACGCAAGCCAGCGCCTGCTCCGTGAACTGTCCTCCCAGCCACTCTCCATCGTGCACGATCGTGATCGACTCGACCCCCAGCCGCGCCGCCTGAATGGCGGCCGCCCAACCGGATTCCGTCCCGCCGACAACCAGCAGATCGGTTTCGATCTCTTCCGCGGCCACGGCGGGCTGCTGGAGAGTGAACACGCCGATTGCGATGAGAACGAGGATGTTTTTCATCAGTGGGAATTCGTACCACGGTGCTATGATTCGCCATCTGCCATTTAAGCGACTCAGGCGACTCATCACAAAACCCAGGCCGATTTCGCAGGGATTGACCCGTGCGAATGACTCGCAACGTACGCTGGCTTACAGAGCGTGAGCGGCGCCGGCGATAGGCTGCGACCGTGATACGATTACCGATCGCACAACCGAAGGGAATGCCTCGAGGAGATTCAGATGCGATGGATGGGTCTGTGTGTACTCATCGTTCTATCCGGATGTTCGGCTGACGTCCCGCCGCCGGAGAACGCCGCCGTCGAGCAGCCGGCTGATGAGGCCCGGGAGCAGGACAAGGCCGATTCCCGCACACCGGAGGAAATCGTGGAGGCGTTCCAGACCGCCGGATCGAACAAAGACCTGGACGGCGTCATCGCGGTGCTCGCTCGAGGTGCAGGCACCATCATTGCGGACAACCGTGCCGTGTTCGAAGAGCATCTCAGCCAGGCGAAGGTCGACACCGCATTCGACACACTGCTGCATGAGAACGGCCAGTGGGCCGCGGTCGCGGCTGGAGACGGCCAGCGAAAACAGACCTTCCTCCTAATCAAAGAGGACGGTGCCTGGCGGATGGACACCGAACAGACCCTCAAACTCGCACTGCGAATGTTTACCTACGATCGCGAAAACCCGCCGCAAGATCCCCCACTGTCTGACTGGGCCGAGTCGATGTTGTTGACGGCCGACGATCTGCCGGAGGGTATCGAAGCGCCGGAGAAGACGCTGTACAACCCGGCGCAGAACACCTGGGCGATGCGGGACCAGTTGACGATGCGGATGCGGGATGCCGAGGGCAATCCCGTCTCGGTCGACATCATCGAATGTACCGATGCCGCCGGCGCCGACTACGAATGGTGGCGGCAGGATGTCCGCTCGCGAACCCGCGAAGGCCGAACCGAGACCGAGACGTCATTCACCGTTCCCGCTCTCACAATCGACAACATCACCTACTCCGGATTCACCCTCTATCGCTACGACAACGCGTTGATCCGAATTAGCGGAGTCGATGCGGCCACGAGCGAGAATATCTACGAGACGATTCAGCGGAAGCTGAAGTGATCGGACACGCAATCCGACGCGGGCTCCTTCGTGCAAACACGAATCCGCCAACGGCTTGATTGAGTCGCTGCGCCGCCGTCAACTTGCGCGCGACGGCACGACACCGGCGCAGACTTAGCCCATGTGTCCCCGCGTACGGACTTACTAAGACCCCATTTGACAGAGAATCGGAGCGTATAGCAGGCTTGACGGACGATATGGTCGCATTTCTTACGCTTGTAGTTTAGGTTAGAGCGTCGCTCCCACCTTCCAAGAAAGTGGAGTATCTGGCAATGCCGACGCTAGCTCGCTTCGACACCCCAGCTTCCTTGCGGGATGTGCCATCTGGCTCACCGTTTTACGAGAGCTGGAGCAATTACGTAGATGGACTGATCAAGAAGGTGACGCCTGGCGATAACGGAGGCGGCTTCTACGATCCGACCGAAACGAACGTGGTGGTGGCGGGTGAGAAAGGCCTGACATGGATGGGCTTCCCCAGGGATGTGTTCCTACCAGGGCGTCGCGATGACAAACCGGCCGCCTATGAGTTGGCCGACTCCGATCCAGCCCTGCGTGATCCACAGAACGAGTACTTCGAATGGCGCGTCGATAGAGATTCCGACGGCAAGATTACGAAAGTCACCTTCGTCACCGAGTTTCGACAGTATTACGTGGAGCTGTGGGAAGTCGATCGCGACGCGGTCGTCAAGATCTATCGCGATCTGGTGAGCCCATCGGTTCAGGAGGCCGACCTGCATTCGGGCGGAACATACGACATCTTCAATCGCTGGAACACAACAGACGGCATCGTCCACTATATCCAAGAGATCAATTCGCTCTCAGCCGCCGTCGGACTGGCCGAGGGCGCCGTCAGCGCCGCCCCCCCTCACCGTGACAACTACGAGGCATTTCCAGGGCTCGCCGGGGCCTTAACATCTGTCGATCCTCGCGTGAGTTACGACGTGCACATGCTCGCTCGCAAAGGGCTGCACGTCACATTGAAGGAGCCGATCGGCTTTTACATCGCGCATTGGAACAGCGCCGGTATCACCAAGCCGAATGGCCGCCCAGCTCCTGCTAGTTGGTGGAAGATCAGGCGAGGCCGGCCCGGAATGGTACTGCGTCTGGAGTACAGCGTTCCACCTGCGCAAGGATTCGTCGTCGGCGATCTCAAACTCGGAGGGAGAGAGATCCAGTATGGCGGCCAGCTGGCTGAACAAATCACTGTGGTTCTAAACGGTATTGCAGGCACGATCACGCGAGGATAATCGTCATGGCCCGGCAAAAAAACAGCGCGACCGACGGACTCGCAAACGACGTTGAAGAGATCGACCTGGCCGACCACGCCGGAATACCAGCCAGCGAGTTAGCGGCCACGATGGAATCGTTGGCGGCTGCTGATGGGCCGGCCGGAGAGGGGATCACCGTGGCCCCGTCTGCGCCGCTCGAACAGGACGTTCCCGGGTCGCCGGCCGAACCGGTTTACGATTCCCAGACTCAAAACGACATCCAGGGAAACATTATTCCCGGTTTCAACAAGGATCATCAGGAGTTCCTGTTTTACCGTTGCGGCAAGAAGAAGGATGCGAAGGAGTTCTTGCGCTGGCTGGTTCCCTATCTCACTTCGATGGAAGAAGTGTTGGCCTTCAGAAAGCTGTTTCGGGTGCGAAAAATGAGGCTGGGTCACACCGGGACGCTGCTGCACTCGGCGTGGGTGAATATCGCGTTCTCGCATCGCGGCATTGCCAAGCTGGCCGGCGATGCAGCTGCCGACGGATTCGGAGATCACAGCTTTCGCCAGGGCCTTGCAGAGCGGTCCGGCTATCTTGGCGATCCAACCCGGACCGCCTCACGAGGGCACGCGTCGAAATGGGTAGTGGGCGGACCGCGGAGTGAAGCTGATTTGATGGTCGTGATCGGCGCAGACAACCCAGACATGCTGGAAGATGTAGCGCAACGGATCAAAGCAAAGGCCGCGGGCGCGAAGATGAAGCTGCTCTTTAACCAGCGCGGCGCTACCCTCCCCGGACGCCTGCGCGGGCACGAGCATTTCGGCTTTCGCGACGGTGTGTCACAACCTGGGATTCGAGGGAAGCTCTCAACGGCACCCGGCGATTACATTACGCCGCGCTACTTCGACAACTCGGATGACAGGCGACTCTATTTCGCCAAACCCGGGCAGCTTTTGACCTGGCCGGGGGAGTATCTGCTGGGCGAACAACGGCAATCTACCGAGGATTTGAAAGACCCGGCCGGTTCGGCAATCAATTTCCCTGATTGGGCGGCACGGGGCTCTTATCTGGTTGTGCGCAGACTCCACCAGGATGTTTCGGCATTCTGGAGCTTCGCAAGAATGGCCGCTCAGCAAATCGGCATCGATTCCACGCGTTTCGCCTCGATGCTCGTTGGCCGGTGGCCGAGTGGGGCGCCACTGATGAGGTCACCCACCGCCGACAATCCGGCACTCGGCGCAGACCGCCTCGCCAATAACCATTTCCTGTTTGACGACGATACACGCGCGCCGACGCTCAAACCCGGATATCCCAGTGACAACTTTCCTCCTGCCACAGCCGATTTTCTCGCAACCGTGTGTCCGCACTTCGCTCATATTCGGAAAGTGAACCCCCGCGAGAGTGTTTCCGATCTCGGCAAGCCGGAGGACAACCTGGCACGTACGATTCTCAGGAGAGGAATTCCTTTCGGTACGCCGCTTCTCAATCAGAAGAAGATCTCGAAGAAACTCATCGAAGAAGATCGCGGACTGATGTTCCTGTGCTATGTCGGCAGCATTGAAGATCAATTCGAGTTTCTGCAGCGGCGGTGGTCGAACTCACCCGTGCAGCCTAACTTTGGCGGGCATGATCCCATCATCGGCCAAAACGGAGAAACAGCCGGCAGAGAGCGGTTCATCGACTTTCCAAAGCCGGCCGGCGGCGTGGCGCGTCTGAAGTTCAAGCAAGAGTGGGTGATCCCCACCGGCGGAGGCTACTTTTTTGCTCCGACGATTAGCGCAATCAATGACGTGCTTGGCGGTTAGAAAGATTCATTGACGAGAGCGCGCTCGACATAAACGTAGCGGTTCCGGCGACGTAGATAGGACATACAAAGTCCGAACAGGGGCCGGTAGCCTCCACGTTATCTCGAATGGGATCTAGTCGCGTGGATACGAACATCGTCCACGTGGAGACGCGTCCACGACAAGCGGCAGAGATGGCGTTTGCCGCAATCACCCTTCCGCCGGGGATCCGCAGACCGACATTTGCCGGTCTTCAAGACACGGCCCCAGGTCACCGCGGTGCTTCGAGGGAAAACCGATCGGCTCGCTGCTGGCGAATGTGTTCCAGTTCTTTGTGGAGTTGTTGTTGACGGATCGGCTTTGAAACGTAGCCGTCCATGCCGGCAGCCAGGCAGTTTTCGCGGTCACCTTTCAAAGCGTGCGCGGTCATGGCGATGATCGGCACCTGCCGATTCATCGAATCTTTTGATGATCGGATTTGGGCCGTCGCTTCCATGCCGTCCATTTCGGGCATCTGCACGTCCATCAGCACCAGGTCGAACGTTTCGTGCTTCAACATCTCGACTGCTTGCCTTCCGTTGCCGGCGACCTGCACCGTGTGGCCCCAGCGGCTGAGCAAACCGACGGCCAGTTTTTGGTTGGTCGGGCTGTCTTCGGCCAGGAGGATCTTCATCGGGGGGGCGTTCGAGGGAACCGGGGACGCGGGTTCGTGTACCCCAGTTGCCGGTGTATTGGAGCCGACGGCAATCTTCGTCAGCGCGTCCAACAGGTCCGACTGCTTGACCGGCTTGACCAATCGGACATCCACACCCAGTTCGTCGCAGCGGGCCGCCTCGTCTGCCTGCGTGCCGGTGGTGAGCATGATGATCCGGGTATTCGATAGGCTATCGTCTCCCTTGATCTCTTCGACAACGCTGAAGCCATCGCGGCCGGGCATTTTGGCATCGATGAGAGCCAACCGGATGGGGCGTGCGTCGGCACTCGCGTCTCGCAGGATCTGAAGTGCCTCATCCGCGCCTGCCGCCGCGCGGACTTCAATGTCCCATTGTTGCAGGACTTCGCTCAAGAACTCACGGGTTGCCGGGTGATCGTCGGTGACCAGCACTCGAGGTTTGTCGAACATGCCCTGCAGTTCGTCCGCCGATCGCTCCGAGTGGGAGCCAATGCCGAAACGGGCCGTGAAGTGAAAGCGGCTGCCGCGCCCGACTTGGCTATCGAGCCAGATACGTCCTTGCATCAGCCGCACCAGGCGAGATGAAATCGCCAGGCCCAGCCCGGTCCCGCCGTATCGACGGTTCAACTGGGTATCGGCCTGCTCGAATTCATCGAAGATGTCGTCCTGCTTGTCCTGGGGTATGCCCACACCGGTGTCGGCAACCGTGAACTGCAACAGCACTTCGGAGTCCGATCGGGACTCCTGATTGACTTCGACGACGATTTCTCCCTCCTCGGTGAACTTGATGGCGTTTCCGACGAGGTTGACGATGATCTGGCGAACTCTTGCCGGATCTCCGAGGAGACAGTCGGGTACGTCGGGAGTGACCCGTGTCAGCAATTCGAGTCCGCGGCCGTGTGCGCGCATGGCGACCGATTTGACGGCATCTCCGAGCCGTTCGCGCAGGCTGAACTCGGAGCAATCCAGCTCGAATTTGCCGGCTTCGATCTTGGAAAAATCCAGCAGGTCGTTGACGATTTCCAGCAGCGCCTCACCCGAATCGCGAACCATGGCCAGGTAGTCGTGCTGCAGCGGAGAAAGTTCGGTGTCGACCAAGAACTCGGCCATGCCGATGACGGCATTGAGCGGTGTACGAATTTCGTGGCTCATGTTTGCCAGGAAACTGCTCTTGGCCCGACTGGCGGCCTCAGCGGCGTCACGTGCTTCGCGGAGTGCCTCCTCGGCCTTCTTACGTTGCGAAATGTCGGTGATACTCGCACGGACCCACTGATGTTCCTTTCCCGGCAGACGGACCAGCCGAACTTCACACGGGATGCTGACGCCGCGCGAGTTACAATGCACCCACTCGAACACGGGTTTTTCGCCCAGCAATGCTTGTTCGATTCTCTTACGGGCCGCATCGACCGACTGCCAGCCGTCCGGCTGCATGGGCGGGCTCAAGTCGGCCGGATGAAGTTTCAGCAGACGTTCGCGGCTCGTCGCAAACAGCCGCAACGCATTTTGATTGGCGTCGACAAAGTGGCCTGCATCTGCGTCGAACAAGACGATGGCCTCAGGCGCGTGCTCGACCAGGGTCTTGAACCGCTCCTCACTCTCTTCGAGCGCTTCGGCCCGATACTCTGCATCCTCTAGTGCGGCTTGCAACCTGTCAGATTGCTCGGCCACCGTACGCTCGTGAACTTCCAGCAACTGCTCGAGCGCCGCAACCTGTGCGCGAAGCTTGTCGAGTTCCGAATTGCGCTCGGCGGTAGACATGTCTTGCCAGCAGATTTGTAGCTCAGGAGAAGACAGACTCGTCAGCGAAGGGCAACAGCGAGATCTTCACCGAAAGCGCCAGCGTCTTAAACATCTCGGCGGTTTCCCTGGGGATGGGCACCTTGCTGAACAAGATCACACAAAACAGGTCGCCCTTGGGCAACATGCCCCCGAAACCGAGAACCGATTCGATTCCACACGGCACGACGAAGTCGGCTTGTGCAGGAACAAAAGGGCTGCCGCGGGCGGCCGGCACGTGAAAGACGTTGAATGTTTCCTGCTCGATGTCGACCAGCAGATTGGGGTCCGGGCTTAACACCTGCTGGAGCTCGAGGCCGAGTTGCCGAATCAGCTGCGAGATCATCGGCGACTCCTCGATCATCCGCGCGCTGGCCAGCGGAATGGCGCGATGCGCTTGCGAGAGCTGCGTGCAGTTCCACTCGGGAAGGTCGCCCGCCGTCGCCAGCAAAACCAAACAGGGCATGTCGTCCGACTGGGGAACATCCCCCAGCGCCCTGGATGCGAACTGCTGAAGGTCGGCTGGCAATTCGCAGTAGGGGTGCGTCTTGAAGAATCGAACGAGTGCGCACGATTTCTGTGCTTGCGCGCCGTGAAACAAGCTGTCGTAAACGAAGCGGACGGTCCGATTGGCGACTTCGAGGGCATTGCGAGACTCACCGCCGAGCTTCCGCAGAGTGGCGGCGCACTCGGCCATGTCGCGCAAACCGAAGTTGGCCAGATCGTGCATGTCGTGCGGCCCGATGACGTGAAGGCCGGGCGCAGGCAGAAGCAGCATGTTTGTCGTCGGCCCGACCGACGGCGATCGCCCCGTGCCGACTCAGCAGAATGGCGCGATCGAACTTACTCTATTGTCTGTTTACGGCACACGTTTCACAACATCTGAAGCGTGTTCCGATTACTTTTGATTGAAGTGTTGACGCATAGAAAACATCGGATTCGAGAACTCGCACACTCATTCCCCCGTCGCGTGCAACGCCCGCTGGCGCTTTAGCAGTACGAGTTCGTTCCCGGATTCGTTGTACGTTACTTCGTCCATCAAGGAATGGATTAGCGTCATGCCGCGAAATCCGCCGGATTCGAATCGATCGGACGCGTCGGCTGGAAATGTTTGGCGGAAACCGCGTCCTTGATCGCGAACCACGAAGCGGGCTTGAGTCTTGGTGAGATGAATGACGACCAGAATCTTTCGATCGCAAAAACGGGGATCACCGCAGCGTTCTTCGACCATCCGCGCGAGCAACTCGTCATCAAGTTGGCCTCGCACCTCATCGAGTTCCTTCTGGCCGATTTCCAGGTTGCCGTGATACATCGCATTCAGCATCGCTTCTTCCAGCGCTTCGCCGATACGAATCCGCTCGACGGCATCCAGGAACTCCAAGCCAGCCATCACTTGTTGCACCTGACCGACTAAGGCGCGCAACAGCCGCGCATCGTTCTCCAGCGCAAAGCGGGCCTGATAGTTCAGCAGAGAGTGTTCGAGCCGACGACGGTTGTGTTCGACCTTCGCGTTTTCCGCAACGCGATCGACGGCTGCGACGAGGCGTTCAGCTCTGCGGACCTTGGGAACGTAGCTGGCAGCCCCCGCATCCAGCGCTTCGACGGCTGTCGACTCGTCGCCGTAGGCCGTCATAAGAATCACAGGGATGTTCGGGTGTCGCTGCCGTACGGTGCGGACCAATTCCAGACCGTCCATCTCAGGCATGACCATGTCGGTGACAACCATGTCCGGAGGATCGGCCGCCATCTTTTCAAGCGCCATATCGCCGTCAGTGGCCTCTACGACGCGGTATTCGGGGTTCTTGCACAGCAATCCCTTGGCGAGCACGCGTTCCATGTCTGAGTCATCGACGACAAGAATGTTCGTAGCCACCGGGAATGCTCCGACTCAGGCCGCGGGTGATTGCGTTCTTTGCCAACCGTTGGACTTCGTTTCGTTGCGGCGCGAGGCGCAGCGGTGCGGATCGGTGATGGCGACCATGGGGCGCCCGAAGAATGGAGTGGTCACGTCAACACCCCCGACCAACGGTGGTGAGTGACTTCAGCCAGTCCGGTTTCTTCTCTCGCGCGCCGCATGACGCCCTCGGCATCGAACAGCGATCACTTTGGCGATAAGAAAACCCTCGCCGGCATGCCGCAAGGGTGTTTAAACCGAACTTCAGTGCGGAGGATTTCTGTCGTAGCGCGGCTGACTAATTCAAATGGTAGACACCGCCGGTCCAGCGTCAAGTGCGTTCGTGTGGCAGTGTTCGCAGAAAGGCCCCGGTTGAACTACCCAGGTGCGCCCAATTCACCAGGATCATGCCCCGTCAGCGCTTGGAGCCTCCGAGTATCAGCCACTCCGCACGAGTTTCTCGGCGTTCGCTATCTCAAGAGTCCGACCGCAATCGGAACAGCGAAGCAGTCCGAGCGACCGAAATCACACTTCGGCCAGCCGCTGGTTCGAATCGCCGAATTGCTCCATCCGTACGCCGAACTTGTCGAGCAATGACAAGTACAGGCTGCACAACTTGCGATTGGGCTGATCGAGATAGTCGAGCACGCGGCCGGTTTCCAAGCCTCCGCCACGGCCGAGGATGACGACCGGCACTTGGGTGGCGACATGGCCGCCGGTGAGCATGCTCGAGCAGAACATCAGCATCGTGTTGTCCAGCGCCGTGCGCTCGCCTTCCTGGATGGCATCGAGCTTGCCGGCGATGTAGGCCAGTTGCTCGACAAAGAACTGGTTGACTTTCAGCCAGTCGTCCGATTCCTGGTGCGAGAGCAGATGGTGGATCATGTAGTCGACGCCGAGTTCGGAAAATCGCAGCGACGAGTGATCGTTGTTGAGTTTGAGCGTGCAGATCCGCGTGGTGTCGGTCTGGAAGGCCAGCACCAGGATGTCGCACATGAGCTTCATGTGTTCGCCGATGCTTTGCGGGATGCCGTCGGCGGGGCGCGGAGTGTTCGGCGCTTCCAGCGTCGGCCGCCAGCCCTGCAACTCACCGCGCTTACCGGCCCGCTCGATTCGCTGTTCAACCTCGCGGACGCTGTTCAGGTATTCGTCGAGTTTTTGCTGGTCGGCCGCGCTGATCTGGCGGCGGAGATCGACTGCATCATCCAGGATGGCATCCAGCACGCTGCGATCACCGCGGTCTGTCTTGTTCTTGAACAATCGGTCGAACGCCAATGCCGGGTAGACTTCCAGCGGCGTGGGCGTGGTGGGTGAACTCCACGAGATGTGCGAGCTGTATAGCATCGAGTAGTTCTTGTGGACCGACGGGTTGGCCTTCTCGCAGCCCAGCACCAGACTGGGCACCTTGGTGCCGCGCCCGTAGCTTTGGGCCAGCAACTGATCGATGCTGGTGCCCGAGCGAATGCCGCCTCCCGATTCCAGCGGGGCGCCCGAAAGCAGGTTGCCGGTCTGTGAACTGTGGATGTTCCCCTTGAGTGCCTCCTGGTTGTACAGGCCGCGAATGAACAGCAGCTTTTCGCGAAACTCGTGCAGCGGCTCGAGCACGCGACCGAGCTGCATGTCGGCGCCTGTGCCCTTGGCCCACCAGTGATCTCGATGAAAGCCGTTGCCGGCGAACAACACGCCGAACCGCGTCGGCGCTGAACTGGCCGAGTGTGCCGCGGACTTCTCGCTTCCCCAGACCGGAACAGACTCGAGCCACGGCAGCGCCATCGAGACGCCGACGCCGCGAAGAAACGTTCTACGAGAAACAGGCTGCATGATTCGGTCCCCGCGGGGAATTGTGGTGATCCGGTGGCGACTCACTCGTCTGTAAGATTCGCGCCGGAAGCCTTGGCCAGCTTACCCTGACCGTGCCTGCGACCGCGAATCATGCGGAACTGTTTGCTGGAAACAATCGCCTCCACGGCCGCCCAGACGCGGTAGTCGTTTTCCGCCAGCCGCGTCATCATTTCCCGCAGTAGCGGTTCGTCGGAGAGTTGCACGCTGCGCCCTAATGCGTAGCCGAGCAGCTTGCGGCAGAACTGCTCGAGAAAGTCTTTGCGGCGCGTCTTCGACAGATAATTGCGAAGACCGTCGAGGCCGTCGATCTCAGTGCCGTCGGCAAGTTGCGTCTTGGTGTCGATGGGATTGTCGGTGGCGTCCTTCTCGCGATAGCGGCCGATGGCATCGAAACTTTCTAGCGCGAAACCGTAGGGATCGATGCGGACGTGACAATGGGCGCAGGCGGCGACGGAACTGTGCTGCTCGATGAGTTGCCGTTCGCTCAGTCCTGCGGGTACGGTTTCGGGCAGCTGTGGGACGTCGGCGGGCGGACGGGGCAACCGCTCGCCGAGCAATGTCTCGGAAATCCAATTGCCGCGCAGAATGGCGCTGGTCCGCGAAGCACCGGACTGTCGGGCCAGTGTTGTGGCCTGGGCCAGAATGCCGCCGCGGGAGAATTGGCCGATGCCATCGACGCGCCGCCAGTCGTCTCCCCGAATGTCATCGACGCCATAATGGCGGGCCAGCCGTTCATTCAAGAACGTATGGTCGCCGTCGATAATACTCATCACGGAGCCGTCGTTTTGAAACAGATCGGTGAAGAACTGGATCGATTCTTCATACATGTCGCCACGCAAGTCGGCGAACGTGGGGAAATGCCGCTCGCTCTTCTCCCCCAGCTGGTCGAAGTCGCGGATGTGCAGCCATTGGCAGGCGAACTCGATTGCCAATCGCCGCGCTCGATCGTCACGCAGCATGCGGCGGGTTTGAGCCAGAAGCGTCTGTCGATCGCTGAGCCGACTCGCGGCCGCCGCCCTCAACAACTCTGCATCGGGCATTGACGACCACAAGAAGTAGCTCAGTCGATTGGCGAGTTCCCAGTCCGAAACTGGGGCGGCTTCCGGCCCGCTGCCGGGCTGCTCCGTTCGGTATAGAAAGCTGGGAGAGGCCAGCACGCGGGCCAGCGTCAACCGAAAGGCTTGTTCGTGTGGAATCTCCTGATCGCGCAGGCCTCTGTAGAACGACGTCAGCTCGTTGCGGTCGGTCTTGCTCAATGCTCGACGAAAAGCGCGGGATGCGAAGTCCATCAGCGACGTGAGATGACTCGGCTCGGCATCGATCTGCCGCTGCCGAAACGCGGCGGCGGCATGGGTGATTGGTTCGCGGAGTGGTTCGTATTTCGCCGGGTCATCATCCTGTGTGGCGAACGCCATCAGCTGCTCGAAGGCGGTGGTGATCGTCAACGCATCGCGGCTGACGAACCGTAGTTCGTCCCACAACCGATCGAGTCTGGCCGCCTCTTCGTCGCCGAGCATCAGCCGCATCAAATCGTCGTCCTCGCGGTGAAACAGCACCAAGGTCACCACTTCGTCGACGGGCACAATGCGGGCATAGCACATCGCCGGCGGGAACAGCCGGCGGAAATCTGCGAAGGCTTCTTCGAGACGGGCGCTGGCCGTACTGTCGGGACGCGCGAGAAACGGCGTGGCTGCTAGTCGTGTCGTGGTGCCGGCTTTGACTGCGGTTGTGACCTGCAGCTGCACACTCGCATCCCCGCTCAGTCCCGATGCGAGCGTGCCAGAAACCGCGAATGCGGCGCCTCTGGCGAGCGCGGCGGGAAGTTGAACCGTCGTGACCGTTGGCGCGTCCACGATGAGATGTTCCGCTGGTGCTTCCGATCCATCGGGATGGCGGCCGAATGCGCGCGGATCGATTCCCAATTCGGTCGTCGCCAGTTCATTGGCTGGGACCGAACGCGCAAGTTCGTGCAGATCGATCTTCGAAAACAGCGGTCCGTCGGTCGCCCTCAACCGTTCGCAGACCGCGCGATCGGCTGCGTCTGTGATCGATTCCAGCGGCTTCAATAGAAGTTCTTCGATTTGCGTCGCCAAAGCCGCTGCGACGGCGGTGTCGGAGGTCTCGAGCCATTGGGCGAGCAGCGATCCGGGCGCGATCGTCTGCGAGTCGGAGTCATCGTTGAGCGCTCCGGTGTAGAAGTGCCACACGGCTTGGTTGCCGTGGCGGTCTGCGTGCGGGTTGCCGGCTTGGATTGTGTCGGCGCAATCGGTTGCCAGCGACCACTGGCGGCGAGCCTCGCCCGTTTCTGAAATCGACAGGTCGATCTCGGTCAGGTCGCAGCCGTGGTTGCGGTCGCGCGGTCCGATCACCAGGGACACCAGGTCACCAACGCGAATAGGCAGGTCGTTGATCGGCTCAATCGCAGCGGTGCCGCCGAGGTCCACGTTACCGCCCGCCAGCACCTGCCGGCGGTTGCCTCGCCGCAATTCGAGCGCCCAGTGAACTCCATTGCCGCATACTCCGTGCGCATCCTGCACGCGTGCCTGCACGTTGATGTTGCCGGCAATAGGGCTCCTCCAGCCGGCGGCCACAAATCGTTCGGGTCGCGGGTGGACGGCAACTTGATGCGGCCGCATGGTACCGGGAATGTTGGCCGGCTCGTCGGAAGAGTTGGCGACCAACGACAGGGCATCCAGTCCGGGCACTCCCCAGCCGCTGACGAACGCATAGCCGCCAAGGTTGGCGAGCGGTGCGTGCAAGTATTCTTTGATCTTGAATTCACCGTCGGCTGAGATGCCCAGATAAGAAAGCCAAGCTTGCAGCATTTTGGGATCGAGGCCGACCCGCTGAGCCAGTGCACCAATCTCTTGTTTTCGCGGACCCGTTCGAAACGCGTACGCTGCTTGGAGGTACTCCGTTGTTCGTGAGAGTGTTTGTTCCCGCAGTCTCGGCAATGCGACCGCCAGTGCTCGAACATCGCGCAGCGGAATGGGCGGCCTGCCCGACAGTTGGATTCGAGGGTTGTTCCAAACGACTGTCGCTGCATCGTTCCCGCCGAGGGCATTGGCGATCAGCGAGACCGTCACCTCGTCAGCCTGGTCGGCGCTTTCGAGTTGTACGCGAAACTCCTGCGACTCGGCCAGCGGCGAGACGGACTCGTGCCAGCGACGAACCATGCCGAAGTGACCCACGGCGTTTTGCTTCCACAACTGTTGCTGCCACCCTTGAATCGTGGTGGCAACCTCGCCGGCTTGCTCGAACGATGCGTCGTGCAATCGCTGACGCAGGTCTTCGATCAATGGTGACGCAGGCTCGGCGTCGACAACGAGAGCTTCGGCCAGCAGATGCAGATACTTGGCATTGAGACGCGACGCATCGGCGATGGCTGCCGTGGCATCGATGTTGTCCATGATCGCATCGCGGTGCCGAATGAGCGCTGCCAGATAACGTTCAATCACAACCCGGCCGTCGGTCGCCGTCGCTTGTGTCGGGTCGCCCACGCTCCAACGATCTAGCCCGCTGACATCGCTGTTGCCAGTGGTGTGACGGGCGTAGATGGATCGGATCTCGGCCACGACTTCGTCGACCCAATCGCGCCGCGTTTCGCCGGACGAGAAGCGGAAGCCATCCGGCAGCAACACGGCATGCGATGCGATCTGCTTGGCGGCGTCGATGTATTTCTCCACCAGCGCGGGTGACATCACCAGTGCCTGGCCAGTGTTGGTGAATCCTTCACCGGCCGCCCCATCCACCGGGAACTCCTTCGCGGGGTCTAAGTCGGCTCCCGTCAAATCGCGAATGGTGTAGGTGTATTCGGCGTTGTTCAGCCGTCGCAACACGACGGGACCGGGGTCACCCGCACTGGCGCGGGCCTCGGCATCGAGATACCGTTTGACCCAGCCTCGCATCAGCTTGAATTGTTCGGCCGACAGCTGCGGACTCTCTTCGGGCGGCATCTCGCCATCGTCGAGCATGCCGGCCACTTGCTGCCAGCGAGTGGGGTCGTGCCGCACGTCTGCGAACGAAGCGAACTGCTGGAGATCGAGTTCGCCTTCTCTGGCTTCCGTCGAATGGCAGTCGAGGCAGAACTTCTTCAGCAGCGGATGGATGGCTTGTTGATACTGTTGCGACAACGAACGGAACTCGGCTCCTTCCGCTGCGAACAGCGTCGCAGGAGCGAAGCCCGCAAGTAGCAACGCCACGATCATCAACAACAGTCGTTGGCGGTATGTCGTCATCTGCACCCACGGCCCAGAACCCATCAATCAATGTTAATATGATAGTCGGGCTCCGCGCGCTGCACAATTGGCGCAATCTTGATCAAACCGGGCCGAGCCGCTGACAGCTCAGTCAGCGTGGCATGCCCTCGCAAGGCACGGACTTGCGAAGACATTAGCGACAGGAGTGTCACCGCTCCCCATGTGATCGCGTTCGACTCGGTGACGATGTCGGTCGGCTCACTGTAGTGAATCGGTTGGCAGCAACGGAGGTCTTTCGTCGAGCAATAGGGGTGTCACAACCACGATCAGCTGCTTTCTGCCACTCGTTTGCTGATCGACCGATTTCCTTACGGGCTGAGCAGGAGCCTGGGTGCCCATCACGGTTGTCTGCCCCGACTCGGCCACCAATTGCGTGTTGAAGCGGCGGGTCGTCAATCCCGGAATCACGCCGTTGGTTGTCTCGACGGCGTTGTTGAAGTCTGGTTCGGCAGATTCCAGTTGCAGTTCAACACGAATCCTTCCGTCGAGCAACACGTTTGTGACGGTTTCGACACGGGTACCAAATTCACGCCACTCGATTTGGATTTCGCCGGCTTGCGGAACGGGAATCGGGAACTCGCCTCCGGACAGCAAGTTGGCCGGCCGACCTGGCGTCGTGATGAGTGTGGGTGCCGCGATGACCTTCACAACGCCCGTGTCTTGAAGTCTGCGGCTGGTCTGGGTGAGGTTTCCATGCTCGTCGAGAAGCTTCGCGGTCGGTGGTTTATCAGTCGTTTCGCTGGTCGTTCCAGCGATCTGCACAAGCCACGATTCCGCTGTCGAATCGGTCGAGCTGACGGCGTGTGTCGGATGTTCCTTCCGACTGAGGTCGGACAGGCTGATGCCTTCGGCCTCCAGCTTGTCCAGATCAACCTCGATGACTTTCAAGTCCACCTGAACCTGCCGACCGACCTTCGTTAGCTCGTAAAGCTCACGAATCTCTGCTTGCAGCTTGTGTGCTTCTTTGAGTTTTTGTTCCAGCCTATGCTGGTGCTGCAACAGCGTGGCCCGAAGTCGAATTCGTTGTGATTCATCTTTGAGCCCAGCCGCCTCCAAGTGCTCTGCGGCCTGGTGTAGATGTTCAACTCGGGTGAGAGTCGTATCCGCGGCCGTGCGTAGTAGCCCCTTGAATTGAGCGTTGGCAGGCGCAACGAACAGCAGGCAACCACAGCAAAAGGTGGCAAAACGCATGACGAGACCATTCGGCGAAAGGAGAAGGCGGTGGCTGGTGTCGGCCCGAAATATCGCGCGACTGTATATCACCATCCGTACACGCGGTCAATCTGAGCTGCAGCCGTAAGATGAAGCTTCCGGACACTAGCGTTTCAGTTTGCCAGTGATTGAGCGGACCAACCTGCGGACTCGATTGACTGCGTTGGTCCACAAAAACTCCGGTGTCGCAGCCATTCCGTCCGGCTCGCCGGGGAGACCCATGGAATCGTAGTATCGCCCAGCTCCCGGGGCGTGCGCCTTCTTGTGCCAGCGTGCGAAAGCCTTCGTTTCGCCATCGAATGTCCAATCTTGGCGATGATAATTCCAATTGTCTGGAGCCAGTCGCTGTGCTTCCTTGAAGTACGTTTCCGCCTTCGCGGCGTTGCCTTGCAGCTTGAAGTAGACACCCAGTTTGAACGCCGGATCGGCTTGGGCGGTGGCATCCGACGTTGGCTTGAGGTGGGCGCGAACCTCTTCGGCCGACCAGACGAATTCGCTGTCGGCCCCCTTCTTGATCCAGTCGCGAACGGCATCGCCGAACACTTTGCTGCCGAACTTCACCGAGATCGGTCCCTTGCGGATTTGATGTTTGCCTGCGTAGGTGCCTTCGCCCATGCGGACGATGCGCCCCTCCTCATCGATCCAAGCGGCCGAGGGTACGTTGACCCATCCGAACAGTGTGCTGATGCGGTGGGTCTCGTCGATCACGCAGCGGTAGGTCGCCTTGGCCCTGTCGAACCAGGAGCCGGCTGCCTCTTCGCCTTGAGAATCTTCGGCGACGCTGATGATCTCGAAGTTCGGGTCGCTTAGCGATTCGTACAGTTTCTGCCACACCGGCGGATCGAGGCGGCAGCCTCACCAAGAGGCCCAAGTGATCACCAGCACCTTCTTGCCGCGCAAATCAGACAGGCGAACCAAATTGCCGTTTCGATCCGGGATTTCGAAATCCGGCGCGACCCCCGACTCGAGTGTGGAGCGGCGGACTTCCGGAACGGTCCCCAGACTCCACACCGACTCATCGCGATCGACGGCGTACTTTTGTCCCAGCTTGTCGGCCAGACCGGACATGTTCAGCCACGCGCCGTCCGATCGAGACTGGACCATGTTGTCCTTGTCTTCGCCAAGCAGCGGCACGCACAGCTCTCCCAGACAGGCGCCGTGCGGCTTGAGCTCAAAACCTGTCGCCTCGGCCAACTCGTCGTCGCGGATCCAGAGATCGCTCGTTGGCTCACCAATGTCAGTGACCTGAGTGGACTTGTCGTTCGCGATGACGATCATGCATCCCTCCAAGCACGGTCGATCGCCTCATTCGCTGATGCCAGCCAGTCGAAGAAGGAAAGCGTGGCGGAAGGCGATTTCTTTGAGTCGGGTGAAGCGGCCCGATGCGCCGCCGTGGCCCGCGACCATGTTCGTCTTGAGTAACAACAAGTTGTCGTCGGTCTTGCGGTGCCGCAGCTTGGCGACCCACTTGGCCGGCTCCCAATATTGCACCTGCGAATCGTGCAGTCCGGTGGTGACCAGCACGTGCGGGTAGTCGGTCTCGGCGACGTTGTCGTACGGCGAATACGACAGCATGTAGTCGTACTCAGGTCTAACGTTGGGGTTGCCCCACTCGTCGTATTCGCTGGTCGTCAGCGGAATCGAGTCGTCGAGCATGGTGGTGACCACGTCCACAAAGGGCACGTCGGCCACCACGCCGGTGAACAAATCGGGCCGCAGGTTGATGACCGCTCCGATCAACAAGCCGCCCGCACTACCGCCGCGCGCAAAGATTCGTTTCGGATCGGCGTAGCCCTCGCTCACCAGATGATCGGCGACGTCGATGAAATCGGTGAAGGTATTCTTCTTGTGGAACATCTTGCCGTTTTCGTACCACTGTCGGCCCATCTCCTGTCCGCCGCGAATATGGGCGATGGCGTACACGAACCCGCGGTCCACCAGATTCAGCCGGTACGACACGAACGAGGCATCCATGCTGGCGCCGTAGGAGCCGTAGCCGTACAGCATCAACGGCGCCGAGCCGTCGATTTTGGTGCTCTTCGCGTACACCAACGAGATGGGGACCTTCACGCCATCGCGAGCGGTTGCCCAGAGACGCTCGGTCACGTAGTTGTCTGCGTCGAAGCCGCCTAACACCGGTTGACGTTTCAGCAACGTCCTGTCCCGCGTCGCCATGTCATAGTCATAGACGGACGATGGAGTCGTCATCGACGAGTAGCGAAACCGCAGAATGGTTGAATCGATTGAGGGGTTGTTGTCGATGCCGGCGGTGTAGGCCGGTTCGCCGAAGTCCACATCGTGCTCGCCTGCACCGTCCCAGCGGCGGACGTGGAGTTGAACCAGTCCGCTTTCGCGTTCCTGCAGCACGAGAAAGTCACGAAACAAGGTCGCCCGCTGCAGGTAGACGTCTTCGCGATGCGGCACCACGTCGGTCCAGTGGTTCTTGACCGGTGCATCGATCGGCGCGCGGACCAGCCGAAAGTTCTCGGCATCGAGATTGGTGCGGATGTAGAAGTGATCGTCCAAATGGTCGACGGAGTACTCGAGTCCCTGCTGCCGCGGCTGCACAACCTTGAACTCGCCCAAGGGATCTGCGGCATCCAGGAACCAATACTCGTCAGACAATGTTTGGGACGAACCGATCATCACAAACCGCTTCGATCGGGTTTTGAACACGAAACAGTTGAAGGTTTCGTCGCTTTCTTCAAAGACGAGTTGGTCTTGTGCGGAATCGGTGCCGAGCCGGTGTCGATAGATCCGAAACGACCGCAATGTTTCCGGATCCTGGCGGGAATAGAACAAGGTCTGATTGTCGCCCGCCCAGGCCAGATTGCCCGTGACGTTGGGAATCTCATCGGGCAGCAGCTTCCCGCTTTCCAGATCTTTGAATCGCAGTGTATAGAATCGGCGGCCGACGACATCGACGCCGAAGGCGAGTAGATTGCGGCCTGAACTGACCTGGACTCCCCGCACCGAGCAAAAGCTCTGGCCTTCGGCTAGTTGGTTCACGTTGAGCATCACCTGCTCGTCGGATTGATCCCGATGCTGACTACGGCAATGCAGCCGATAGTCTTGACCCTCTTCGAATCGGGTGTAGTACCAATAGCCATCGTCGAAATAGGGCACCGAGGAGTCGTCTTCCTTGATGCGACCCTTGGTCTCGGCAAACAGCTTTTCCTCCAGCTGTTTGAAATCCTGCATCTGCTCGTCGGTGTAGGCGTTTTCTGCATTGAGATACTCGATGACCTGCGAATCCTCGCGCTCGCGCAGCCAGTAGTACGGATCGACCCGCACGTCTCCGTGAATCTCCAACTCGTGCGGCTTGCGCTGGGCGGCAGGCGGCTCTTGGGCTGCATCGGCCAATCTCGTTCCTCCGGGCAGAAAGACGACGACAACTAGGAGGATCATCAACGGGTGCATCGTCCGATTCCTCTCATTGGATTGGACTGGGGTGCCACGAGCGGCGGCTCGCCCGTGTGGTTGAGAGTGCTCTCCGAATCGCACTGGCGGGCAAGCCGCCAGTGGCACCCTTTCACCCGCGTGGCGAGCCGGCTTGGCCCCGCCGAGCAGCTTCAGCCCTCAATCGGCGTTCTTCAGATGCTCATCGTACCAGCGGAGTTCCATCTCCATGACGGTGTCGAGGCCCTTGCCCATGTAGACGTCGTAGTGCTTGGTCCCTTTGAGCTCGTGGTACTCGACCGGTACGCGGTCCTTCAGAGCCGTGTAGACCTTGTGCCCGTGGTTCTTGTTGTCGAAATAGTGTTCGAGTTCAGCGTCCAGGATCATCACCGGCACTTTGATCTTCTCAGCGTGATCGACCGGCGCAAAGGCGGCGAAGCGGACGTAATGCGGAGTGCCGATCAGGCCCTCCGGCTTGTCGGCGCCGCTGGGGACCGGATCGATTTCGCCGCGGACTTGTTTTATTTTTTGCTGGTGGACGGCTTCCAGTCCGCCTTCGGCCTGGGCCAACCCGAGTCGTTGGTCCATGGCACCGACTTGTGCGACGACACACTTCACGCGGTCGTCGTGGGCGGCCCGCCAAACCACGTGCCCGCCGCCGAAGCTGGATCCCCAGATCCCGATGCGGTCCCGGTCAACAATCTCTTCGCCTTCGACAAAGCAGAGGGCCGCATCGATGTCTTCCTGTTGGTCCAGCGGATCGACGAGTTGAGTCACCGCCCGGGCCGTCACAGTCACGTTGCCGTCTTTGTCCGGCTTGGGCATGTCACCGGTCACGACCAGCCGGCTGTCGCTCTCTCCCCAGCCGCGGTAGTCGAACGTGAAGACGACGTAGCCAGCCGCTGCGAAACGGGGACCGATCTGCCGGTTGAGATGCTGCTTCGTGCCGCCCCAGCCGTGGCACATCACGATGCAGGGGTGCTGGCCCCCTGTGGCGAACTCTTTGGGGTAGGTGATGTCGCCTGCCAACCGGGTTCCGTCACTCCACAGCGTGACACTGCGGCGGGCAAGGTCGGGAAATCCCCGGACTTCGGTCTCTTCGCCGGCCGGGGCCATGGAGGCCAGCCCAAGCAAGACGACGGCGGATGTGAGGAGTGGAAGCGTTCGACGGGCGAGTTTGGTGGAGTGCATCTGTGATCCTCACTCTGATTGGTGACGGTTCTTGTTCATTGTTCGTCGGCCGTGCATTTCGCAATGCTGGGCAAGCCAGCAGTGGCACCCGGTTCGAGCGTTTAGCCCTGATTCTCGCATGCTGCGGTACCGAAGTCACTACCTCGGCCGCCGCTGCGCAGTTTCGAACGTGACTGACTATTCGTCCCGAATTCGCAGGACGATCTTGCCCACGGCCTGCCGGTTGACGAAGACGTTGAGCGCGTCGACATACTTGTCCAGCGGGAACACTTGCGAGATCAGGGGTTTGAGCTTGCCCTGGCCGAACAGGTTGAACAGGTCGCGACAGTTCTGTTCGTGGACATCTCGCTCTCGCTTGCGAAACGCGCCCCAGAATACGCCGACCAGCTGGCAGCCCTTGAGCAGTGCCAGGTTAATCGGGTACTTGGGAATCGTACCGCTGGCGAAGCCGACGACCAGAATGCGGCCCTTCCAGTTGATGCAGCGGGCGCACTGGTCGAAGAGATCGCCGCCGACCGGATCGTAGATCACGTCGGCGCCGTTGCTGCCGGTGAGCGCTTTGACTTTCTCCTTGAGTTCGCCATCACCGTAGTTGACCAACTCGTCGGCACCGTGTTGGCGGGCGAATTCCAGCTTCTCATCCGTGCTGGCTGCGGCGATGACGCGGGCGCCCATGGCCTTGCCGAGTTCGACGGCCGCAATGCCCACACCGCCGCTGGCCCCTAACACCAGCAGGGTTTCCCCCGGTTGCAAATCGGCCCGCTGCTTGAGTGCGTGGTACGACGTGCCATAGATCATGCCGAAGCCGGCTGCCGTGTCAAATTCCATCGCGTCAGGAATGGTGTTCGCGGCGTCGACATCGACGGCAACCTGTTCGGCCATGCCTCCCACGCCGATCATCGCCATCACGCGATCGCCCACCTTCAGGCCGGTCACGCCCTCACCAAGGGCAGCCACCTTGCCGGCCACTTCTGATGCGGGGGTAAATGGAAACGGTGGCTGGAACTGATACTTCCCCTGAATCTGTAACGTGTCGGGGAAATTGAGGCCCGTGGAATAGATGTCGATCAGCACTTGTCCCTTGCCGGGAGCAGGAGCGTCGATCTCCTCTAGCACCAGGTTTTCGGGCGGTCCGTATGACTTGCACAGAACGGCTTTCATTGTGTCTCTCAATTTCGCAGCCGAACCGCGAAGCGGTTCAACAAGAACAGCCCAGGGTCAGCGGCGCAGCCGCGCCACCCTGGGAAACCTTTGTTGCACGCCCCCAAGTTCGCACTGGCGGACGAGCCGCCAGTGGCACCCGCATTTCTTAGATATCCTTGAACCCCTTGCCCTCGCTGACGAGCTTCTCGAGCAGGGCGGCTGGTTTCCAGAAGTCGCCGTGCTGCTTCTCGAACTCTTGCAGGTCTTTCAGCACGTTATCCAGTCCGATGTGATCGGCATAGCGGCACGGTCCGCCGCGGTACACGGGCCAGCCGTAACCGTAAACCCACACCACGTCGATGTCGCTGGGGCGAATGGCGAGCCCTTCTTCGTAGATCTTCGCCGCCTCGTTGATCATGGGGTAGATGCAGCGTTTGAGGATCTCGTCGTCGGAGATCTCGCGGCGCTCGATACCCTCGGCTGCCGAAGCGTCACAGATGATCTTTTCGACTTCGGCGTCCGGTTTCGGGAAGCGGCTGCCGCCTTCGTACAGGTAGTAGCCGGAGCCCGTCTTCTGTCCGAAGCGGCCCGCTTCGCAGAGGGTATCGGAGATCGGATCTTTGATCCCCTTGCCTTTGCGAATTCTCCAGCCCACGTCGAGGCCGGCCAAGTCGCCCATGGCGAACGGTCCCATGGGAAAGCCGAAGTCGAACAGCACCTTATCCACCTGTTGCGGCAAGGCCCCTTCCAGAATCAGTCGTTGTGCCTGCACACCGCGTTTTCCCAGAATACGGTTGCCGACGAAGCCGTCGCAGACGCCGACCATCACCGGCACCTTGCCGATGCGTTTGGCCAGCGCCATGCAGGTCGCGATGACGGGGTGGCTGGTTTTCTCGCCGCGGACTTCTTCGAGCAGCTTCATGATGTTGGCCGGGCTGAAGAAGTGCAGGCCGATGACCGACTCGGGCCGCGACGTTGTCGCGGCAATCTCGTCGACGTCCAGCGTGGACGTGTTGGTCGCCAGCACGGCCCCCGGTTTGCAGACGGAGTCGAGCTTGCCGAAGATTTCTTTCTTGAGACCCATCTCCTCAAACACGGCTTCGATGACTATGTCCGCGTCCTTGAGCTGCTCCAAATCGGTCGTCCCGGTGAGCAACGACATGCAGCCGTCCATGTCGTCTTGTGACATGCGGCCCTTCGAGACGGTTGCGGCATAATTCTTCTTGATGATGCCGATGCCGCGTTCCAAGGCTTCGTCGTTAGCCTCGACGATGGTGACGGGGATGCCGGCCTTCAAGAAGTTCATGGAGATGCCGCCACCCATTGTGCCCGCACCCATCACGCCCGCGGTGTTGATCTTGATTTGCTCGGTATCTTTGGGGACATCCGGAATCTTGGCAGCCTGTCGCTCGGCGAAGAAGAAGTACTGCTGCGCCTGCGCTTGTTCGCCCCGCATCAGTTCGATAAACAGATCGCGTTCCCGGTTGAGCCCTTCGTCGAACGGCAGGTTGACCGACGCCTCGACCGCTTTGATGCAGTTTTCCGGCGCCTCAAACCCGCGGGCTTTGCGGGCGATCGACTTGCGGAAGTCGTCGAAAATGTTCGGGTTCGTCCGTGCTTCTTGCAGTGCGTCGTCCCGATCGCGAATCTTGACCAACGGCTTGCCCTCTTCGACCAGTTTGCGGGCAAACGCAATCGCGGCCTCGGTCAAATCACCCTCGACGATGTCGTCGACCAACCCGGCATCCCGAGCTTGGGCGGCTGAGATTGGCGTGCCGGACGTGATCATCTCCAGTGCCCTCTGCACGCCGACAACTCTCGGCAGACGCTGGGTTCCGCCGGCTCCCGGCAGAATTCCCAGTTTGACTTCGGGCAAGCCGAGTTTGGCGCCGGCATTGGCGACGCGGTAGTGACAGCCGAGTGCCGTCTCTAAGCCGCCTCCCAGCGCCGTCCCGTGAATGGCCGCCACAACCGGCTTGGGGCAGGATTCGATCGTCGCAATCACCTCGTGCAACCCCGGCTCTTTTGGCGGCTTGCCGAACTCAGTGATGTCGGCACCGGCGATAAACGTACGACCCGCACAGGCGAGGACGATGGCTTGCACGGCGTCATCTTTGGCAGCCGCTTCGATGCCCCCTTTGATGCCGGCGCGAACTCCGACGCTCAAGGCGTTGACCGGTGGACTGTCGACCGTCACGACGCCGACGTTTCCGTTGACTTCCAGGCTCACGAAATCAGTGATTGCAGTCATGTTGTGTTCCGTTCGAAGCAAGGCTTTCTCTGGGTGTGTGATATCGAGATGTATGCCGGGCCGGCAAAGTGCGCCGCTCAAATCATTCGATCGAACTCATGATTCATCGAGTCAAGCAATACAGCTTCGTTGCTGTGCGAATGAGCAACTTGTCACCGGCGACGGCGGGTGATGCCATGCTCAACTCGTTGAGACTGTTGGTTTCCAGCAGTTGGTATTCGGGTCCGGATTTGACGACGTAGGTGTCGCCGTCTTCGCTCAGGAAAAACAATCGGCCGTTGTAGGCCCAAGGCGAAGCCGTGAACGTGGCACCGGGTGCGAACCGCTTCTTGCCGTAGACCTCTTCACCCGTGCGGGCGTCGTGACACGTCAAGAATCCCCGATCAAACAGCGTGTAGTAGTAGTTGCCGTAGATGATCGGCGAGGGGTTGTAAGGCCCAGCCTTGGGTTGATACCAGGCGACGAATTCATTGGATGTTTCCTCTTCGCCCAATGTGATGTCGCCCGTGGCGCCCGCCTTGATGGCGAACACCGGACGATGCTTGTCGCCGACATAACCCGAGGTGAGATACACCATGTCGAACGCTGCGAACGGCGAGGGGATAATCAGTCCCGACATGTCGCCGTCCAGTTCCCACAACAGCTCGCCGTCCAGATCGTACGAACGAATGCGTTCCCGCCCCGAGGTGACGATCTCGGTGCGCACGCTGTTCTCCCAGACAAACGGGGTCGCCCAGGTGCTTTTTTCCTCGCGCTCGGTCCGCCAGACTTCTTCGCCGGTTGCGGCCTGATAGGCGGCAATGTACGACTCCTCATCGTTGTCGTAAATCATGATGACACGCTCGCCATAGACCACCGGTGAAGCGGCAGCCCCGTAGTCGTACTTGGTCTTCTTGGGTTCGATCTCCTGCGACCAGAGGAGCTCGCCGTCGTGGTCGTAGCAATACAAACCGACGTCACCAAACAGCGCATAAACCCGCTCGGCATCGACGACCGGCGTCTCTGAGGCATAGGTGCTTTTCTGGTGTCGCGAGGCAAGCGGCTGCCCCTGATGGGCCTCGCTCTGCCAAAGCAAGTTGCCGGTTTCCAGGTCGAGACAGGACACAAGCCAGCGATGAACGCCTTCGGGAGGTTCTCTGCGTCCTCGGCCTTTGTAGAGACCCTTCTGCGGACGCTCGTATTCGGCATCGCTGTCGACCGACGTCAGGAACACCTTGTTTCCCCAGACGACCGGTCCCGACCAACCCCAGCCGGGAATCTCCGCAGCCCAGCGGACGTTTTGAGTCTCGCTCCAGCGGTCGGGAAGCTTGGCATGATCGCCGGCAACCCCCATGGCTGTGGTGCCTCGGAAGCGTGGCCAGTTCTCGGCGCTTGCCGAATTGAAACACGCAAGAACGAACATCCCCGCGAGCCAACAGTACCAGTTCATTGAGCGAGTTCGCATACGATTTGCGCCGACATCCCGCATGATGCTTGTGTGCCTCCGCTGTGGTTCGAGATGCATGTCGCCAGTGATTCACCGAGAGGTGATGCGCGCGAAGCGCCGAGCCCGCTCGAAGTGGGCGGCGATCAACTAGCATAAGAGAGTCGGACCGAGAAAACTATCGAGCCGAACCCACCTACAGCAGCCATGCAATGGACATCCGGTCCATGATCGGCAGGTCCGGCAGCCAAGCGGGACTTTGCGGAGCCTGCGAGTGCGTGTGGCGCTCGAATCGTTCGACGGACTGCCACCTAGAACAGTGCCGGCTTGCCTTGTTGGCGGCGCCACGCGGAGATCTGGCCGAGGTGGGACGCCAAATGCGTGGTCATCAAGTGGGCCACCATGTCGCCGACCGTCTGAACCGGCGCGTCTTTGAACAAGTCGAAGTTGTGCGGCTCATCCATCTTCGCGGCATCGGCATTCTTCGCGGCGTCCAATACGCTTTGATGTCCAGCCTCGAGCACCTCCACCAATTCCGATTTTGACGGCAGCGGCTGGTCGTCCTCACCGGGCTTGGCACCGGGACGAAACCGTTTGTGCCACTCGGCCGAGGCCACGCGCCGCTCACCCAGGTAGCGCAGTGCGTAGTCGTTTCCCAGCGCCAAATGGGCCAGAATCCATGCGGGACAGTTGCCGTCTTCTTGGATGGGGATTGCCAACTGCTCGTCATCGACGTCTTTGACGAGGTCTTGCAGGTAGCCGTACATCAGTCTGTACAGACGGCTCTCGCGCTCAAACATGTCAGGCTTTCTACAACAAACTGCGGTGATGTGGTGTGCGCTCGCGTTCGCAAGTCGGTCAGAGTTGAGTCTGGGCAACAGCAGCTCGAAGTTCAAGATCGAAAGCGAGAAACGCCGCGACGCAGTCTTTAGGTCCGGCAGCGCGCGAACCCGTGCGAGGTTCGAGAACTCTGAACTGCTACACTGTCGGACTAGAAGGGGCGCGGCTAATGGCCGAAACAAACGTGAAACAGGTCATCGTGATGCGGCATGACCTTGGCATGCGGCGGGGGAAACAGATCGCCCAGGGTGCGCACGCGTCGATCGCCTTTCTATCGGAAATGCTCAGGGAATCAGGTCGCCTCGCACTCGAGGACCTATCACCTGCCGAACGTGCCTGGATCGAAGGCCCCTTTGCCAAAGTCTGCGTGCGGGTTGACAGCGAAGCCGAGTTGATGGACGTGTACGAACAGGCTCAGGCAACGGGCTTACGCGTGCATCTGATCACCGATAGCGGCCGCACCGAGTTTCACGGTCAGCCGACGCCCACGTGTATAGCGATTGGTCCGGACAACGCCGAGAAGATCGACGCGGTGACCGGAGAGTTGAAGTTGTTGTGATGTGCGAGACTCGCAGCGACTACAAGGGCAGAAACGCCCAGATGACCGCGATGATGCCGGCCAACCCCAGCAGCAGCCACCACACCGGTTTGCCGTCCCAGGCTCGCGTACTTTGGGTGACGTATTCGCCGCACTTGGGACATTGCTCGGATTCTTCGTAGATCTCGGCCCCGCACGCCGGACACGCAACGAGTTCAGCCCCTGCAGAGTCGTCGCCGTGATCACCGTGGTCCCAGGCGCCTTCTTCCCAGCCGCCCGCACTCGCGTCATCGCCTTCCCAGTCCGGGCCGTTCATTGAGTTTTTCGCCGCTTGGCTGGTTTGCTGAGAGTCCAGTACACAGATCGCTGTCACTCGTCGCGCAGATGTCTCTCGAGGAATTCGACGGTCGCTCCGAACGACTCCAGTGCACGCTCGTGGATCAAGATGCTGTGTGTCTCGTCGGGGTAGATTAGTTGCTCGAACTCGACCCCTTGCTTCCGCAGTGCCTCGGCCAGGCGAACTGTTTCCCCGAACGGAACGTTGCGGTCGTCGTCGCCGTGAATCAGCAGCACGGGCGACTTCCAGGTGTCGACGTGGGCCAGCGGCGATGATTCGAAGGCCAGTCGGGCCGCCTCCTGCTGCTTCTGCGGATCGTAGTCTTGGACGAAGTTGCGGATCACGATGTTCCAGTCATGCACACCGACCAAATCGACACCGACGGCAAACAAGTCCGACGCGCGCGCTAGTCCCATGGCCGTCAAGTACCCGCCGTACGAACCGCCCCACAAGCCAATCCGGTCGCCGTCGACGTCGGGCCGGTTGCGCAGATAGAGACCGGCTCCCATCACGTCGTTGAATTCGGTGGCACCGGTGGCACCGTAATCGAGGGCTTCGCGAAACTCCAATCCATAGCCGATGCCGCTGCGGTAGTTGACAGCCAGCACAACGAACCCGCGGCTGGCGAGGTATTGATTGATGGCGTAGGTGTTGTGGTAGTAGTGCCCGTAGTGCCAGCCCAGCAACATCTGTCGTCGCGATCCGCCGTGAAAAAAGATAACTGCCGGATGCCGCTCTCCCTCGCGATGGTCGCTCGGTAGAAACAATTGCGCCGGAATCTGCATGCCGTCGGTGGCTGCGAACCTGATCGACTGCGGCACAACCAGCCTGTCGCCGGGAAAGTCAACGGGCATCGCCTCGGGTGCTAGATCGCGAATTCGTCCGTCCCCAGACATCAGCGCCGGCCGTGCCGGATGCTTGGCGTCGGAACGGAGCAGCGCGATCGACTGTCCGTCGCTCATCGGAGTCGGCGACCACTCGATGCCATCGCCAGCCGTCAATGGCGTCGGTTTGCCGGACGCAACCGAAACCCGCCAGACGTCTCGACGGTCGATGTCGTCTTGATTCGACGAGTACAACACGGTCCGCCGATCGGGGCTCAGGCTGACGTGCTCGACTTCGAACTCGCCCGGGGTCAGCAGCATGGCCGCCCGATCCTTGAGTCCCACGCCGTAAAGATGCGTCCAACCATCGCCTTCCCAGGGGAAGACAATACGATCGCCTTCGGCCCAGAACAACTGATTGTCGGCCACAACTGCGCGAAACACGCTGCCACGGCCTTCTTCAGCCCGCCAGACTTCTCGGCCCTTGCCGGTGGCGGCGTCGGCCACTCGGATCGACCACGGTTGACCCTCTCTACGCGGGCCGAAGGCGAAGCGGCGGGAAGACGTTGCAATCCGCAAGAAGGCGATCCGGCCGCCGCCCGGCGACCAAACCGGGTTGCTGTCCCGATCGACGCTGGGATCCATCCACCGCACGCGGCGTTGTTCTAGATCGAGCACGCCGACGAAACTGTGCGTGTTGCGCTCGCTGACGAACGCCAGCAGTGTCCCATCCGAAGACCAGCGCAGTGAGCGTGCGCGTCCGCGCGCTTCGAGCAACTGCTCCGCTTCGCCGGCTCCGTCGAGAGAAACGTTCCATATCTGGCCCTGCCTGAGGAAGGCCAGACGTTCACCGTCCGGTGAAACTGCCGGCGAATGTCCGGCTGCCAGCCGGCGCGGCTTGGCGTTTCCATCGGTTTCGATGGCCCAGATCGCTTGTTCGACTTCGTCGGCAAGACTGAGCGGATTGGGAATCTCACCAGCCCGATTGCGATCGCCTCCGCGGACAAAGACAAGCGTCCCGCCATCGGCGCTGAACTGCAAATCGCCGAGCTCCTGGCCGTCGTCACCGTATTCGGTGAGCCGCCGCGGACGATAGTCGGGAGGCGCTGCGATCCACAGATTGCGGTGTCCCTCGGCATAGAAAACCCAAGCCACCTGTCCGGTGCGGGGCGCCGCGGTCAGACTGGATGGAAACGGCGAGCTGAGGATCTGCTGCAGCGTAATCGGACGCTCGCTTGCGTTCGACTCGGAGACGGTCGAGGTGGCACCGAGTACCAACAGAACAATTGCCAGGGATCTGAGCATCGGATGTTCCTCTTGCGCACGCGGGTTCGTCTGCTCTCAATGTGGTCGGTCTGTAAATGGAGCGTCAAGTCACCGCCCCCGTGGGCCTCGTGCGTTGTCGAGGCCGTTCTCTCAAGGCAGGCGCGGCGTTTCCCGTTGGATCTTACGCCCTAATTGTCTGCTACCACGAGCACCTTGGCCCCTTTGACCGGACCGCGTTTGAGTTCGATCAGGGCTCGGTTGGCCTCTTCGAGAGGATATGTTTCAACTTGTGGCTGAATCGGGATGCTGGCGGCCAAGGGCAGAAACTCGGCGATGTCGTGGTGCGTTACGTTGGCCACACTCTTGATCTCGCGCTCCATCCACAACTGTTCGTGATAATTGAGATTGAGCAGATACTCCTTGTCGGCGTCTTCTTTGCGGATGGCATTGATCACCAGCCGCCCCCCCGGACGTAAATTGTTCAGCGCTTCGACCACCGGTTTCCAGACTGGCGTGGTGTCGATGATCGCTTGCAGCTTCTCGGGAGATCGCTGGGCAGTGTCTCCGGCCCACACAGCGCCAAGTTCCAGAGCGAACTGCCTGGCGGCGGGATCGCGGGCAAACACGAAGATTGGCGTGCCAGGCAGAAGAAATCTGGCCGTCTGCAGTACCAGGTGGGCCGATCCACCGAACCCGGTCAAGCCGAGCGGTTCGCCATCCTGCAACTGGGCGAGTTTGAGCGCGCGATAACCAACCGCGCCGGCGCACAGCAACGGGGCAGCCTGTGTGTCGGAGAATACTTCGGGAATCGGGTAGGCGTACGTTTCGGGAACAGTCATGAACTCCGCGTAGCCACCATTGACGTCTCGGCCGGTCGCTTTGAACCGGGGACTGAGGTTCTCGTCAGCGGTGCCCGATGAGGAGTGAATCCAACCGACGCCGACCCGATCGCCAGGTCTGTGCAGTGTCACGCCCGAACCCGAACGCTCGACGCGACCGATGACTTCGTGACCCGGTACGATCGGAAACGAAGGTGGCGCAGTGCGGCCTTCGATCTCATCGAGTTCAGTGTGGCAGACCCCGCAGGCATGCACTCTGACACAGATCTCGCCTGCCTGCGGCTGAGGTTCCGGCAGTTCGACTAACTCCAGCGGTTCATCAACTTCAACGAGCGATACCACGCTCTTCAGAACCATGGCGCGCATGACTCCCTCCCGAATTCTCGGCTTTTCTAGATTCTAGCTTGACCCGACACCATGGTGCGCGGTTTAGGATGCATCGAGCTGTGCGGCTCTTGTCGTGGTAGGCACACTCCCGTGTGCCGTAGAATCCAATGACAACCGCCGCCACAACGAGGACCAACCGTGAAAACCTACAGCACCAGCGGTTTGGCAAAAGCAGCCGGCGTCGGACTCCACACAGTCCGGTACTACATCCGCCGCGGGTTGCTCAGTCCCTCGTCGCAGCGCCCTTCGGGGTACGGCGTCTTTACCGAACGAGAAGTCGAGCGTCTCAGGCTCATCATCGACGCCAAGAGCAGAGGCCTGACGCTGGGAGAGATCGAGCGGCTGCTGGGAATGCTGCGGGATCCCGAGACCGCCTGCCAGCAGATGGTCGAGTTTTACCGCAGCAAGGTCGAGCAGCTCGATCGAAAGATCCAAGAGCTGACTGATGCCAGAAACCGGCTGGCCCGCGGCATCGACCAGTGCGGTTCGGCGGCCGACGGTGAGCGCTGCGACAGCTTGGTGCGGCAAATGGAAATCGTCAACAACGGCCATACGTCGAGTGAATCGAACGATTGAACAATCCAGGAGACTCACATGAAGACTGTCTTGATCTGTGGCGTCATCACACTTTCGGGAGCATCTCTCGGCTTCCTGGCGCTGGGCGATGGGGACGAAAAGTGCTGCCCGTTCTGTGCCAACACCAAAGATCCTTCGTCGAAAGCCGCGGTGACATCGAAAGCAGTCGAATCGAAAGAGGAACTCAAAGTGAATCAAGTCACTCAATCGTCCCAGAAGCCGGATGCGCCGGCCTATACCTGCCTGCTGACCCCGACTGAGCTCAAGGAACGCAGTGCCGCAACGAACGCGCAGATCATCGCGAGGGCAGACGAGATCGTTGAAACGCAGACCGGCTACAAACTCAAGTTCGCAGAAGCCGACGATAAGCTGGTCACGACGCTGGCCGAGTGGATCAACGTCGAACGCAAGTGTTGCAGCTTCTTCCGATTCGAGCTGGCATTCGATCAATTCGCGGGGCCGGTCTGGTTGGATGTCGGGGGCGACGCCGGCGCGAAGCAATTTTTGAAGAAAGTGTTGGACAAGAACACCATAGATCAGTAACCAGCGACACAACAACAAGCCCGCAAGCCCGGCGGCCGATGCAACGCCGGGCTTTTTTCGTAGACAGATGCGCCGTGCGATTTCTTCGCCAATCGGCCATACTTTGAGCCGGTGGCAGGATGCTTCAACACGCACGAGGGCGCGAACGATGAGTTGGCTCACGATTGGGACGTTGGTAGTGCTGGGCTTGCTTGCGTGGACGGCATTCGACCTCTCGCAGAAGAAGCATGCAATCATCCACAACTTTCCGATCATCGGGCACTTTCGCTACTGGCTGGAGGCGATTGGTCCGGAACTGCGGCAGTACATCGTTACCAGCAACAACGAAGAGAGACCCTTCAGCCGCGATCAACGGCGTTGGGTCTATGCGTCGGCGAAAAAGGAGAACAACTACTTCGGCTTCGGCACCGACGACGATCCCGACACCTCTCCCAACTATCTCATCATCCGACATTCGGCTTTTCCGCTGAACGCACCGCATGCCGGTGAAGAAGGCTACGATCCCCAGCACACGCTGCCCTGTGCGAAGGTGCTCGGCGGAGACCGCGGGCGTAAACACGCGTTTCGCCCGAGTTCCGTCGTGAACATTTCGGGGATGAGCTTCGGTTCGCTGAGTGGTCCAGCCATCGAAGCGCTCAACCGCGGCGCCCATGCTGCCGGCTGCCTGCACAACACGGGCGAAGGCGGGGTATCGCCGTTTCACCAGCATGGTGGAGAATTGATGTGGCAAATCGGGACCGGGTACTACGGTTGCCGCGATGCCGCGGGCCGATTCGACATGTCGCAGTTTCTCGACGTCGTAGGGGCCAACCCCATTCGGGCCATCGAGATCAAGCTCAGCCAAGGCGCGAAGCCGGGACGCGGCGGACTGCTGCCGGCCGCCAAGATCACCCCGCAAATTGCCGAGATTCGCGGGATTCCGATGGGCATCGATTGCGCCAGCCCTGCCGCTCATTCTGAGTTTCGAGATGTCGACGGCATGCTCGACTTCGTGGAACGGCTCGCAGACGAAAGTGGGTTGCCGGTTGGTGTGAAGTCGGCGGTTGGCCAGATGGACTTCTGGCGCGAACTGGCCCAACAAATGTCCAACACCAACCGCGGCGTAGACTTCATCACGGTCGACGGCGGCGAGGGCGGAACCGGCGCAGCGCCGTTGGTGTTTTCCGACCACGTAGCTCTGCCATTCAAGTTGGCCTTCAGTAGCGTGTTCCGCATTTTCTTTGAGGCGGACCTGCATCGCCGAATCGTGTTCGTGGGATCGGGAAAACTCGGCTTCCCTCAGACTGCGCTTTTGGCGTTCGGTCTGGGCTGCGACATGATCAACGTCGGTCGCGAGCCGATGTTAGCCATCGGCTGCATTCAGGCGCAGCGCTGTCACACCGGACATTGCCCCACCGGCGTTGCGACCCAGAACCGCTGGCTGATGCGCGGGCTGGATCCGACCGACAAATCGGCGCGGTTGGCGAACTATGTCGTCTCGCTTCGCAAAGAGTTGCTACAGTTGAGCCACGCCTGCGGCGCATCGCATCCGGCTCTGGTCACGACTGACCACCTGGAAATCGTCACTGAAGGATTTGGCGCGCGCTCGGCGACGGAGTGTTTCAGTTACCCTGTTCCCGGCGAGATCACCTCAGCTGAAGAGGCACGAGGGATCGACGAACTGATGCGCGGGTAACGACTCGTTGCCCAGTGCCGGATCCAGCTCGGGTCTCAGCGTCCGTTGAGAACGCGTTCCCAGAAATCGAGTTGATCCTTGAGCAGATGATTCTTGGTTTCGACTGTATCACCCAGGTCTTGGTACGGTTCGTCGTCGGGATTGTAGGCGGCCCATGCGGGCAGCCCTTCACCGTTGGGGTCGCCGGTCGCTGCAAATTTGACCCAGTAGGCAGAAATCGTGTCAGAGAGTTTGTTGTCGAGTTCGGCGTATTGGCTCGGCAGTCGATTGATGTTGCTGAACGCATAGGCGATCTCGGCTGCGTGGAACGCGCCGAAGTACTCGCTGTTGGGAATCGGCGGCACGCGCGTGAATTGATACAGATAAGCCTGCGAGTTGCCGGTGGCCGTCATGCGAGCCCAGACTCGCATTTGGACCGAAAACCCCCGATCGCGCCTGCTATCGAGCCAGGCCCGCGCCGCATCTGCGTCGGTCTCGGCCGGATACAACGCCTCGAACTCACCGGCCAATTCGCCCAGTTCCGCTTCGATTCGCTTGCGGAGGGCTTCCCGCGTCCGCGGAATGGTTGCGGGATTGGTCAGACTGGTCATCTCGTCCGCGTTGGAGCCGACGATCACTGGTACGTTGTTCTGCTTACCCGCCGCAAAGATGCTGCGAACCGTATCGGGCAGCACCCAGCCATCGACGACAGAACGTGTGCGGGACGCGTTGACCGCCAGGAGCTGTTCCGCCGAGAGAGATCGCAACTGCTGCAACGATTCAGCGCCGGCGGCTTCCATGAATTCGACGCCCTTCTTTTCGGCTGCCGAAAGAGGAGTGCCCGGCCCGAAAGATCCGCCGCTCTGGCCGATGGCCCGATGGAACAGGCCGCTGGCTAGCGGAGTGGCGACCAGCACGTTGACACTCCAAGATCCGGCGCTCTCGCCAAAGATCGTCACGCGGCCTGGATCACCGCCAAAGTTGGCAATGTTTTGCTGGACCCACTTGAGTGCGGCGATTTGATCTAGAACACCATAGTTGCCCGATGCGCTCTTGGGCGATTCTTCGGTCAACTCGGGATGGGCCATGTATCCCAACGGGCCCAGCCGGTAATTGATCGTCACCAGCACGACCCCTTTGCGGGCCAAGTTCGCGCCGTCGTAGACCGTGTTTGCGCCTGAGCCGCGCGTCAGGCCGCCGCCGTGAATCCAGACCATCACCGGCCGCTTGGCGTCTGCGCCAAGTTCTGTCGTCCAGACGTTCAGATACAAACAGTCCTCGCTCTGTTTCTCCGGCTTTCGCGCATATAGCGATCCGGCGGGATACGGTTTCTGCGGGCACGAGTCACCGTACGCGATGCACTCCCGCACGCCATCCCAAGCAACGACAGACTGCGGTGGCTTCCAACGCAAATCGCCTACCGGCGGAGCCGCGAACGGAATCCCTTTGAAGCTGTGCACACCCTCTGCAGTCGCACCCAAGATCGACCCACCCTCGACGGACACGCTCTGGGCGCAAAGGGGAGTTACGCAAAAGAGAAGAAAGCAGGTCACCGCGACGCAGGTCCGTGGCATGGTGTCTCTCACTGTTGCTCGCATTTGGAAACTCTGGCCTGCGGACTTCAAACTGAACGAAGCACGCATTGCCAAACATCGTAACCGACAGCATTGGCCGTCTCCACTCTACGCGCACTCACATAGTGTGGCAGCATCGACGGTGTTGCCGCTGAGGACCGCAGGAGTCTCAAGGATGCGTGCTGCCTAGGCCGGCACGTTTTCGCGCATCTGCCGCAGGTGGCGGGTGATGGCCGCTTTGAGTAGCGGGGAGATCAGCCAGAGCAACGGCCAGGTGAGCGCCGATTTGGCGTGCATCTCGAACGAGCGGATGGCATTCGTTTCTTCGCCGACAGCTTCAAATTGCCATACCTCGTCGAAGCCGGTTGCCAACCGCGATAGCGGTGGAGAAAACTCACTCATGTGCAGCCTCACTGTGCGCTGCGGCTCCCACTCGCAAATCTCCTCGACGTGGCTCGAGCCGTCTTTGTTCGTGACGCGAATCCGCGAACCGACGATCTCCGGAGTCTTGACGTCGAATTCCGCCTTCTCGATCCCGGGGAGAATCCCGAATCCTTGGAAGTCCGTCCAATTGCTCAGATCGAGGATCTGCTCGACGATCTCTCCGGGAGAACCAGGTAAGGTCGCTTCGCACGAAAAACGAATCGGCTGCATAACGCGGTCGCCTGCTCTCAAGCTGCCGACACCACCTGATATCGAAACCTGGTAAGATACTACTTCATCGGTGGTTCGCAATGGAGAGACTATACGTGGCATTCGCTCGGTTTATTCTGCTATCGCTGCTGGTGACGGGACTCTTTTTTGTGGAGGCCTCCTTCGCAGATGACCTCGCTCTGCAGTTGCAATACCAGACCGAGACGGATACCAGCAGCGGCCGCTACCATCGACTAGTCCGCCAGGAAACCTGGCAGCCGGAAGAAACAGCCGTCATCGTCTGCGACATGTGGGACCTGCATCACTGCTTGAATGCGGTCCGTCGCGTCGAAGAGTTCGCGCCCCGCCTGAACGAACTGCTGGCCGAAGCCCGTCGACTGGGCGTGACGATCATCCATTCGCCCAGCGATTGCATGGACGCCTACGCCCAGCATCCGGCACGCCGACGTGCCATGGCAGCACCACAATCGGCCGGTCTGCCCGATGACATCGAGTCATGGTGCTCGCGGATTCCGGAAGAAGAACGCGCAGTCTACCCAGTCGACCAATCGGACGGCGGTGATGACGACGAGCCCGCCGAGCACGCCCGGTGGGCAACCAAGCTCGAGAAGATGGGCCGAAACCCCGGCACGCCGTGGAAAAAACAAACCGACCTGATCACGATCGATGCAGAGGCCGACTACATCAGCGACCGGGGTGACGAAGTCTGGAACGTGCTAGAGCAGCGCGGCATCCAGAACGTGATTCTAACCGGCGTGCATACCAACATGTGCGTGCTCGGCCGGCCGTTCGGACTGCGACAGATGGCCCGCAACGGCAAAAACGTGGTCCTCGTCCGCGACATGACCGACACCATGTACAACCCGGCCAGCTGGCCCTACGTCAGCCACTTCACCGGCACCGATCTGATCGTCTCGCATGTCGAACAGTTCGTTTGCCCGACGATCACCAGCGACCAATTCCTCGGCGGCCAGCCGTTCCGTTTCAAAGGTGATCGGCGCCGCCACGTCGCTCTTGTGATCGCCGAAGACGAGTATGAGACCGAGCGCACGCTGCCCGAATTCGCCGCCAACCACCTCGGCAAAGGGTTCCGAGTCTCGCTGATCTTTGGTAACGACAAAGAACGAAACGACATCCCGGGTCTCGACGCGTTGGATTCAGCCGACATCGCGATCATCAGCGTTCGCCGCCGCGTCTTGCCCGCCGAACAGCTGGCAGTCGTGCGGCGCTTTGTGGAATCGGGCAAACCGGTGATTGGGATTCGAACCGCCAGCCATGCGTTTTCGTTGCGCAGGGCAGCGGCACCCGAAGGTCTTGAAGATTGGCCCGAGTTCGACGCACAGGTATTCGGCGGCAACTACACGAATCACCACGGCAACAAGTTGCGGTCGACCGTGGCGGTCGGCGGCGAAACAATCGAGCATCCTCTTCTGTCAGGCTTGACGAGCGAATCGTTTCCGCAAGGCGGTTCGCTCTACAAGACCGCGCCGCTTGCTTCCGAGACGACAGTCTTGCTCACTGGTACGGTGGAAGGACACCCGGCCGAGCCAGTTGCCTGGACCTTCCAACGACAAGATGGCGGCCGTTCGTTCTACACATCATTGGGGCACCCGCAGGATTTCGAGAATCCCGACTTCATTCGCTTGATGTTGAACGCCATTCATTGGGCCGTCGGCAAGACGCCGTCCGAGACGGTCGGCATCAGTTCGACTCCGAAGCGTTTTCAGAAGCAATGGGATTTGCTGTCGATTCCCGGTGCCTGGGACGCCGTCGCTGACGTAACTCTTGCCGACTACGACGGCCCGTCCTGGTATCGCTGTGCAATTCGGCTACGGGACTATTGGATCGATGCGGCGGGAATCAAGATCCAACTTCCCGACCAGAGCTCTCGAGCCCAGATCTGGTTCAACGGCCGGCAGCTGACGCGCGACTCCGCAGGAGACGAAAAGGGCTATCAGATCGACACAGCGTGGATCGAAGCCGGCGACGCCAACCTGTTGGTGATCCGCGTCGAAAGAGGCCATCGCGGTTGGAGACTCGCCCCCCGCGTCGTTTCCGGCACACGCCAGCTTGAACTAGCAGGCCGCTGGCAATTCCGCATCGGCGACGACCCGGCGTGGTCCAACATCCCCCTGCCCGCCCGCTACGGCGCCTCGCCCGACATCGTGTTCGAGCCGTAGGCAATTCCCCAACTGCCGCGGCCGATTCGGACCGCTCAATCTCCCTCCGACACGCGCTTCATCCACTGGATCTCGCCGCGGCGGACGGCTTCTTCCAGCGCGACGCGGGGGCAGATCGAGCCGCGGATGTAGTCGAGCAGGTTTGTGGCCAGCCCGCGGACGCGTTTCTCGGTCGATTCATCGACGCAGTTGCCGTCATCGTCGAACAGTCTTTGCACGCCGGCCACTGACACCGGTCCTGGCAGCACGATGCCGCCCACGTGCGAGCAGACGCTGCGCAGATGTTCGAGTGCTTTGATCGCACCGATTTGTCCAGCGGCTACGCCCAGCAAGCCGATAGGTTTGCCGCCGAGAACCGACGGGAATCCGAGATTGTCGATCAAGAGCTTGATCACGCTGCTGTAGCTGCCGTGGTATTCCGGGGTCGCGAGAATCACGCCGGTTGCCGCGCTGAATCGTTCTTGAAGAGCTTTCACTTCGTCCGACGAGTTCTGTCCTGGAAGCGGCAACGCCGCGCCTGCCAGGTCGATTACGTCGATGGCTGCGTCCCCGCTTCTGTCGATTTCGTCGGCAACGAGCCGCAGCGCCTTGCCGGTGAAGTTACCGGGTCGCACGCTGCCGCCGACCGCGACGATTCGAATGTGCTTCTCGCTCATGTGATTTCCCTCAACATCCGTTTGGAATCGATGCCGTTCAGACCGGCCTGTGGATCTCCATCTTCTTGATCCGCGACGTCAGCGTCGTCGGTTTGATCCCCAGCAGCGCCGCAGCGCCGTCGTCGCCCGAGATCTTCCATTTCGTTTGTTTGAGTGCAGTCAGTATGTTCTCGCGCTCTCGGCGACGCATCTCATCTTCGGAGATGATATCCGTTTCTTGCGGCGAGTGTCGGACGCCGACTGGCTCAGAGTTCTCGGCATCCGTCTCGACCGGCAAGTCGAAACTCAGTCGGCCGGACTTGGCGGTGATCACGGCCCGCTCGATGACGTTTTGAAGTTCGCGGATGTTGCCCGGCCAGCCGTACCGCTCTAGCGTCAGCACGTTGGCTTGCGTGAGCCGTGGTCGGGGCTGGTTCAGTTTGCGGGCGGACAATTCCAAAAAGTGGGCAGCCAGCGCTGCGATGTCTTCTTTGCGTTGTCGCAGTGGGACAACCTCGATCGGAAACACGTTGAGCCGATAGTACAAGTCTTCGCGGAACCGGCTGGCCTCAATATCCTTCTTCAGATCCTGGTTAGTTGCCGCGATGATCCGGACATCGACGGTGTGCGTCTGCTCGTCGCCGACCCGTTCGAACTCGCCTTCTTGGAGGACGCGTAACAACTTGCTCTGCAGCGCCAGCGGGATCTCACCGACTTCGTCGAGAAATAGCGTCCCGCCGTCGGCCAGTTCGAAGCGTCCCGCGCGGTCGGAAACGGCGCCGGTAAAGGCCCCTTTGACGTGGCCGAAGAACTCGCTTTCGTAGAGTTCGGCTGGAATCGACGCGCAGTTGACCCTGACCAGTGGTTTGTCCGCTCTCCGGCTGCGTCGATGGATCTCTCGCGCAACGAGTTCTTTACCTGTACCCGATTCGCCCAGGATCAGCACGCTGGCGTCTGTCGGTGCGACCAGTTCAATCTGCTGCAACACGTTTTTGAAGGAGGGGCTGTCACCCACCATGTCGCCGAATTCGTGCGCTTCGAGGACTTCCTCGCGGAGATAGTCTCGCTCGAGTTCGAGCTGTTCTTTCAGACTTGAGATCTCTTCGAACGCGCGGGCGTTGGCAATCGCGGCTGCGGCATGGTCGGCAATCATTCGCATCCAGGTCAGGTTGTCTTCGCCCAAACAAGCTCGCGTGAAGACGGCCAACACGCCCAGCACCTCGCCCTGGTAGATCAACGGCTGACCGCCCAGTGCCCGAATCCCCTCGGCCTTCGCCCAGTCTGGGTTGGCGAGAACGTCCGGACGATCGCCGATGTCCGGAATCTCGATGGGCTCGCCGGTCGAGGCAATCTTCCCGATCTTGCGGACGCCCAACGGGAAGCGGCGAAACATGCCGTCCAAGCTCGTCCAGTCCACGCCGTGCTGCCGCGACTTGCCGGCACTGGCCACCAAATGCAGACACGACGACTGATCCGGGCACTCGTCGCGCAGATGACAAGTAGCGCAGAGGTCGCCTGGACCAACCAACCAGATCCGGACTAACGCGACATCGGGCTGCTGCGCCAGTCGATCGACGACCAGCTTCAACACATTGTCAAAGCAATGCTCCTGCGCCATGTCGATCAAGAGGCGCTTATGCAGGTCGACATCGATTGGACAGGTTGGGGGCGATTGCATGTCGGAATCATAGGCGACTTTTCGCGAGTCGCCAACGATATATCGTTCTTTCTTATTTATTCGTGCTTTAGCTATTGATTATGTAGAGGTGTAAACCATTTACCTTAAATGATTTACACCGACCATCCATTAGTGGCACACCGATTGCGATAGTGACAGTCAAACCACATGGAGATGAAACGATGACAAGCACAACGCAACCATCCGAAAAGTCGCTCATACGGATGCGGAACTACGTGGAGAAATACCGGGACAAGTCCGGTACCTCGCCGCATCCCAATCACGATGTCACCGATGCGGTCGTGTTCGGCCTGGCGCAGAACGTCGACGAGCTGGGACGGCCGCTTTGTCCATGCAACTTTTATCCCGACAGACAAGCTGAAGTCGATTCCAGTCGGCGTTGGTTTTGTGCCTGCGACGAGATGAAGCAATACAAGTATTGCCACTGCCTGCTGTTCGTGAATCCGGAAGGCAAGCCGATTACCGAGCACCTGCCGGAAGATCATGAGGGGCGTCAGATTTACGGACTCGTCAAGGACCCCACACCCGACAAAGGCCGCGAGGCGCGACAGCAGGCTTGATTCGATAACCCTCTTCACCACCAACTGGTTTCCAAAAAAGGAGCAAACGATGAGCCAGGCAGTTCACTTCACCGATGACAACTTTCAGAGCGAAGTGCTCGACAGCGACAAACCAGTTCTGGTTGATTTTTGGGCCGCATGGTGCGGACCGTGCCGCGCAGTGGCACCCACAATTGACGAACTGGCCGCGCAGTACGACGGCACCGTCAAAGTCGGCAAGCTGAATGTGGACGAGAATCCGCAGTCAGCAAGTGGTTTCCGGATTCAGTCGATCCCGGCCGTGCTGGTGTTCAAAGACGGCAAGGTGGTCGACACGCTGATCGGGGTGCAGTCGAAGGAGCGGTATGAACAGGCAGTCCAACAAGCGGCTGCTTGAAGTATTCCGCAGGCGGTGGCCGTCGCATGTTGCAGACGGTCACCGGTTGCAAAGTTTCATGATTCATCCAACGACGAGGTCTGGACATGAGTCAGCAAACTGTCGTCGTCACAGGCGCCGGCAGCGGCATTGGCTACGCCATCGCTGAGGCATTCCTCGGTCAAGGCGGCAATGTGGTGCTCAACGGCCGGACCGAAGAAAAGCTCGTGCGGGCTGCCGCCAAGCTCGGTAGAGCAGATCAGCTCACAATCGTAGCCGGCGACGTCACCGAACCGGCAACGGCTGACCGCATCGTGGACGCCGCCGTTGAGCGCTTCGGTCGAGTCGATGTGCTGGTCAACAACGCCGGCGTATTCCACACAAAGCCCTTTACCGAATACACGGTCGAAGAACTCGACACGTTTCTCGGTTACCTGCGGGGCACGTACGTGTTGTCTCAAGCCGTCGTTCGGCAACTCCAACGTCAAGCCGACGGCGGGGCGATCGTCAACATCGGTACGATTCTGGCTGCCAACGGAGTGCATGGCGTTCCCTCGAGCGCGCCGATTGCGGCCAAGGGGGGGATCACGGCTCTGACGAAAAACCTGTCGGTCGAACTGGCGGCCGACAACATTCGCATCAACGCGGTCGCGCCGGGAGTTGTCCCCACACCGCTATACGGGGAGCTGGACGACAAACAGCGGGCGGCGCTGCATCGCATGCAGCCGCTGGGTCGCTATGGGACGCCGAAAGACATTGCCGACGCCGTGCTGTATCTCGCCGGTGCCCGGTGGGTCACCGGAGTTGTGCTGCCGGTCGACGGAGGTGTCGACGCCGGCGGCGACGGGAATTATCACGGCGCGACGGAGGCAGCCTAGCTTGGATCAATCGTTTGCGCTCTGAGAAGAGGCGAAGCACCCGCAGCATTCAGGAGAAGTGACACGTGCCTGCACCGACCGATATTCGTCCACCATTCACACGTGAATCGGCCTTGGCGAAGGTCCAAGCCGCCGAAGACGCATGGAATAGCAAAGATGCCCAGCGCGTGGCGCTGGCATACACAGAAGACTCCGATTGGCGCAACCGCGACCTGTTTTTCACAGGCCGTGAGGCCATCAAAGAGTTCTTGAAGGACAAATGGAGCAAGGAACTCGACTACCGCCTGATGAAGGAGTTATGGGCCTTCACCGACAATCGTATTTCGGTGCGGTTCGAATACGAGTGGCACGATGCGACGGGACAGCGGTACCGGACGCACGGCAACGAACACTGGGAATTCGATGAGCGGGGCCTGATGCGCCGCCGCGACATGAGCGCCAACGACGTGCCGATCGACGAGTACGAACGACGCTACCAGGCAGAAAGGTGAAAGGAGCCGCCTATGGAGGCGTAACAGATCGCTTTCGTATGAGAATTGATCTCACCAAACCTAGTAACCAAGGAGCTTCAAATGTCAGACCAATGCAACGTCACGAAAGATGAACAGCAGCAGCCTCAGTCCTGTTCGGTTCCCAAGGAAGAGAACAAGTCCTGCGGCTGCGGTGGCTAGATCCCATTCGGGATAATCGTGGCGGCTATCGGACCATGTTCGGCCTTTGTATGTCGTATCCACGCCGCCGGAACCCGCTACGTGATGTCGGAAGCGCGCTAGCATCGCACCCGACTGGGCGGTCGCTAAGCGGCCGCCCTTCTATTTGGCTGGCGTGAGAATGCCGGCGACGGAACGGTGGGTCAGTTCTCGACCGGCGTCTCGCCGGATTCGTTGGCGGCGGGTCCTTCAGCGACCTCGGAAGATCCCTGTTCGGCCGCCAACGGAAGTTCGTAGCAGGCCATTTCGAGATGGTTGCGGACGAACGCCCGGCCTTTGACCAAGGCGTGTGGATTCCAGGTGCGGCCCTCGATGGCGCTCATGCGGCCCAGCTCCCGAAAAGCGGTGGGTGTGGCTTCAACCAGTGCCAGCTCCCCTTTTTCGCTGAGAATCACCAGCAGGTCCTCGGAGAGCAGCATCTGGCCATGCCCATAGCGGCCCCGTTTCCATTGCCGTTCACCCGTCTCAGCGTTGAGGCAGGCCAGAATGCCGTTGTCCAGACCGTAGAGGAATCCGCGGTGGTGGATGATGTTTGCGTAGGCGGCCTTCATGTTGCGGTTGGTCCAGAGTTGCTCGACCTTCCATTCGCCCGCGTCGAATTCGACCCTCAACATGGAACTGCCCGCACCGGACGAAAGTAGGACTCGATTGTCCGGCAACACCAGCGGCTGAGCGGCGTTGATATCGAAGTCGGTCGTCCATGGAAACTGCCACAGCGTTGCGCCTCCGTCGGCATCGTAGGCGACCACGCCGCTGGCATCGAACTGCAAGACCTGGCGCACGCCGTCGAGCATCGCCAAAGACGGCGAGCCATAGCTGGCCTTGGTGGTACCGGCGGACCAGACTCGTTCGCCTGTTTCGGCATCGAACGCCCACAGCGCCCGACTGTCGGCCGATCCTTTCTGAGCGCCAGGATTGACGACCACCCAGCCGTCGTACACCAGCGGGGAACTGCACATTCCCCATTCGATGTTGGGGACAGCGTTTTCCTCGAGTACGTTGACCTTCCAGATCTCTGCGCCTGTGCTCGCGTCCAGGCACGACAGCAATCCCGTCGCACCGAGCGAATAGACTTTGCCGCCTCTGATGGTCGGCGTCGAGCGTGGTCCGTCGCCGCCCATTGGTTCGCGGAACGCGGCGGGGTAGTCGTAGACCCAGCGTTCGCGTCCGGTGCCGGCGTCGTAACACACAACCGCCTCTTTATCGCGGCGCTGCTCGATGGTGACTGCTGCATCGCCGACGACGGCAAACGACGCATATCCGCCGCCCACCGGCTGCCGCCAAAGTTGCTTGGGAGCCTGCGTCTCCCATTCGCGCTGCAAGGGCGGTCCAACGACGATCCCGTCGCGATTGGCGCCGCGATATTCGGCCATGTCGGTCTCGCGAATCGGACTCAGTGCTACCTGCGATTCATCTTTTTCGGCCGCCGCACGGTGCTGCTCCAGTACTTCTTCCGGGGGTGGCTGCCACTTAAAGCTGAAAACCGGCACCATGTCGCCGGTGAAGTCTACCTGGCGAACCGAGGCCACCGCTCCGCCGCAAACCAGCGCCAACAGCAGAAAGCTGACGATCCTCACGCGTGCAGGGATTCCCGAAAAAAAGAGGAACCAGGCCAGCACAACCGCCAGCGTGGCCAGACCGATCAGATAGCTCACCATCATCTGCCAGCCACGCTCGAGGACGTCAGGGTTGATGCTCCAGACGGCCCCCAGGGCAACGGCTGCAAGCACCAGCACAGCCAGCGGGAATCGGACGCGCATCGATCGGCCCTCAGACGAGGGGCCGCTTTGCGGGGCTGCCACAGATTCGGATTCAGCCGGTTTCGGTTCATCGGCCATGTCTGCATCCTCTCGCCATGGATGTCACAAGTCGGGTGCCACTGCTGGCTCGTCCAGCAGTGCGAACTTTGGGGGGGACCTTCGGTCGGGGGTATGGCACGGTCAGGAGACCGTCCCATAGCTCGAGTGCTGCAATAACTACGAATACACAGTCAGCTATTTTGCGAGGCTCACGCGCACAATTTCTTTGTCGTTGCGGGCGAATACGCTTTTCATAGCAAATGCCGGATGCGACCAGATCGTCATGCGTCGCAGCGTTTGCCGCGTCGGTTCTACAAGTTTCCCGCGGCTTAGCTCTTCGTACCCCGCGGAAGTCAGGTTGGCGATGATCAAGTCGCCTTGCTCGTTGTGGATAAAGAAGCGATCTTCGTGAGGAATGATAAAGGCATTCCACCACCGCCCGCTGCCGGTGGCGTCGAATGTTTCCCACAGCCGCTCCCCCGACTTGGCATCGAGGCAGCGCAGCTGGCCGTAGCTGCAGACGCCATAGATGTGGTTCTCGTCCATCCAGGGCGTGGGCATGATGGAATGCAACCCGTCGGTCCTGCGCGGGTGCTCGCTTTCACTGTTGCCCTTCCACACGATGTCGGCGCTCTTGCCGTCAACTTCGAGCATCAGCGGACCGTTATAGAACGCCGTCATGAACAGCCGGTTGCCGACCTTTCGCGGTGTGGGGATGGTCAGGCCGGCCCGCACGTTGAACGGAACTTCCCAATACACCTCTCCGTTGTTTGGATTGAGCGATGAGACCGCTGTCGGATGCCAGACGATGACCTGCTCGACGCCGCCGAACTCGTACAAAACGGGCGGACAATACCCTACCTGCTCGTCATCGATGGCGCGCCACAGTTCGTTGCCGTTCGTTTTGTCGAAGCTGACAATCAGTGCGCCGTCGCTGCCACCGACCAACGTGATCAACTGTTTGCCGTAGACCAACGGCGTGGCCGCCATACCCCAAGTTGGCAGTGTGGTGTCGTAGTCCACGACGAAGTTTTTCTTCCACAGCACGCTGCCGCTTTCGGCGTCGAGGCACAGCATGTTCCCCATCGGGCCGACTGTGTAGACATGGCCCTCGTTGATCAGCGGCGTGGCGCGGGGGCCGAACGGGTAACTCACCGTGTACAGAACCGGGTATTCGTGCTTCCAAACGACTTCGCCCGTTTCGGCATCCAGACATTGCAGTCGTTCCGTCCCGGCGTGTCCCTGTTCGCGGAGGAAGTCCATGACATACACGCGGCCATCGGCAACCGCCGGTCCTGCGTAGCCTTCACCGAGCGGTGCAGACCAGACGCGAGGCAAAAACCCGTCCTTGGCTGCGGGCAGTTCGTCGACGATTCCGGTTTCCCTCCAGACGAGGTCCCGTTGGGGTCCCCCCCAGTCGGGCCAGTCATCGGCGTGGATTGACGAATTTGGAGCAATTCCCAGACCGACCACAGTTGCGGCACACAGAACCCAGACCCGACGTCGAAACATCACTCGCTGCATATCGCAACTCCTCGTCCCGGTAATGGATGAACACCCCACATTGTTGCAGACGCGGCTGGTGAATCAACGCCAGCCGGTCGCCGCGCCGCCGGGGGCCGCTTATAATAGGGCTCCTCAGCCGGAATCTCAGCGATTTCGCCTCCAACGAACATTGAGAAAGAACGAGCTCCAATCGGATGACTAAACTCGCCCTGAAAACGACTACTGGCATATCGTTGTGCATTTGCGTGTGTTTGATCCAGTCAGCCCTCGGCGGCGAGAAGGAAGGCGGATCGGCTGTCGAAGCCAAGAACCTGGCCAATCTTCGACAGGTCACGCATGGTCTGCCGCGCGCCGGTGAAGGCTACTTTTCCACGGATGGATCCGAGATTGTCTACCAGGCGTATCCAGTTGGATATCCGTTCTATCAGATCTACACGCAGAAGCTGGACGAACAGATCCCGCGGCGGATCAGCCCCGGCCGCGGCCGCACGACGTGCGCCTATTTCACTCGGGATGGCGAGCACATTCTGTTTGCCTCGGCGCACACCGATCCTGAGATCGACACGAGTGAACGCGATGCCCGGGCATTGGCCGCCCAGGGCGGCAGGCGCCGCTACGAATGGGTCTTCGATTCACACATGGATATCTACGTCTGTCGGCACGACGGTACCGACATGCAGCGGTTGACCGATTCGCCCGGCTACGACGCCGAGGGCAGCTACTCGTTCGACGGGAAACAGATCGTGTTCACCTCGACCCGCGACGGCGACGCCGACTTGTACATCATGAACGCCGACGGCTCGGAAGTCCGCCAATTGACCGACGTGCCCGGCTACGACGGGGGACCCTTCTTCTCGCCGGACGACAAGTGGGTGATCTTTCGCAGCGACCGGCAAGAAGAGCACATGCTGCAGATCTACGCCATCTCGGTCGACGGCCAGCACGAAGTCCAACTCACCGACAACCTAAAGACCGTGAACTGGGCTCCCTTCTTTCATCCCAGCGGCGATTACATCATCTGGACGCGCGCGGACTACTCGCGCGGTCCGGCGCCATTCAACCTGTTCACAATGGAGATCAACTCCACCAACACGTCCTTCAAAGGCGGGAAGGTCACACAAGTCACCGATCACGAAGCCGCCGACGTGCTGCCGGTCTTCAGTCCCGATGGCAAAAAGTTAATGTGGACCTCCAGCCGCGGAGAAGACGGCACAAGCCAGCTCTGGATCGCGGATTGGCTGAGGGAAAAGTAGGCAGAGCGGCGGTCACTCGACCGCATGCACCAGCATCAGATCGTGGCCCTCGTCGGACCAGTTGCTGCTGCCGACCAGCACCAAGCGGCTGCCCGATTCGAGGACTTTGTGGCGTTTGCCCCATGTCACGGCGAAGCGCAGCAACTCTCGCGGGGGTTTGTGCACGACGTCTGTGTGCAGCGGCTTGACGCCCCAATACAAGCACATTCGGCGGGCCACGTGAGCATTGTCGGTAAGCGCCAGGATGGGCACCGGGCTGCGTTGCTTGGAGATGGCCATGGCAGTGCGGCCGCTGTGTGTGGCAACGACGATCAGGTCCGCCTCAAGATGCTCGGCAGCCGTGCCTGCTCCGAGCGTCACTGCTTCGGTGACCTGCAATGCGCGCGTCCTCTCGCCGCTGTGGGGATCGGCCTGCATGGCTGTCGCGACGAGACGTTCGGCCTCATACACGATGCGGCTCATCATCGAGACCGCCTGCGCGGGATGCTCACCCACAGCGGTCTCGGCCGAAAGCATGACGGCGTCGCTGCCGTCGAGCACTGCGTTGGCCACGTCGCTGGCTTCGGCCCGCGTGGGCAATTCGTTCGACTGCATGCTGTCGAGCATCTGGGTGGCTGTGATCACCGGAATCCGGTGCTGGTTGCACAACCGGATGATCCGCTTCTGCAAGATGGGCACGCGGGCCATGTCGACTTCGACACCCAGATCTCCGCGCGCGACCATCACCGCGTCGGTCTCGTCCAGAATGCGATCGAGTTGTGCGACCGCCTCCATCCGCTCAATTTTGGAGACGATCTGTGGGGAGCCATTCGGTGCGCGGGCGTTGATCAGGTTGCGTAACTGGCGGACGTCGTCGGCCGAGCTGACAAAACTCAATCCGATGTAATCCAGCTCATGCTCCAGTGCCCAGGCGAGATCTGCCCGATCCTTCTCGGTGAGCGATGGGACGTTGAGGGCGGCGCCTGGCAGATTGACGCCTTGCTTCGATCGAATCGTGCCGGGCTGCTCGACGACGCAGACGACTCGATCGCCACCCGGCGGCTTCTCCACCACCCGCATCGAAACGGTTCCGTCGGCCAGCAGCACGCGATCGTCCTGGCGCAGATCGTCGATCAACCCTGCGTAGGTCGTGGTGAGGCGGGCGGGGTTTCCTGCATCGGCTTGACGCACAAACTCGAAGCGATCGCCGACCCCGCATGCGATTCCGGCATCGGGCAAGATTCCGAGTCGAATCTTCGGTCCGGCCAGATCACCCAAAATGGCAATCGGCCGCCCCAATTCGGTAGACAGCGACCGGATGTCTTTGACAAGCCGCTGCCGCCAATCGGGTTCGCCGTGGGCGAAGTTCAACCGAAAGACATCGACGCCTGCCTTTGCCAACTGCCGTAACTGGCCAGCCGAGTCGGATGCAGGCCCCACGGTGGCAATGATCTTTGTTTTGACCAGCGGGCGTTCGGTGTAGCCGGACTCGTTCGCGTCCATCGTGGAGACCTCTGCTACGACGAGGTGTTGGTCAATCTGGTCGACTTCAAGACTTCCGCATCCGGAACGCTTCGCTGGTACGCTCTATTGGGGCTCGTAGCCCAGATTGGGCGAGAGCCAGCGCTCGGCATCTTGGAGCGTCATCCCAGCGCGGCGAGCATAGTCTTCGACCTGGTCTCTGGTGACTCGATCCACCGAAAAGTAGCGGGCCTGCGGATGCGCGAAGTAGAGGCCGCTGACCGCAGCCGCGGGCAACATGGCGTAGCTTTCGGTCAGCGTGATCCCTGCCCGCCCTTCGGCATCGAGCAGATCGAACAGACGGCGCTTTGGGGTGTGATCGGGACAGGCTGGATATCCGAACGCCGGGCGAATGCCACGGTACTTCTCAGCAATCAAGTCTTCGTAATTCAAGTGCTCGCCGGTGCCGTAGCCCCAGTCGGCCCGCGCGATCTGATGCAGGTGCTCGGCGAACGCTTCGGCCAGGCGGTCTGCAAGCGCTTTGGTCATGATCGATTGGTAGTCGTCGTGCTCTCGCTCGAACCGCTCGACGAGCGGCTCGATATTGATGCCGGTCGTCACTGCGAATGCACCAATGTAGTCCGCGCGTCCGCTGTCCTTCGGTGCAACGTAGTCGGCCAGACAGCGAAACTCGGTCTGCCCCTTTCGCTGCCACTGCTGGCGGAGCATCGGGAATCGGACGAGTTCCCGCTGTCGAGACTCGTCGGCGTAGAGCACAACGTCATCGCCGTCGGAGTTCGCCGCCCAGAAACCGTAAACGCCGCGCGCTTGGAGCAACCGATTCGATACGATCTCATCCAGCAACGTTTGGGCATCGTCGAACAGCTTGCGGGCTTCGGTTCCGACAGTTGGGTCGTCGAAGATCTTTGGATACTTGCCCTTCAGCTCCCAAGTCTGAAAGAACGGCGACCAGTCGATGAACGGGACGAGTTGTTCGAGCGGATAGTCTTCGAGCGATCGCAGCCCCAAAAACGAGGGCTGATCGATCTGCACGTCTTGCCAGCCGGTCTGAAAACGGTTTTCACACGCCTCGGCGTAGGGGACGAGGTGTTTTTGTTGCCGGTCTTCGAAGAGTTTGCGGTCGCGCTCTTGCTCTTGCCTGTTCTTCAGATCGAACGGCCCCTTCTTCGCGTCATCGAGCAGGCTCTCGACCACGGGGACCGAGAGCGATGCATCGGCGACGTGTACGACCGGTTGTTCGTACTGGGGTGCGATCTTGACGGCCGTATGTTTCGCGCTTGTAGTTGCTCCCCCGATCAACAGCGGGATATTCATTTCCTGCCGCCGCATCTCGCGCGAGACGTGCACCATTTCATCCAGCGACGGGGTAATCAACCCACTGAGACCGATCAGATCGGCACCGTGCTGGACCGCAGCTTCCAGGATTTTTTCGGCGGGGACCATCACTCCCAGGTCGATGATGTCAAAATTGTTGCAGCGGAGCACGACCGCCACGATGTTCTTGCCGATGTCGTGGACGTCTCCCTTGACGGTGGCGATGATCATGCGGCCCCGCGATTGATCGGCGGAGCCGCCGGCTTCCTTTTCGGCTTCCATGAAGGGGGTCAGGTAGGCGACCGACTTCTTCATCACCCGGGCACTCTTGACGACCTGCGGCAGAAACATCTTGCCGGCGCCGAATAGCTCGCCGACGACGCTCATGCCGTCCATCAGCGGGCCTTGAATCACGCCCAGCGGCCGGTCGTATTTTTGACGGGCCTCCTCGGTGTCGGCGTCGATGAACTCGGTGATGCCTTTGAGCAACGCGTGCTTAAGCCGCTCTTCGACCGGCTCGTTGCGCCAAGCGTCGTCGCGCTGCTGCTGCTTCGATGCACCGCGATCCTTGACCGTCTCGGCGAATTCGATCAACCGTTCTGTCGCATCTTCGCGCCGGTTGAGCAACACGTCCTCGACCAATTCGAGCAGCTCTTTGTCAATCTCTTCGTAGACTTCGAGTTGGGCGGCGTTGACGATGCCCATGTCCAAACCGGCATCGATAGCGTGGTACAAAAAGGCGGCGTTCATCGCTTCGCGGACGAAATCGTTCCCGCGGAACGAAAACGAGATGTTGCTCACGCCGCCGGAGGTCTTGGCCCCCGGGCAGGTTTGCTTGATGCCCCTGACCGCCTCAATGAATTCGACGGCGTAGTTGGCATGTTCGGCCATCCCCGTCCCGACGGTGAGGATGTTGGGGTCGAAGATGATGTCTTCGGGGGTGAAACCGGCTTTGTCGACGAGCAAATCGTAGGCCCGCTTGGAGATCTCGATCTTGCGGTCGGCTTCCGCCGCCTGACCGGTTTCGTCGAATGCCATCACGATGACTGCCGCTCCGTATCGCCGAACGAGCCGCGCCTGCCGCAAGAACTCGTCTTCGCCTTCCTTGAGGCTGATGGAGTTGACGACGGCTTTGCCCTGGACGCATTTGAGCCCGGACTCGATTACGGAGAATTTCGAGCTGTCGATGACCAGCGGCACCCGGGCGATATCGGGTTCGGCTGCCAGCAGATTGAGGAACTTGGCCATCACCTGTTCGCTGTCGATCAGCCCCTCGTCCATGTTGACGTCGAGCATGTTGGCCCCGCCTTCGACCTGATGGCGGGCGACGTCCAGGGCTTCCTCGTACTGTTCTTCCCGAATCAATCGCGCGAATCGCCGCGAACCGGTGACGTTCGTTCGTTCGCCGATCATCAGGAACGTCGACTCGGGCCGAATCTCCAGCCGGTCGAGTCCACTGTAGGCCGAATAGTGTGCGACTCGGGGAATTCGCCGCGGAGCGATGCCGTGGACCGCCTCGTCAATGGCGCGGATGTGTTCGGGGGTCGTGCCGCAGCAGCCTCCCACAATGTTGACCCAGCCGTTCTGGGCAAATTCCTTGATGTAGGCGGTCATCTCCCGCGGGGTCATGTCGAACTCGCCCATCTCGTTGGGCAGGCCCGCGTTGGGATAGCAGCTGGTGTAGTGCGGCGCGATTTCGGAAAGCCGCTCGATGTAGGGCCGCATCTTGTCCGGCCCCAACGCGCAGTTCAGACCCACGCTGAGCATGTCGAAGTGCGAGATCGAGGTCCAAAAGGCTTCGATGGTCTGACCGGTCATGGTGCGACCGCTGTCGTCGGTGATGGTGCCCGAGACCATCACCGGCAGCCGCACGCCGTGCTCTTCGAAGTATTGGTCAATCGCGAACAGGCAGGCCTTCATGTTCAGCGTGTCGAACGCCGTTTCGGGCATCAAGATGTCGACGCCGCCGGCAATCAGTCCGTCGATCTGTGCGGTGTAAGCGGCGACGACCTCGTCGAAGGTGACTTCGCGTTTACCGGGGTCGTTGACGTCGCGGGAGACCGACAGTGAGCGGTTCATGGGGCCAATGCTGCCGGCCACGAACCGCGGCCGCTGGGCAGCCGATCCCCCGAAGTCGTCGACCGCGTTCCGCGCCAACACGGCCGCCCGCCGGTTGATCTCGTAGGTCAGCGGCTCCAGTCCGTACTCGGCCAGCGAAATACTGCTGGCGGTGAACGTGTTGGTCTCGATGATGTCGGCACCGGCCTCGAGATACTTCCGGTGGATGTCGGTGATCGTTTCGGGCTGGCTCAACACCAGCACGTCGCAGCAGTTTTTCAGTTCGTGCGGATGTTCTGCGAACCGCTCACCACGAAAGTCGGCATCGGTGAGCTTCTGGGCCAGCAAGAGAGCGCCCATTGACCCGTCGAGCACTACAATGCGCTCAGCCAGCAGCTGCGTAAGCAATTCGGTCAAGTTTGGATCGGCAACGACGGACATAGACGCGATCTAGTTGCGGTTCATTTGGCAATCGGGAACTGGCAACTCGGATAGAGAGACACCTGCTGTGAAGACAGGTTCGAGTGTGCGGTCATGCGCAGTCAGCCTGGTGACGCTCCATGCCCAGGGCATCCAGGATTCTTTCGCAGGCTGCAGATCGATTCAATACGTAAAAGTGGATTCCGGGAACCCCCTGGTCGACAAGCTCCTGGCATTGTGCGATTGCGTGCTCCACGCCAATCTCGAATTGGGCCTGCTTGTCGTCTTGGGCGGCCTCCAGCCGAGACGCCAATTCCGTCGGGAACATTGCACCGCACATCGCGGCGATCCGCTTAATGCGGGCGAACTCAGTGATCGGCATGATGCCAGGCACCAATGGTACGCTGATCCCGGCCTGCTGGTACCGCTCGCGAAACTTGAAGAAGTTATCGTTGATGTAGAACAGCTGTGTAACCACCGCGTCGGCGCCCGCGTCGACCTTCCGCTTGAGGTTCTGCAAGTCGATGTCGGCATCGGCCGCTTCGGGGTGCTTCTCAGGGTAACCGGCAACGCCGATGCCCATCTCTGGGAAGTGCTGGCGAATCAGCGACACGAGTTCGTTGGCGTGTTGCAGCCCACCTTCGACTGCTTCGAATCGCTCTTGCCCCTTCGGGGGGTCGCCCCGCAGCGCCATGATGTTGCCGATGCCCCGCTGCTGTGCCAGTCCGAGCCACTCCAGCAACTGGTCTCGGGTCGCACCCACACAGGTGAAGTGGGCCGTCGCAGTGCGTCCCAACCGCTCCTGAATTCGTTGGCACCATTCCAGCGTCCGCTCGCGGGTGGTGCCGCCAGCGCCATACGTGCACGAAATGTATGCCGGATCGTAGTCGGTCAGCCGCTCCAGCGACTTCAGTAGTCCGTCGTCGCTATCGGGGTTCTTCGGCGGAAAGATCTCAATGGACAGCCCGAAACGCCCTTCCCGATAGACATCGGGAACTCGCAACGGCTGCCCGCTATTTGTGCCTCCAAATCCGGTCTTCATATGTCAAGAATAGACAATCAGGCGGGCATTTGGCACCCCGGTCTGGGGCGGCCGACCTCCACCTGCCATGGTGAAACCGGCTAACATACGGACAGGCGGCGCGACGTTATCGACGCGCTCAGGCGAAGACTCACCCCTGACACCACCCATGACCGATCCGTTCATCGAATATGTCAGCGAACTCGTTACCGAACACAAGCGGGCCTTGTTCGACGCGGTGTTGGAGCATCGCACGCGGCACATCACGGTCGTGCTGGAAGACATTTTTCAGTCCCAGAATGCCAGCGCCTGCCTGCGAACCTGCGATTGCTTTGGCGTTCAAGACGTACACGTCATCGAGAACATCAACGAATTGACGATCAACCGGCTGGTCGTCCGGGGGGCCGCCCAGTGGTTGACCATCCATCGCCACAACGCGCACCGCCACAACACCGGACCCTGCCTCGATGCGCTAAAGCAACGTGGCTACCGCATCGTGGCCACGTCGTCCAGTGAAGGCGACCCGGTTCTGTTGCCCGATTTCGATATCACGCAGAAAACGGCGCTGGTGTTTGGAACCGAGGGAGACGGGCTGTCGAATGAGGCCACGACCCGCGCCGATGCCGTCCTGAAGATTCCGATGTACGGATTCACCGATTGCTTTAACATTTCCGTGGCTCTGGCGCTGTGTCTACAAGATCTGACGGCCCGGTTGCGGAACTCAGGCGTCGAGTGGCATCTGCAAGACGAAGAGAAATACGCGCTCCGCGCCGAGTGGATTGAGAACGTGCTGGAAGAACGGCTGCCGGAGCTGGAGCGAGAGTTCCGCCGAAGGACCGGTTGAATCGAGATCGGATGTGACGTCCGGCCCTACGCTTGCAACCCTTGTGGGCGGGCTCAACAATGTCCACTCGACCGAGGCCGACCACACCGCACCCGAGAACCCGACATCCACATGAGCAACCCTGAAGTCATCCTAAGCGCCTTCGCCGACGAGGCTGCCAACCACAAGACCGCTCTGGAACAGATGTCGGCCTTGGCGGCCATCGGGCTGAAGTACTACAGCCCGCGGTTCATCGACGTAGCCGGCGACGGCCAGGTGAAACACGTGGTCGAATTGAGCAAGCGCGAGTATGCCGCGCTGGTCAAACTTCACGCCGAGTACGACATGCGCGTGACCAGCATCGGCGCGCGCGTCGGAAAGGTGAAACTACTCGACGTGGACGACGGCACGCACAACAAGTTCGTCCCCTTCAAGAAGTACATGCAGACCGAAGTGGCGGCGACGATTCGTGCCGCACAGGCGCTGGACACCAAACTGATTCGCGGTTTCTCATTCTATCCGCCCAGAGGAGATGATCCCCGGCAGCATCTCCCGCAGGCGGTCGATCAGTTGGGGACCATCGTCGACGCGTGTGCGGCAGAAGGATTGGTGTTCGGGCTGGAAATTGAACCCAACCTGATCGGCGAGACGGGCCCTCTGCTGGCGGAGCTGGCCCGCAAGGTCAAGCGGCCGAACATGGTCTGCATCTTCGATGGCGGCAACGTCGCCGCCCAGAACAAGAACCCGGTCCAGTGCTTCGAGGAATACAAGGCGATGCAAAGGCACCTGGGCTGGATGCACATCAAGGACTACGCCATCGATCCCGGCCTGACCTGGACTGGTGCCGTCGATGAAGAGCGATTGAAGAACTTTGTGCCGGCCGATCGGGGTGACGCCGGCCACGAGTTGGTGTTGCGCGACCTGCGGGAGCAACTGCCCAAGTTGGAGAAGAAGATGAAGAAGCTGGGCGTGCCCGGCTTTTTCCTGGAGGTGGAGCCACACCTCAAAGGGGGTGGGCAGTTTGGCGGCTTCAGCGGTCCCGATGGCATGGGTGTCGCGGTCCGCGGTCTGTGCTCGGTGCTGGACTACGTCGGCATCGACTATAATCTGAGGTCGTTCGCCGACATTCGGGCCGCACGAGGATTCTGAACGATGACTTTTGACTACGAGGCTCTCAAGGACATCCTGGTCTGCCCTCAGTCGAAGAAGCCCCTCGTGCTGGAGGGCACTCGACTGATCAGTGTCGATCCTGAGACACGACTCCATTACGAGATTCGAGACGGCATTCCGATCATGCTGGTCGACGAAGCCGGCGAAATGCCGCTTGATGAATGGGCGGCCGTCATGCAGAAGCACGGTCGTGATCCGCAGACCGGCGAAACCGGCGATTCCAGCACGTAGGAGGTGTTTCATGACGACAGCTTCAAAGCCGCACGTTAACCGACTCGTCACATGCGTGATCGCATGCCTGACGGTCGCAATGAGTTTGGGAAACGCTCCTCCCGAGACCGAAGAGGCACCGCGGTACACGCATAACGAGATCCACGATCCCAATGGGATTGGCAAGTTCTACATGGGCCGCGAGATTGCCCATGTGATGGGCTTCGGTGGCGTGAGGTGGCTTGAGCGCAGCACTCGCGAGAAGGAAGAACGACTATCGCTATTGGTCAAGTCGCTGGGACTGAAGCCGGGCGATGTTGTGGCCGACATCGGCGCCGGGAGCGGCGTCATCTCGATGCTGATTGCCGAACAGATCGGACCCGAGGGCAAAGTGCTGGCCGTCGACATCCAGCAAGAGATGCTCGATCGATTGGTGCAAAACGCGAAGAAGCGCGGGCTCGACAACATCCAACCGGTGAAGGGCACCGCCAAGTCGCCGCAGTTAGGCCCCGAATCAGCCGACCTGGTGATCTTCGTCGACGTGTACCACGAGTTCGAGTATCCCTACGAGATGATGTTGGAGATCTCTCGGGCGCTCAAACCGGGTGGGAGGGCGGCGTTCGTCGAATACAGAATGGAAGATCCGACGGTGCCCATCAAACTTGTACACAAGATGAGCGAAGCGCAGGTCAAGAAAGAAATGGACCAGCCAGAGCTTCAACTCAAATGGAAAGAGACCATCGGCGTGCTGCCTTGGCAGCACATTGTCGTCTTCCAGAAAAAAGAACGCCGCCACCGTTCAGAGGGGGAATGAACGATGGCGGCGTATGCGGAAAAGTGGCCGGCCCAAAGATGTCGTGAGTGTTCGGGCGTTGCCGGCGTGTCTGGCCGCGGGGGCAAACCCCGCCGCCGGAATGTTATATCGGACGCCTCTTGTGCGAAGTCGACGGGTTCCGACACAACTCGTAACAAAGTGATCCTGCACGGTATTCGGATCGACCTTGGCAGAGAGGTTCTACCGGATGTAGGCCCGCTGCCCGGTCAACTATGAGTCAGCGCGGGACGTTCGAACCGCTTCTGCGGCCGGCAGCATGCGGATGACCGAAGCAGACCACCCCAAAGCTCGCAGCTACCTGCTGAATGTTGGCGGCTTGGTCGAGGGTGGTCTGGTCTTGTTGGCACTCGGGTTTGGTTGGCTCGCCGGGATCGATCCGCTGGAATCGTTTGCTTGGCGGTGGTCGGCCGTTGCCTGGGGGCTGGGCGCAACGGTGCCGTTGTTCCTGTTGTTCTTGTTGGGCCACCGATTCGCCGTCGGCCGGCTCCAGCGGGTATATCGATTTCTGATCGAAGGCTTCGGCCCCATGCTGGCGGCGTGCCGCTGGTACGACTTGGTGCTGCTGGCCTTGCTGGCCGGTTTCGCAGAGGAATTGCTGTTTCGTGGCGTGCTGCAGCCTTGGATGGAGTCATGGGGCCGGATGGCTGGCCTGATTGGCAGCAATGTCATCTTTGGGCTGGCCCACCTGATCACACCCGCATATGCCCTGGTGACTGGGCTGATTGGCCTGTATTTGGGATTGTTGCTCGATGCTGGCGGGGAACGGAATCTGCTGGCTCCCATCATCACGCACGCCCTATACGATTACCTGGCGTTTTTGGTAGTCATCGATACAGTCCGCCGGGAAAAACGGACATTCCCGGGCGAAACTGCTGCGGTGCCGCCGGACGATGCTTGAGGGCGGCTGGCGGGCGGAAATCGGCCGTAGCGCGGTCGATCCGGGATGGATGTTGTCTGCATTCCGCCAGCGGTGCTAGAATCCCGGACCGCCATTTTGTGGAAGTCATTAAATAGGAAAGGATTCCGTCCACGCTCCGGCGCGGAAGCGGAGCGAATCTCAGCGGCTGCTTCCGAGGCGAAGGTTCGAGCCAACCAGCAATTCCTGCCGATGGTCTTCGGGACTCTTGCTTCCAGTGGCGGATTCTGCCGGTCGAATTCCCTCGGCGCACGAACATCTCGCTTAGATCGGTTGTAGGGCGAGTGTTGCTTGTGTCGATTTAGTGACAAAAGGGCGTGCGCCGTCGCGATGAAAGTGTACGCGCGGCGGGAATGACCAATCAGGCATGGATGCCTCGGGAAAGCCAGATGCAGCAGGGTGGCTCTGAAACTCACCACCGTTCACTGCTGAAATCGGCGCTGCGCGGATTGACCAGTCTCACGTCGCGCCAACCCAAGGTGACACTGGGACTGTTGCTTCTGCTGGCGGCCGCCGCAATTGGCTGGACTGCCTGGAAGATGGAGTTCAAGACCAAGCGGGCCGACTTGATCGACCCACGGGCAGAGTTCCATCAACGGTGGATCGAGTACGCGGATAGCTTCGGCGACGCCACCGACATTGTCGTGGTGGTGGAAGCGGACGATCCGACGGTTGTTCGCAGTGTGCTGGACGATCTGGGCCCCCGGGTCACCAACACGCCGGATCTCTTTTCGGACGTCCTGTACCGGATCGATGCGCGAAAGCTGCGTGAGAAAGGGCTGCAATACCTCAGTCCGCAACAGCTGGAAGCGCTGAATCTGCGACTCAATGAGTTCGAATCGGTGCTGAACGGCCGTTGGGACCTGGTGGAACTGCGGTCTGTGGTTTCACGCTTGCGCTATCAAATCGAGGCAGCCCACGCGCGTCCTGAGGAATTGGGACCGCTGCTCGAGCATGCCGACATCCTCACGAGCAGTCTGGCGCGCTACGTTAATAACCCAAACGACTTTCGATCGCCCTGGCCCAACCTGGCGACACGCGACCGCCGCATGCAGGAGATCTTGCGGCCCGACTTCTACTTGATGAATCGCAGCGGGTCCATGGGCCTGCTCAAAGCTCGTCCCGTGCTCGAAGAGGGCGACTTTAGCGGTCCGTCACGGGCCATCAAACGTCTGAACGAATTGATCGCAGACGTGGCTCCGGAATACCCCCATGCGAAGATCTCACTGACGGGCATTCCGATTCTCGAGCACGACGAAATGCAGCGGTCGCAGTCCGACATGCTGCGGGCATCGCTGATTTCGTTTGCCAGTGTGGGACTGTTGATGTTCCTGGGCTTTCGCGGCTTTCGTCACCCGGTTTTGGCACTGGTGATGCTGGCCGTCGCAGTCGCCTGGTCATTCGGATACACAACCCTGGTCATCGGCCATCTCAACATTCTGTCGGTGTCGTTTGCCGTCATACTGATCGGGCTCGGCATTGATTTCGCGATCCATTACCTCGCGCGCTATCTGCAACATCGCCGAGGCGGCCAAGATTTGCAGCCCGCGCTTCTGGAGACATCGGCCGGCGTGGGTCCCGGTATTGTGGCCGCGGCCATTACGACGGCTTTGGCATTCTTCTGCGCGATGCTGACCGATTTCCGAGGCGTGGCCGAACTGGGCATCATTGCCGGGGGCGGTATTCTGCTATGCGCCCTGGCGACGTTTCTCGTGCTTCCGGCATTGATCGCGATCGCCGACCGAGACGTAAATCGCGAGAAACTGCCACAGCAGTTCCAAGGAAACCTTTTGCGGGGGATAATCTCGCGGCGCCCGATGTTCGTCATGCTGGCCTGCTTCACCCTGGTCGCGGCTCTGGGCACTCAGGCGGTGCACATGGACAACGGCAACATCGCACCACGAATCCGCTATGACTACAACCTGCTGAACCTGCAGGCTGAAGGCATCGAATCGGTCGAAGCGCAACGCCGGGTGTTCGAAAACTCGGATCATTCACTACTGTTTGCGGTCTGCCTGGCGGACAATCCTCAGGAGGCGCGGCGTCTACACAAGCAGTTCAAGTCGCTGTCGAGTGTGGACCGGGTGGAGGATCTCGGGTCACGGCTGCCTGCCTGGCCCCACGAGCAGACGAGTCCTTGGATTCGGACGATCTCGTCGCGGCTGCGGAACTTGCCGCACCAAATGCCGTCGGTACCGCGTGCGAATCCGCAGCCGGTTGGACGGGCTCTGGAACAGCTGTATCAACTCGTCCGCCAGAACCGCGATCCGGCCGAAGCTCGCATTGCTCAGTCCATTGACAGCTTCCTCGACAGATTCGAACGGCTCGAGTTGAGTGCACAGACCGATTTCATGGCGAGTTACCAATACCGCATGACCGCGTCGTTGTTGAGTCAGCTGCACGCCTTGGCGTCAGCTTCGAGTCCACAGCGCCTGACCTACGCCGACATCCCGCCCGAGTTGTCGTCGCGATTCGTCAGCTCAGAGGGCAAGTGGCTATTGCAGGTTTATCCCAAAGACGAAATCTGGGACGCGGAGCCGCTCGAGCGGTTCGTGCAGGATGTGCGAGCGGTCGACCCGGAAGCCACCGGCACGCCTTTGCAGAACTATGAGGCTTCCAAGCAAATCATTGAGAGCTACGAATCGGCGGCCGTCTATGCATTGGTCATGATCGGCCTGGTGCTGCTGGTCGACTTCATCGCTCGCGACCGAAAGCTCTTGATTCTGCTGCCACCGCTGGCCGTTATTCTCTTCGCAGTCTTGACGCTGGAGATGAAGCTGTCAGAAATCAACCCGGTCTTGATTGCCGCGGTCTACATCGGCCTGGCCGGCGTGATTGCCGCGATCATCGACGCCGAGAACCTGCGAGACGTCTTCTTGACGCTGATTCCGCCGATTGGCGGAGGCGTGTTGATGATGGGGATCATGGGTCTGTTGAAGGTCGACTTGAACCCGGCCAACCTGATCGTGCTGCCGTTGATCCTTGGCATCGGTGTCGACGACGGCGTTCACGTCGTCCACGACTTCCGCTCGCAACGCGGGCAATATCAGATTTCACCCAGCACGATGACCGCCGTCATCCTGACATCGCTCACGTCGATGATCGGCTTCGGCAGCATGATGCTGGCTGCCCATCGCGGGCTGTACAGCGTGGGCTTGGTGCTCGTCATCGGCATTGGAAGCTGCCTGTTTGTGTCGATCGTGATGCTGCCCTCTATCTTGACGGTGGTTTCGACCGGGCGAGGGGCCGCACAAAACAAGGGCAACGCTCGCTCGACCAGTGAGACCAAGCAGGTCAAGTCGAAAGCGGCGTAGCAGGTTCCCCGCCGCAGAGCCTTCCTTCTGGTCTGGCTTCTACAGGCAGATGCCAGGCGGCCTCTTCTGGTCTAGTGCCCCCGTTCCGCGCGAGCCTGCATCACTTGCGCCTCACCGCGCGAATTGTTGAAGTCGACTCTCAGATTGCTATACTGGCTGCTACCGGCTCGTTCTTTCGATGTCCGCCCGAGCCGTCGAATCGATGCTTGAACACGGGCGGCGCGTTTCCTTATCGGAGTGTTGTGTGTATGAGCGGAGATGCTACGAAGACAGCGGTCGCGAAGGGCCTCAAAGGCATTGTGGCCGCAGACAGCTCGATTTGCCTGGTCGACGGTGCACAAGGTCGGCTGCTCTATCGAGGCTACAGCATCGATGATTTGGCGCAGCACAGCACCTTTGAGGAAACTGCCTATCTGCTGTTTCGAGGCAGCCTGCCGACCGAATCGGAGTTGGCCGAGTTCTCCGCCACGCTACGCAACTCGCGACGCTTGCCGCCGCAACTGAGCGAGTTCGTGATGTCGCTGCCGCGGGACGTCTTGCCGATGACAGGGCTGCGGACGGCGATTTCCGCCGCCGGCATCTACGACTCGCAGGCGGAAGACGGCAGTGCCGAAGCGAACTTCAACAAGTCGATTCGTCTCACCGCCGTGATGGCCACCATCATCGCAGCCATCCGCCGATTGAGAGACGGCGACGACCCGATTGATCCCGACCCGGAACTGCCCTTCGCGGCCAACTTCATGTACATGCTCAACGGCCGTCGACCGACAGCCGATGAAGCCCGGGCCATGGACTTGATTCTCATTCTGCACGCCGAGCATGGTTTCAATGCGAGCACGTTTTCGGCCAGGGTGATTTCGGCCACCTTGACCGATCTGTATTCGGCCATCACCGGAGCGATCGGTGCGCTCAAGGGCAAGCTGCACGGCGGGGCGAACACAGAGGTGCTGCGGTCGCTGCAAGAGATCGGTTCGGTCGACAAGGTCGGTGATTGGGTTGAAGCGGTCCGAGCCCGCAAAGGGAAGTTCATGGGCTTCGGTCACGCGGTCTATCAAACCGAAGACCCCAGGGCCAAGTACTTGAAAGAGTTCTCAAAGCGGTTGGGTACCGAAACCGGCAACCCGCTGTGGTACGACATCTCAGTCGAGATGGAGCAGGCTGTCACGCAAGCCATCGGCAGGAATTGCAACGTCGATTTCTATTCCGCCAGCGTGCAACACTACATGGGAATTCCGGCCGAGCTGTTCACGTGTGTGTTCGCTGCCAGCCGAATTGTGGGCTGGTGCGCTCACGTGTTGGAACAACTCGCGGATAATAAGATCATCCGACCTTCGTCGAACTACATGGGCCCCGCGTCCCGCGAGTTCGTCCCCATCAGCGAACGCCACTAGCCGGCCGGCATCCGCCGGTTTGTGCCTGCGGCAGCTTTGCGGGCAAACGTTGGGCCGCCTTTTCTCGTTCCCAAGCTCCAGCTTGGGAACCGAATTCCCTTCAGTGGAACGGCTACTCAGCGCGTGGCGGACTCGCCTGGATTGGCGGCAAGGCGCCCGCCCCCTTCTCGCGAGCTGAACTCGGCCCAGACGGGGAAGTGGTCGGACACGTCGAGGGCTTCATCGATGGTGAGCCCGTAGGCTTCGCGAAAGTTGAGCACGCCCCACCGGCCCGTATGTTCGATCGTGCTTCTCGAGTCGAACAAGATGTTGTCATACGACTTTGAGCCCCGGGTATTGGTCGGAACGCCGGAGACGACCCATTGAATTCCACGGACCTGACCGAGCTCGCCCAGATGCGCTTCGTCTTCGTTCAGGTCGCCGAGCAGGATCACGTCGTCTTCGCGCCAGCCGTTGTGCTGAACGGACCGGAACGCGTCGTCGAGTGCGTCGAGTTCCTGATCAGTCTCGTCGGGATCGGTGTGGATGTTGACGAGTGTGAACGTGAAAGCCTCATCGGATGGCTGTGTCTTTGTGCGGAACCGCGCTACGAAGGGCTCGCGGTGCAGCAGGTCTGTTCGGTCGGAGAGCGTGTAGGCCGACTGTCGATCGATCTCGATACGTGTTGCATCGAACACAAAAGCGTATTGCTCTTTGCTGCTGGTCCGGCCCAGTCTTTCGCCGATGAGGTAATCGTACTGCGATCCGTCGGAGTTGACGAGTTCTACAAAACGAGGCAACACGGACTGGTCTTTAGAACGGATTTCTTGAATGGCCACGACGTCGAAAGTCCGCACGATTTCTGCCAGCACGTCCATCACCTTGCGTTTCTTCAGCTTCGATATGCCAAACACCTGGATGTTGAATGACGCCACAGTGATTGTCCCGGGATTGCGCTCGCGCGTGGTCGACGACGAGATCGAAGCGACTTCGCCCTGGGGGACCTTGATTTTGGAGAGTTGCTGCAGGGCCGCTTCAAAATCACAGCCTGCCAAGGAAGCGCCGGCGACAACACAGACCGCCAACAGCGCGAAACGGACCTTCTCCCACATGCGACGCCTCCATGCGTGCTAACCGCGAATTGACGTGCCTCCGGCACGTGCCCTGAATCGAGAGATTGGGCGGGGACGGTAGCAAAAACAAAGCGGGCCGGTCCAGGGCAATCAGCGAGCCGTCACGAGGACGTGGCGACCTGGATACGGGCTGCCGCCAGCGTGTTCTCCAGCAGCATGGCGATGGTCATTGGGCCCACGCCGCCAGGAACCGGGGTAATGGCGGCTGCCGTTTCGAGGGCGGCGTCGAAATCGACGTCGCCGACGAGTTTTCCGTTCACCCGGTTGGTGCCCACGTCGATGACCACACAGCCCGGCTTGAGCATGTCGCCGGTGACAAACTTGGGCCGACCCACTGCCGCGATCACGATGTCGGCAGTGCGGGTGATGGCTGCCAGATCCCGGGTTCGGCTGTGGCAGACAGTCACCGTGGCGTCGGCATTCTCTCCGCGTTGCATCAGCAGCAAGGCCATCGGTTTGCCGACGATTTCGCTACGGCCCAGCACGACCACATGGCTGCCTTCGATTTTCGTGCCGGACTCAATCAGCAGGTGGCGGACGCCGGACGGAGTGCACGGCAGAAAGCGAGGTCGACCTTGGACGAGCAGACCGACGTTCTCGGCGTGGAAGCAATCCACGTCCTTAAGCGGATGCACGGCATCGAGAATAGCTTGTTCGTCGATGTGGTCCGGTACCGGCAATTGCACGAGAATGCCGCTTACGCCGTCGTCGCCATTGAGCTGATGCACGAGTTCGAGCAGTTCGGCTTGCGTCGTCTCTGCCGACAGTTTGTGCAACGTGCTTTTGATCCCGGCCTTGTCACATGCACGTTGTTTGTTGCGGACGTAGATTGCGCTCGCGGGGTCTTCTCCCACCAACACCGCTGCCAAATGCGGCGTACAGGACGACTCGCTGCGAAACCGGGCCACGCGCTCGGCGGTGCTCTCGCGAAGACGGGCCGCGATCCCTTTGCCGTCAATCAACGTCGCGCTCACGCGTTTATCCTCTCAAGCTCCGAGTTACGAGCCATGCTCGTGGCCCGCTTACGCTGTTGTAGATGCGGCGTCCCGGCTGAGTCAAACGGCCTCGCAGGACCCTTCCAGAAATTCCGCGAACCCGATGTCCCTCGAAATTGTCCCAAATTCCGCGTCCGCTGTTCTTGACCAGGTCGCGCCGTACAGATAGAGTTGTGTTAAGTTGATTACTTCGCCGCAACAGGCAAAGAACATGCAGTTGGGTGCATTGCTAAACCTGGGCCTTACTCTACCCCTACTCGAGGGGAGGCCTTAGGTTCCATACCCAGCTGTTGCAACTGAGTTTGAGAAACCCTGAGACCTTCCCGGCCTCAGGGTTTTTTGTTTGGCCATTTGACACAGACATACTTGCCGCCCAAGGCGGGCCTGAAACTCTTTGAGAGCGCCATTACGGGAGCGACCGATGACAGCCGAGACGATTACCATTTTTGACACCACGTTGCGGGATGGCGAGCAGTCGCCCGGCTGCAGCATGAAAACGGCCGAGAAGCTGGAAGTCGCCAAGGCGCTGGTGGAACTGGGGGTCGACGTCATCGAGGCCGGCTTCCCGATTGCATCGCCGGATGACTTCAACGCGGTCGAACAGATCGCCCGCAAGTTCGGCGACCAGACGATGATTTGTGGGCTTGCGCGGAGCATGCAGGAGGATGTCGATGCTGCCGGCCAAGCGATTCGCGACGCCGAACAGAAGCGGATCCACGTGTTTCTGGCGACCAGCGCCATCCATCGCGAACACAAACTCAAGATGGACAAAGATGACATCGTGGCGACTGCGGTCGAGATGGTGCAGCGGGCCATGGAGTATTGCCCGAACATCGAGTTTTCGCCGGAAGATGCCTCGCGGACGGAGCTCGATTTTCTGTGTGAAGTGGTTGAGAAAGCCATCGACGCCGGAGCGACCACCATTAACATTCCCGACACGGTGGGCTACGCAACGCCGGCACAATACCGGCACGTCTTTGACCACCTGAAGCAGAACGTCTCCAACATCGATCGCGCCGTGCTCAGCGCTCACTGCCACAACGACCTGGGCATGGCGGTCGCCAACAGCCTGGCCGCGGTGGAGGCCGGTGTGAGGCAGATCGAATGCACGATCAACGGCATCGGCGAGCGGGCGGGCAACGCGGCCTTGGAAGAGATCGTGATGGCCTTACGGACCCGCGCCGATTTCTACGGCTGCCGCACCAACATCAACACTTCCAAGCTGTATCACACCAGCCACCTTGTCTCAACGATTACGGGCGTGAAGGTGCAGCGGAACAAGGCCATCGTCGGCCAAAACGCCTTTGCGCACGAGGCGGGCATTCACCAGCACGGCATGCTGCAGCACAGCCTGACTTACGAAATCATGCGTCCCCAGGACGTGGGATTCGTGGGCACCAATCTCGTGTTGGGCAAGCACAGCGGCCGCCATGCATTCCGCGACCGCGTCGAGCATCTCGGCTTCTCGCTCGACGATGTCGAATTACAGAACGTGTTTGAAGACTTCATCGCACTGGCCGACAAGAAAAAGGAGGTCTACGATTCCGATATCGTGGCCCTCATCGAGAACCGGATCGGCGATGTGCCGGAGAAATGGAAGTTGATGAGCTTCCACATCTCGGCGGGCACCGGTTCAATTCCGACGGCCACGTTGGAGTTGAGTTGTGATGATGAAGGTGTGCTGTGCGACGCGGCGACGGGCGACGGCCCGATCGATGCCGTATTCTGCACTCTGGAACGCATCACCGGGGTCTCTGCCAGGCTGGAAGACTATGAGGTGCGCAGCGTGTCGCGCGGCAAAGATGCCCAGGGTGAGGTTGTGGTGGAGATTTCGGCCGACGGCCACATGTACCAAGGCAAGGGCGTCAGCACCGACATCGTCGAGGCCAGCGCGCATGCCTACCTAAAGGCCCTGAACAAAGTAGCGGCCGACCGCAGCGCCGGACGCCGCCGGCCGGCCGAGCCAGTGGTGGCCAAGGGCGTTTGAAGGCGGCGACGTGGGCAGATACCGTGGAATTCTGGTTCTCTTGTCCGCTGCTGCGGCGATCGCCATGCTGTGCGCCTACAAGCTGACCAGGACCTACGAACCGACTGCTGGGCCTCTCAGTATGCGTCGCGCGCCGGTGTTCGAACTGCTCGACTCCAGAGACCCTTCTCAAACGGTGCGATTGAAAAGTTTCGTGGGCCGACACAGCATCGTTCTGCTCTTCTTCGACGGTGAGGCAGGCGCCGATGGCGATGCGAATCTGCTCGCGCTGCGGAGTATGTACGCGACACTCAAGACGGACGGGATCGTCGCATTTGGGATCAGCACCGCGTTGCCGCAAGATAACCGCAAGTCCTTCGAGCGCGGCGGCAAGTTTCCCTTTCCGCTCTTGTCCGACCCCGACTTTCGAGTCCACCGACTGTGGGGGCGGTTTGATGAACAACGTCGGGTCCCCTTACAGGGCTTGTTTCTCATCGATCGGAAAGGCGATGTTGCCTGGAAGGCAGGCTTTCCGCAGCCTTCCGGCGATGTGGAACAAGTCCTGGGCGAACTGATACCAGCAGGCTAATCGGATGGAAGAGCACTCAGCCGATGCATCACAACACCCACCGGGGACGGTTCCCGGCAAATGGGTCGTCGTTAGCATGTTTGCCTTCGCCAGCTTGGCGGTCGGCGTGCTGTGGCTGTATTGGAGCTGGCACACCGCGCCGTTTCGCCCGCTGCAAGAAGCACTGGGGAGAGAGTTTCCCCGCTCGCGTCCACTGGTTCAAGGTGGCCAGCGTAAGATCCACAAAGAGACACCCGCCCAGCTGCGAATCGTGATGCGCATCGAATTCGATCCCGACGCCGATTCAGACAGGACGGAAGAACTCGCGCGGCAGATCGCGTCGTTTGCGGGCGAACATCATGATCTCGGCCTCTACGACACAATCGAAATCCACCTCCACTGGCCGGAGCCGGAACAGGAGATCAAGCAATGGTCCACTTCGATTCCGGTCGAGGGCATTGAGGCTCAAGACTCGACCACCGACGAACATGGATAGCACGCCGTTTCGCGGAGCGTACCGTCAACGAGCGACAAACGCGGTGCTTTAGGACAGCAATCAATCTGCAAGAGACAACTCGGCGAGCACCGGCAGATGATCTGAGGGAAACCGTCCGTCCCGCTGTTCGGCGAGAATTGTGTGTGACCGTACCGCGAACCTGTTGCCAACGAACACGAAGTCGATGCGACGGCCTGGCGCGACCTCGCGAAACCCGTTCCAGGTGGAATCCGGCCCCTGGCGCTGGGAAGCTGTGACGTCCCAGGCGTCGTCTAGTTCGACACCCACCTCGTCGGAACGGCCGACCAGAGTCTGGTATGCCTCCGATGACGTTCGGCTGTTGAAGTCGCCCACCAACACCATCGGCGCATCGCCTGCAATGCTCTGCATCCTACGCCGCAGCAAGCGTGCACTCTCTGTTCTCGCCTCGACGCCCCGATGATCGAAGTGTGTATTGAATACGAAGAACGCTGCGCCGCTCGAGCGGTCTTTGAGCTTCAACCAGGTTGTCACGCGGGTAATGGCGGCATCCCAACCGCGGCTTCCAACCACGTCGGGCGTCTGGGAAAGCCAGAAGACCGACTTGTCCAGTAGTTCGAATTTGTCCCGCCGGTAGAAGATGGGAACGTACTCGCCTTTCTGCTTGCCGTCGTCGCGACCAACGCCATACAACGCATGGTCCGGCAGCAGTCTTTGCATGTCTTGGAGCTGGGTGTGCAATACCTCCTGAAAGCCGGCCACGTCTGTGCGGCTATCGCGAACAATCTGTGCGACCCACTCTCGACGGTGTGGCCAGGCATTGGGCCCATCGTTCGGGTTGTTGTAACGAATGTTGAATGACATCACGCGCAACCCCGTCGCGCCTTCGGCTTGCGACGTCTCATCGGCTGTCGCGTTGCCCGCAACGAGCATCACGCCGCACACCAGGCTCGCAAGACATCGAAGGCTGTTGGCAAATTTGTCGAGGCGTTCAGGCATTGGGGTCTTTGCTCATTTGACTGAGTGGATATTGACTGATGGGGATGCCGAGCGTTTGGACGGATTGGAGACGTCGCCAGCCGCGCGTCACAAGATTCTCGCGCTCGCGGACGTACTCTGCGTCGAGCTCACGCTTGCCAAACGGACCTTCGACTTCGATCGGAGTGAACTTTGAGTCGGCGATGAACTGTGCCTGCACTGGATTGCAGCGGATGTGCCGCTCCGGTGCGCTGAGCAACTCGCGCGAGTCAATCTCACCGATGACGTACCGCAGATAAAGGTCGCTGTCGACAATCTCCTCGACCTCATCGCCGCAGACGTCGCACAGATAACCTCTCTCGCACTCAGCCATGCGTCCAACCGGTCGGTAATCCCCAGGGTACAGGTCCGCCACATGTCGACGGTGCAGTCTCAAGTTCGATGATAGTGGAGAACCTCACCACTTTCACGGGCCGGCATCGCGTGGCGGTCGGGCATGCTCCAGGGCGGCGGTGAGGCTGATGACCAGCACGGCGCCGATGAGCGCCAGGCCCATATCCTTCTGAGCGTCCCACATGTCTCCTTGCTGCCCGAGATATCGATCGGCAAAGTCCGGCGCAAATATTACGGCAACCAGCCATTCGCCAACTCGTAGAGCATCGCAGCGGCCAAGATGCATTCCACGGCAAAGTAATACGTCCAGGGTTCTCTGGCCATCCGCGCCCGCCGCATGATCTCCAACACCGGATATGCCAGGCACAGGCCGAAAGAGAAATGCACCAATCGATCGTAATGATTGCGAATAAAGCCGAATTGCGCGGAAATGCTGGTTCCGAATAGCTCACGCGACCAATCGTCGTAGGGAACGTAGGAGTAGATGTAACGGGCTCCCAGAACATGCAGGGTCATGAACGTGAGTACGCCCACGAATGCGGGTGTGCTCAACCGAAACCGCGTTCGAGTGGCCAGCATGACCAGGACAAACAAGGCGGTCGGCGTGTGCTGTAGAATCTGGTCCCTGGGATACGGAGACCCGAAGCAGCTGCGAATCGCCAGCAGGCAGAACAGCACCAAAGCCACGTCTTGGGCGCGATGCGAGGCCCGTGTCATGACAGTTCCTGGCAAGTTCGGCCCATATCCGCTTGTGGTCCTGTTGTGTTGAAGGGCTCGGTCCTATGATTGCACAGCCCCATCGGACCAGCCAAACTGAATGTGCGACTTACTCGACATGGGAGTCACATGTCCCGCATCAGTCGAACCTCCCAGGCATCTCATTGCTCAGTTTATGCGAGAAGAATCGTGCAGGTGAGGTAAATCTGCTCTCCAGAAGGTGATCTCACAAATGTCGCTCCCCAAGTTCAGCGTGGCCAACGGCGTACTGGTGAACATGTTGATGATTGTGGTCCTGGTGGGCGGGGCCTTGATGGCGACTTCGCTGGTCCGTGAGTTCTTCCCCGAGGCGCGGCCTGACCAGATGTCCGTGATGGCCATCTATCCCGGCGTACAGCCTGAGGAGATCGAAAAGGCGGTCACCATCAAGATCGAAAACGCCGTCCGCTACGTGGACGGCGTGGAGAAGATCACCTCCACCGTTTCCGAGGGCGTTTCGACCACCAATCTCACGTTGCTCAGCGATGTTGACGATGTCGACCAGGTGTTGCAGGAGGTCAACATCGAGCTGAGTGCCATCGTCGACATGCCCGACGACGTCGAACAAATCACCGTACGCAAACTAGAACCGATGATGCCGTGCATCAGCGTCGCCATTTATGGCGATGTCGAAGAGGCCCATCTCAAGCAGGCGGCGCGTGATCTGCGGGACGAATTGCTGCTTCTGCCCGGCATCAGCGAGGTGCAACTCAGCGGCACGCGGGATGACGAAATCAGCATCGAAATCCTGCCGCACCGCTTGCTGAAATATGACATCACGTTCGACGAAGTTGCCGCCGCTATTCGGGAGACGAATCTCGACATCTCCGGCGGGCAGCTCAAAGGCAATCGCTCCAGCGTGTCCGTCCGCACGTTGGGTGAGGAAACGCGGGGCGTCGACCTGGAAGGCATCGTCATCCGCGGCGAGCCGGACGGCCGCAACATCCGTCTCTCCGACGTGGCCGTCATCCGCGACGACTTCGTCGACAACGACGTGGAAAGCTACTTCAACGGTGAGCCCGGTGTGTATTGCGTCGTGTTCAAAAGAGGTTCACAAGACGCCATCCACATTTCCGAAACGGTCAAGGCATTCGTCAACGGCAGGTTGGGAAAGCCTTTTGACCCTTATGGCTTCGACACTGCGCTCGAAAAACCCTGGTACGTCAAACCGTTCTCTTTGGTGGGAGCCGGCGGCACGTGGTTTGCGCACAAGCTCAGCGGCCGGGCCGATTTGGTAGAGGTCTACGAGAAAGCTCAGGCCGCGCCCTTCAATCACAACTACAAGGTCGCGTTGCACACCGATTTGTCTCGCTTCATCTCCGACCGGCTGGACTTGATGCTTCGAAACGGAGCCACCGGACTGATTCTGGTGCTGATCTCTCTGAACTTGTTCCTGAATTGGCGGGTCGCCTTTTGGGCAGCCGTCGGATTGCCGGTTTCGTTTCTCGGCACGTTCGTGGTCATGTGGTTCTTCGGATTGTCATTCAACATGGTCTCGATGTTCGGGCTGATCATCGTGTTGGGAATCATCGTCGATGACGCGATCATCGTAGGCGAGAACATTTACCGTCATGTCGAAGAAGGCATGTCGCCCATAGGAGCCGCTATCGTCGGCGCCGAAGAGGTCATGTGGCCGGTGATCGTCGCAATTCTGACGACCGTGGCCGCATTCTCACCACTGCTGTTCGTCCAAGGGCAGATGGGAGACTTCATGGGACAACTGCCCATCGTGGTGTTGGCGGCACTGAGTGTGTCGTTAATCGAGGCGCTGTTGATTCTGCCGTCGCATCTGTCGCACCTTCCAAAGAGTATATCGCGAGTGCACAAGGCGACTGCACGACCTGCCCGCGTGGGCGCCCTTCGGCGTGCGGGACGAACGCTGGCCCACTTTCAAGAGAACATCGTGCAAGGTGTGGTGCTCGATTATTACGAACGCTTTCTGCGGCTGGCCCTCAGGTGGCGATATGTGACGATTTGCATCGCCTTCTCGACTTTGCTCGTCACTGCGGGCGTGTTTCAGGGCCGGGTCGTCGACCGCATGTTCATTCAAGACATGGACAGCGAAACGCTGATTGCCGTCATGGAAATGCCCGTGGGTACGCCGACGGATCAAGTCCGAGACCGGTTGCGCCACTTGAGCAAGCAAGCCGTCGCCATGCCCGAGGTCGAAAACGTGCAGATGCTCGTGGGCGTTCAATTCAGTTTCTCGGGCGCAGGCGCCGTTCAGAACGCAGCCTCGTCGCATGTGGGCCAACTCGTGATTGAGTTGACCCAAGGCAGCATCCGGGAAAACAAACAACAAAAGTCCAGCGAAGAACTCCTCGTGGATCTCCGCAAGGTCTCCAATACGCTTGCCGGCGTCAATTCGATCACCTGGGAGGCCATGACCGGCGCACCCGGTGGCAAAGATGTCGAAGTCAAGGTGACGGGCAAAGACTTCGACGAGCTGCTGAGTGTCGCCAACGGACTCAAGCACGCACTGTCCGGCTATGAGGGCGTGTACGACATCGACGACGATTTCGAGGATGGAAAACGTGAGATCCAGCTCCGTCTGCGCGAGTCGGCACGGCCCACCGGCATTACCGTCGGCATGTTGGGGGGCCAGGTCCGCTCGGCGATGTACGGGCAGGAGGCCAGGAAAATTACGCGCAATCGCGAAGACGTGCGGATCATGGTGCGCTACCCCGAGAACTTTCGCCAGAACGTCTACAACCTCGAATCGATGTGGATTCCTACCGCGGTCTCGGCACCGGGGGCGTCGCGCGGTTGGGTGCCCTTGGGAGAGGTGGCTGAGTTAACCGAAGCCGACGCCTATTCCTCCATCCACCGCAACCAGCAGGAACGATCGGTGACGGTCTCTGCCGACGTCGACAAGGCCTTGGCCGAGCCGAACGAAATCCTGGAGCGAATCCGCAAGTCATTCATCCCAGAGCAGCTGGCAGCAAATCCCGATGTGCGCGTCGAATTCTTGGGGAGCTATGAGGAACAAAACAAGACGCTGGGCAGCCTGTCGCAGGCTTTTCCGATCGCCCTGTTGATGATCTACATGCTGTTGGCGGGATTGTTCCGTTCGTATTTCCAACCGTTGGTGGTGATGGCCGCCATTCCGTTCGGGCTCCAGGGGGCGGTGGCGGGACACTGGATAACCGGCAACCCGCTAACGGTCATGAGCATGATTGGGATGGTCGCTCTGACCGGGATCGTCGTCAACGACTCACTGGTGCTCGTTGATTTCATTAACACCCGCATCCGTCGTGGAATGAACGCCTTCGAAGCCAGCATTCAGGGCTCAAAGCTCCGGCTGCGGCCGATTCTGCTGACCACCCTTACGACCGCCGCCGGTCTGACTCCAATGATGTTTGAGACGAGCTTCCAGGCGATTATCCTGATCCCGATGGCGGTCACCCTCACCTTTGGCTTGATCTTCGCCACCGTACTGACGCTGATCATCGTGCCCACGATGAACATGATCTTTTTCGACGCAGCCGCGCTGGTCTGGAGATTCTCAGGCGGCCATACGAAAGAAGAAGTCAGCGAAGAGTTCGAATCCCAGTTCGCTGAGCAGCTTTCATAGCTGTCGCATCGCCGGACCGGTGAGAAACACAGGCCGCTCTAGAGCGCATCTGACATAAACGTAGCGGGTTCCGGCGGCGTAGATACGACGTACAAAGGCCGAACAGCGTCGGATAGCCGCCACGATTATCCCGGATGGGATCTAGCGCCGCCACGTGACGCCGAAGTTCAGGCTATACATGTCCCACCGCGAGCGGTTGACCTCGATTTCGGGGAACAGCGGCAACGATTGATAGACAATCGTGTCCGCCGGCCGTGCGACTTCCGAAACCGTCAGGTAGGTGACGCCGACACGAAAGACGGCGGTCTCCAATGCCGGCACCTTCTTCAAGACCGGCACGATACTGAAGATCTGTGCTTCGGCCGAGAGCGATTGCTCGAAGGCCGGCGACACGTGCGCGTGGTATTCGGTCTGCGAGAAGAAGTTCTCGGCGTTCAGGTCGGCGTTGAGGTCGATCAGGAATCCGTTGCCGAAATCATCACCGGCCAGGCTGATTTTCTCAGCGTTGCCCAACAGAGAGAATTTCGTATGCCCCATGATCTTGAACTTCGCCCCGCCGATCTCGAACTGCAGACCGATTTCCGGACCTGCCAGGTTGCTCCAGACGTTGGAGTCGATGAATGACTCGAATGGGGGATTGCCGAACGGGTTTGCCAAAACAGTGGTTGGATCGACAATTACACCGATCGGGAATCCGTTAATGCTGTTGATTGTCGAGGGGTAGGACAGCGCCGAGTCGCGGCCTTTGAAGCTGAATTGCTCGTTGATGTGCAGGTACCGGAGTCCCCACATCGGGCGGATTTTGAGCGTCCGGCGGCCGAATTTCGGCATTTGTAGGAAATCCATCGAAGCACCAAACGCTTCGGCCGCATACCTCACTCGAAACTCGAGATCGTAACGAATCAGCGCGCCGGTCGTGGTTCCGTCCAGTGCCGGAACTGCGTTGAAGTCCTGGAAGGTGGTGGGATCTGTGATGTCGCCGTCATCGTTGAGATTGTGGCTGCCCGTCACATCGCTGGCCCAGAAACCCTCGACCAGAAATCCGCTGCGGTCCGGATTATCGAATCCCCACCGTCCGCGAATGCCTTCGGTCTTGAAGTCGTGTTTGAAGAACCCGTCTTGGGTGTTCCGCAGTGCGAGCAAGAACGGGTTGATATCGGATGCAGCGGCCAGGTTCAGAATGTCGTCGGGATCGAGGACGGCACCAATGTGATGCCGCCCTGGCTTCTTGAGCTCTGCCGCAAAACCTTCGAGCGTGAAGAAGTACTTTCGGCCACCGTCCCGGGACTCCGATTTCCACAGCCCGCCTTCGGTGAAGGTTTGGCTAAATTTGTGGTCGTACGGCGACACGCTGGGATAGGGATACACGGGAGGTGGGCCGCCCGCGGAAGGCGGAACGGCGCCCGGTTGCATTCCAACTCCGAAGTCTTCGGCAAGCGTCACGCTCTGATGGGCGCCGCTGGTTGCCGGATTCATGGTGGTCATCTGCGGAATCCAGCCGTTACCACCGGGCTGATACTGGCCCGGAGCTGCTTGATACTGCCCTGGAACAGCCCAGTCAGGACCATGCGTCGGCATGGGCAGCTGCGCCGAGACCTCATCGGTACTCGCCAACAGCAGCAGCACGCACAAAACCGGTGCAAAACAGGGGTTTAGCCGCATCAGAAACGCCTTTGATGAACTCTCAGCATTCTCTGGTGGTGTGTTGACCTTCCACGCCCGCAAGCGCAGGAGGACGGTCATGCCGGTAGTATCGGTTGGGCAAGTTGGTAATCTGTAACGGTTATTCCGATGTTTCTGGTTTTTCCGACAGTGGCTGTCAAGAGGAGGGGTTTAGAAGCTTTAGGTTTGACTCTTGTCTCCGACCGCTTTCACAGGACGGGCCCGATGCTCCACGGACAGAACTCCTCGTCTCCTATTCCCTGGACTTCGCTTTTCGTTTTTTCCCCACTTGCCACGGCGACGATCTTCTCGAAAACTTCGTGACCGACCTGCTCGACCGATGCCCCGTCAAGCACCCGCCCAGCGTCGATGTCCATGTCATCGATCATGCGATCGTACATGGGGGTGTTGGTCGCGATTTTGATCGTCGGAACCGGTTTGCACCCGAAGCAACTCCCGCGACCGGTTGTAAAGACCACTACGTTGGCTCCCCCAGCCACCATGCCCGTCACCGAGGCTGGGTCGTATCCCGGTGTATCCATCACGACGAACCCCTTGGTTCTGACCGGCTCCGCGTACTCGTAAACATTCCGTAGCGCCGTACTTCCGCCCTTGGCGATGGCCCCCAGAGACTTCTCGTAAATCGTAGTCAGCCCGCCGCGCTTGTTGCCGACCGACGGGTTGTTGTCAATCTTCACGCCGAACTTCGCCGTGTATTGTTCCCACCAGCGGATGCGTTCGACGAGTTTCTCACCCACGGCGCGGGTGACCGCTCGACGCGTCAGCAGATGCTCGCCGCCGTAGATCTCAGGCGTCTCGCCCAGAATCGTCGTCCCGCCATGAGCAACCAACAGGTCGCTGGCGACTCCCAGCGCAGGGTTCGCGGTCACACCACTGTTCCCGTCGCTTCCACCGCACTCGGTTGCCAGCATGATCTCGCTAACCGGAATCGGGACTCGTTGGCAGCTGTTGGCCACAGGCAGCAGTTCTTGCAGGACACCGACGGCACGCTCGACGGTCTTGGCCACGCCCCCCTGGTCCTGGACGTTCATGATCAGAGGCAACGGGTCGCCGGTCTCGTTTGAGCCGCCTAGTTGAACGAGACCGCTGTTGTTGACGAGAAAGGAAGCTTGCCCGGTTTCGCAGCCCAGCCCCAGTACCAGATAGGCCCCGATGTTGGGGTGCCGCGCAAAGCCGGCCAGCACACGGTTCAACTGTCGATGATCTTCACCGTCGTACTGCATCGCGCAACCGGCCTTGTGCACCAGCGGGACCACGCCGTCGATGTTCGGATAGTCCGCCAGCACCGAGTTCTTGATTCGTTCGGCCACGTACTTCGTGGCTGTGGCCGAACAGTTAACTGTGCTGATCAGGCCGACGTAGTTGCGGGTGGCCGCCCGGCCGTCGTCACGCCGGTAGCCTGAGAATGTCCGCCCCGTGATGGTCGCCGGATCCGGCGGAACGTCTGCGCCAAACGCATAGTCGAGACTGAGATCTCCGGCTTCGAGATTATGAGCGTGCACCCATGCCCCGGCCGAGATTGCCTCTGTGGCGAACCCGATCACCTGCCCGAACTTGCGCACCGGCTCCCCCGCTGCGATGTCGAAGATAGCCACTTTGTGGCCCAAATCGATGACATCCCGCGTCGTCATCGGTGCCGCGCCTGCCTCGAGCTGGAATTCGGCGGCCTTGGCGACCGGGGCCTTGGCTACCGCGATGTTATCTTCGCGGTGAAGCTTGAGAAACGGGCATCCATTGGTTGGCGGCGACATGTTCAACGTCCCTGGTTCGGGTGACGATGCGAGTGTTCTAGCGGGTGGTTCCGCGTGGTTGCTGGGGCGAAGTCTGCCAGAGCACGTCAGGATCACCCCCGATTGCAGCCTATCGGTCGAATTAGTGGCACGCAATTGGACTGCCTCTCGTAAGGGACATCGCATGAATTCCATCCGTTAAAACGTGCACTCTCGATGTGATCGACCAATCCGCGTCGCTTTGCTTTCGATTGCAGCCGGCCCTAAACTCGTTAGTTCACCGCCGGTGAGACTGATCATCACCGCGCCCACCCCGCCGAGCCCGAGCACGATCGTGAGACAATCTGGAATGACCGCCGGCCACGAGCAGAACTATCGGCGAAGGGTTGCCGAGGTGACCGATAGCCGCTTTCTCCCCAATTCGTCCATCGAGATCATTCGCGACGTCGAACTGACCAAGCCTCCGCAATTCGCCCTGTTCGACTTCGACGGCACGTTAAGCCTGATTCGCGAGGGCTGGCCTGATGTGATGGTGCCCATGATGGTCGAAGCCCTGGCCGGCACCGGAACCAGTGAGACGGAGCAGGTCTTGGAGAAAGTGGCCCGCGACTTCATCATGGAGCTCAACGGCAAGCAAACGATCTATCAGATGATCCGGCTGGCTGAGGAAATCGAGCACCGCGGCGGACAACCCGAAGAACCAACCGTTTACAAGCATCGTTATCATGAAGCGCTGATGCAGCGCATCCGCAACCGGCGCGAATCGCTGGCAAGCGGCAGAATCGATCCCCGAGACATGCTCGTCCCCGGCTCCTTCGACGTTCTGCAAGACTTGCAGGCTCGCGACGTGAGACTGTTTCTGGCGAGCGGCACCGACGAGAACTACGTCCGGGAGGAAGTCGAGTTGTTGGGTCTGACCCCCTTTTTCGGAACGCACGTGTACGGGGCAGTGGACGATTACAAGAGTTTCTCAAAACAGATGGTGATCGAACGAATCCTGCAAGAGAACAACGTCGATGGCTCGCTGCTATTGGGCTTCGGCGACGGTTACGTCGAAATCGACAACATCAAGACAGCCGGGGGCACCGCAGTTGCAGTTGCCAGCGATGAGACCCATCGCAGCGGCCGACCTGACGCCTGGAAGCGCGATCGCCTGATTGGTGTGGGGGCCGATGTGGTCATTCCCGACTTTGCTGAAATCGAGAGGTTATGCCAGTACTTGTGGAAGGAAGACTGACCAACGAATCGACGACGGCCTGCTCGAGGCTGCATTCCAGTTGAGATACAATCGATGCCGTTTCCACAATTCGATCGCAGTCAGCTTCGCATCTTGCCGTTGGGCGAGCGCGCGCATGACCTCGAACTTGGTTCGATACTGAACCAACCGTCCGGTTCGCGCGTCCCCTTCGAACATCCGGCGTTGCCCGTGCTGGCCGAACGCGTGGTCGAAGCCCGGAAAAATCAGCGATCGGTGATCTTCTGCTGTGGCGCGCACGTGCTGCGGCAAGGAAACGCGCCGTTGCTGATCGACTTGATGCAGCGCGGCCTGCTGACGCATCTGGCGCTCAACGGCGCCGGCGCCATTCATGATTTCGAACTCGCCATGATCGGCCACACCTGCGAGAGCGTAGCGCGCTATGTCAGCGAGGGGCAGTTTGGCTTGTGGGAAGAATCGTCTCGGATCAACGACGCCGTTGCGGCCGGCCATCGAGACGGCATTGGCTTTGGTGAAGCGGTCGGCCGGATGATTGAAGACGAGAAGTTCCCGCATCGCGAAACCAGCGTGCTGGCCGCCGCCTATCGGCTGGGAGTCCCGGTGACCATTCATGTGTGCATTGGGCAAGACATCGTGCACGAGCACCCGAATTTCGACGGAGCGGCAGCCGGCGCCACTTCCTATACCGACTTTCTGATTTACACTGAGTCGGTGCGACGGCTTGAAGGGGGCGTGTTCTTAAACATTGGGTCTGCCGTGATGGGGCCTGAGGTGTACCTGAAAGCACTGGCCATGGCCCGAAACGTGGCCCATCAGCACGGCGAACAAATCTGTCACTTCACGACAGCGGTGTTCGATCTGCCTGACCTGGGTGACGAGTTGTCCCACGAAGCCCCCAAGAGCGATCCCCGTTACTATTTTCGCCCTTTTAAGACAATTCTGGTCCGCACGGTCGCCGACGGGGGTGAGAGTTACTACGTGCGAGGAGATCACAAGGCCACCGTTCCCGCTTTGTATGACGAGATTGTGGCACGGGTACAGTGATGCATCGCGACAGACTGGACGAACTCATCGATCGTTTCGGCGAGCAGCGGATTGCGGTCATCGGCGATTTTTTCCTCGACAAGTACCTCGATACCGATCCCGGGCTGGCCGAGACCAGCATCGAAACCGGAAAGGCGGCGCACCAGGTCGTGTCGATTCGCCGCAGCCCCGGCGCCGCCGGCACCGTCGTCAACAACCTGGCGGCGCTGGGAGCCGGCAAGCTACATGCGATTGGCGCGACCGGCGACGACGGTGAAGGCTACGACCTGACGAAGGAACTGGGACAACGCGGTTGTGAAACCGACGGGCTATTGCGGTTTGACTCGTTGATGACCCCCACCTACCTCAAACCGCGAAACGCCGACGAACCCGGACTGGCTGGCGAGCACGAGCGCTACGACACGAAGAACCGGCGCCGGGTCGATCCAGAAGTCGGTCACGCGATCGTCGATGCACTCGATCGAGTTCTGCCCCAAGTCGATGCGGTGATTGTGGCCGACCAAGTTGAAGAGGACGACTGCGGTGCGATCACCTCGGGTGTGCGCGATGCATTGGCCGAGCGGGCCCGTCAACACGGCAACATCGTGTTCTTTGCCGACAGCCGTCGCCGCATTCGTCGTTTTCGAAACATGGTGATCAAGCCGAATCAGTTCGAGGCCGTCGGTTGGGAAGACCCGTCGCCGACTGACAAAGTGGCCCTCGACGATCTGAAGTCAGCGGTCCGCAGGCTGAGAGACGAGGTCGCCGCGCCCGTGTGTGCGACCCGTGCCGAGCACGGTATTCTGGTCAGCGATCCCGAGCTGTCGCTGATTCCTGGATTGCAGATCTCCGAGCCGATCGATCCGACCGGTGCCGGAGACAGCGTCAGTGCCGGCATGGTGCTGGCCTTGACGTCCGGGGCGACATTGCCCGAGGCGGCACTGCTCGGTCTGCTGGTGGCCTCGATCACGGTGCAGCAATTGGCAACAACCGGCACGGCCAGCCCACAACAACTGCCCGAGCGTCTCGAGCTCTGGCGCAAACAGAACCAATGAACCCCGGCCGCCCCATGAGCCGGGGCAGCCTCAACGACACGCGAGCCTCATCATGTCTGACCAGGAGTTTGCGCAGAACTACCTTGCCGATTTGGGCAGCCTGCTGCCGCGTCTCGACTCCGGGCAAGTCGCCCAAGCCATTCAAACCCTGCGCACGGCGCGCGACGTCGGCCGCACCGTTTACATCTGCGGCAACGGCGGCAGCGCGTCGATCGCCTCGCAAATGGTAGTCGACATCGTTAAAGGGGCGTCGCTACGAAAAGAAACCCGATTCAAGATGATCGGCCTGACCGACAGCATGGCCACGCTATCGGCATACGCAAACGACGAGGGCTACGAAACGGTATTTGTCGAACCGCTCAAGAATTTCGCTGAAGCGGGCGACGTGCTGATCGCCATCAGCGGCAGTGGCAACAGCCCCAACGTGCTCAAGGCTGTTGAATATGCCAACGAAATCGGATGTCACAGCATCGGGCTGACCAGCGGAGAGAGCGGTCGGCTCCGCGAATCGGTGACGCTTCCTCTCTTGGTCCCTTCCAAACACATGGGCCGTCTCGAAGACTGTTTCTTCATTCTCACGCACGTGTTGTGCTACGCGTTCATGGAGAATGACGCCTAGCCCGAATAGCATGAGAGCCTCTGCGCGGATACAAGATGTCAGGACATCTCTTTGCGCAGGAAGGCGTCCAAGTCGCAGTTCCATTCGAGGGTTCACAAGATGCCGTTCTTCGAACGCGAAAGTGTGAAGCTGCACTACGAGCAGCATGGCGAAGGTTTCCCGGTTCTGTTGTTCGCGCCGGGTGGCATGCGATCCGCCATACCATTCTGGGATCGATCGCCCTTCAATCCGATTACCGAACTCAGCCGGAACTTTCGGGTGGTTGCGATGGATCAGCGGAACGCCGGTCAATCAACGGCACCGGTTTCTGCCGGCGACGGCTGGCACACCTACACCGCCGACCATGTCGCGCTGCTGGATCACTTGGGAATCGAGCAAACGCACGTCATGGGCGGTTGTATCGGCGGACCCTACTGTTTGGGCCTCATGCAGGCGGAGCCAGACCGCGTCAGTGCGGCGGTGTTGCAGCAAAGCATCGGCTTCGATGGCAACCGCGAACTGTTTTACGAGATGTTTCAAGGTTGGGCCGACGAGATCAAGGATGCCCATCCCGAAGCCGACGACGCGGTGTGGCGGAGTTTTCGTTCGAACATGTACGACGGCGACTTCGACTTCAACGTCGGACGCGAGTTCGTCAAGAGCTGCGACGTGCCGATGCTGGTGCTGATGGGTGACGACGCTTACCACCCCCAGTCGACGTCGCGGGCAATCGCACAGCTAGCGGCCCATGCGACGCTTGTCGAGCAATGGAAGTCGCCAGAGCAGGACGGCACCGTTGAAAAAGTCGTCGAGTTTCTGCAGGCTCATACGCCTGGCTGAGATCTCGCCCGCAAGGCAGACGTGACGCCCTAATCAGCATTAGACCCATCTCATGACCGATTTGGCCGACACTGCCGAAAGCCTGCGGCCCTTGTTCTGGCCCGGCTCGGTGGCCGTTCTCGGCGCCTCCGGCAACCCAAACAAGATCGGTGGCATCCCGGTCCGCAGCTTGAAGCAAAACGGGTATCGGGGTGACCTCTATCCAATCAATCCCACCCGCGAGACCGTCCAGGAGTTGACCGCCTACCCGTCGCTGGCAGCGGTCGATGGTCCTGTCGACGTGGCGATCATGGCGGTGCCGGCGAGCATCGCACTTGCTGCAGCCGAAGATTGCGCTGCCAAAGGTGTCAAGGCGTTGGTCGTGTTGACGGCCGGCTTCGCCGAGGTGGACGAGCAAGGACATGAGGCTCAATCCCAGCTCGCTGAAATCGGCCGATCATCCGGCATGCGGATCGTCGGGCCGAACTGCTTGGGCTATTTCAATCCGAAGAACGGCTGCTACGGTACCTTCTCGACGGCGATTGCCCACGGGCTGCCGAAAGTCGGTCATGTGGGCATGGTCAGCCAGTCAGGCGCCTTCGGCGCGCACTGCTTTGTGTTGGGCCGCGAGAAGGGGCTCGGGTTCAGCTACTGGATCACGACCGGCAACGAATGCGACGTGGACGTCGCCGACTGTATCGCCTTTATGGCGCAAGATCCCCAAACCAAGGTTATCGCCGTCTACCTGGAGGGGTGCCGGAACGGCGACAAGCTGGAGCAGGCGTTGAGCCTGGCGCACGAAGCGGGCAAACCCGTCGTGATCCAAAAGGTGGGAGCCTCCGAGGTCGGATCGATGGCTGCCGCTGCACACACTGCGTCGGTGACTGGCTCCGATCATGTCTACGAGGCGGTGTTTGATCGCTACAACGTGCACCGTTGCCGCACTGTCGATGAACTGATCGACGTGGCCTACGCCTGCTCGGCCGGAGTCTATCCCACCCGGGGCAAGGTCTGCATTGTGACGATTTCCGGTGGAGCCGGCGTGATGATGGCCGACGCGGCTTCCGAACTCGGCCTCGACGTGGCGCCTTTATCGGAGAAGTCGCAGCAGCAGCTCAAGGCGCTCACGCCGTTTGCCGCCGTGCGAAACCCAGTGGATTTCACGGCCCAAGTCTACAACGACATGTCGCTCATCACGAAGAACTACGAGACGATCCTCGGCGACGAAGACTACGACGCCATTGTGGGGTTCTTCATGTTCCTGCCCTATTCGGACTACCTCTCGGACGAGATCTTGAAGGCGCTCAAGCCGGTGCGCGAGCGTTTCCCCGATCGACTGATCATCCAATCCATCTTCGGTCCGAAGAAGAACATCGAGCGCTTTGAAGCAGACGGCTACCTGGTGATCGCCGAGCCCTGTCGTGCGTTAGAAGTCGTCGCAGCCTTGTACAAAATCGGCCAAGGCTTTGCGCGGGGACTGACGCAGTTGAATGATCTGCCGGCGGCGCCGCGACTCGAACCGGGCGTCTCGAAGGACATCGATGCCAGGCAACTGCTCACCGAAGCCGGTATTCCGATCGTGGAAGTACAGCCCGCCGGTCCCAACAACGCCGTCGAGATTCACCTCAGTGTGCAAGGCGACGCGGTGTTCGGCCCGGTCGTGCAGATTGGACTGGGCGACGCGCTGGGGGATGTCATCTTCGGCCGCGCACCGCTCGGTGAAAGCGATGCGCGGAAGATGATCGAAGGCGCCAATTGGTATCCGTTGCTCACAGGTGAGATCGCATCAGCGGCGGCTGACGTGGAATCGCTGACTGCGACGATATCGCGCCTGTCTGTCTTTGCTGAAACAAATCGAAATGTCGTCGAAAGCGTAAAAGTCGGCCCGCTGTTCGTCCTGCCGGAAGGTCAGGGAGTGGTTGCGCTCGACGCGTCAATCGTCACCAAGGACGGGACCGGAACCGAAGCATAGCGATCTCAACGAGGCGCGTTCATGGATCTCATCGCCTGGTCATGGATCTTCTTGATCGTCTATATCGGCGGCATGTTGGCCATCGGGGTCATCGGTCAAAGGCGGGTGAAGCATGCGGATGACTTTGCGACGGCGCGGGGTTCTTACGGCCCGGTGTTCCTCGCGTTTGCGTTCGCGGCCACCACCGCCAGCGGCGCCACGTTCCTCGGCAGCCCGGGATTGGGCTACGAATGGGGCATGGCGTCGCAGTGGGGCAACATTCTCTATCCGACCGGCGTCTACTTCGGTGTGCTGATCTCGATGCGGCTGATCGCCACGTCCGGCAACCGGTTCGGCAATCGCTCCATACCCGAGTACCTGGGCGACCGGTATCAGTCCGAGGGCATCCGCGTGATGGTCTCGCTCTTCTCACTCGTCCTGTTTTTCTATTTGGCCGGCCAGCTGGTCTCCGGTCTGGTGATGTTCGAGACAATGCTCGGGCTAACGCCGATTTGGGCACTGAGCATCACGACCGCCGTACTGTTGTTCTATGTGGTACTGGGCGGCGCGCATGCCGACATTCTCACGGACGGCGTTCAAGGCTGCATGATGCTCGCGCTGGCCCTCTTGGTGATCTGTCTGGTGTTTCTGGGCGTCGGGGTCGAGGGCGGCTTCTTCGGCGTTCTCGACCGGCTGAAATCGCTGGACGAGAATCTGGTGACGCCGCTGAATCGCGAGACGGCGTTGTACCACTCTTGGTGGTCGATTCTCGCCGTGCTGCTGGCTCACATTCCCCTGGGCCTGCTGCCGCACCTGGGCAACAAGCTGTGGGCCCTCAAGGAGATCGATCAACAAAGGACGTTCATCAAGCTGGCGTTTACATTCGGTCTGACGCTGGGAATGATCGGCTGCGGCGGCTTGTTGGCGCGGGCCGTGCTGGGTAATGCACTCAATGCAGAAGGATCAAATGCCAATCAGGCATTGCCCATGTTGTTCATCGAGCTGTTCCCGACCTGGCTCGCAGCGTTGATTGGCATCGGTATTCTGGCGGCCATTATGTCGACCGCTGATGGATTGGTGGTCTCGTCGTCGCAGATCATTGCCAACGACCTCTATCGCCGAACGATCGCGCCCCGGCTATCGAATCCACCTTCTGAAGAGCAGCTCGACAAACAAGTGCTCGCCATCAGCCGCGTCAGCACGGTCGCCGTGCTGTTGGTCTGCATGGCCATGGCCTGGGCGCTGGTGGAGACCAACATTGCGCTCATCGTGTGGATCGGCAACGGCGGAATGATGGCGGCATTTGCGGGGCCGCTGGTCATCGGCGCACTGTGGCGTGGCGTGACGCGGAAAGGAGCATATGCCGGTCTGGCGGCTGGTTTCTTTACCTTTCTCGTATTGCATACACAGCTGCTCGATCCAAACTGGTTCGCACCAGCAGCGGTTTACAATGTCGTGAACTGGCTGTACGTCGAAGGCACGAACCCGTTTTCGTGTGCGGCGATCGGCGAATTGGTCTCCATCGCCACCACGTTCGTCGTATCGAAGCTCACACAGCCGTTGCCCGAGTCGCACCTCGCCGAGCTGTTTGACACGTAGGCGGACACCGGATGCGCATCGATTTGCGACACGCCAATCGAGGCGACGTCGAGTACTACGCTTTGTTGAGCGATTCGCGTTAGATGCCTGTCGAAAAGGGTGCCACTGGCAGCTCGCTGCCAGTGTAGATCGAAGCGACCCCGAAAACACGGGCGGACAAGCCGCCCGTGGCACCCGACACACTTCTCGAACTAGTTTTCCACGGGCTGTTAGATGCGTTCGATGATGATCGCCGGCGCCATTCCCCCTCCGGCACACATGGTGACGAGCCCGGTGGAAAGGTCGCGGCGTTCGAGTTCGTCGAGCAGGGTTCCAATGAGAATCGATCCAGTCGCCGCGATCGGGTGCCCGAGGGCAATCGCGCCGCCGTTGACGTTGCATTTTTGCGGATCGAGTTCCAGGTCGCGCATGAACTTGTAGGCGACGACGGCGAAGGCTTCGTTGATCTCGATGAGATCGATGTCGTTAAGCGTCATCCCCGCCTTGGCCAACACCTTGCGGGCTGCCGGTACCGGCTCGTTCAGCATCAGTGTGGGGCTTCCGGCCATGTTGGCCATGGCTTTGATGCGTGCGCGGGGCTTCCACCCTTGAGATTTTGCGTAGTCCGGCGAGCTCAGCAGCAGGCAGGCGGCTCCATCGACCACGCCCGAAGAATTGCCCGCATGGTGGACGTGGTTGATGTCGAGATCGGGATAGTTGCGGCGCACCAGGTGGTCGAACGTTTCACCGGTCTCGTCGATGGGGGCGGGCATGAAGCGGCTGAACACGGCAGGGAGCTGGGCTAGCCCTTCCAACGTGGTCTGCGGGCGCGGAAACTCGTCGCGATCGAGCGCCACCGATCCGTCGTCGTTATGCACCGGCACCACGCTCTTGTTGAAGTAGCCGTTGCGAATCGCGTTGTCCGCACGCTTCTGGCTTTCGCAAGCCAGCTTGTCCAGCTCTTCGCGGCCGATCTTTTCGATAGTCGCGATCACGTCGGCGCAAATGCCCTGATGCCATTGCGGGTGCAGGTCGCGCAGGTGCATGTTGCCGGCGTCCATCAGCCCCCCGCCTTGGGTCGAGGTGTACGACATCATTTCGACTCCGCCGGAGACGACACAGTCTTCCATGCCGCACATGATCGAAGCGGCCCCGATGTTGACGGTTGTGATGCCGCTGCCGCAGAACCGGTCCAAAGTCACCGCGGACGCCTTGGTGTTCCACCCGGCATCGAGGACCGACATACGGCCGATGCAGGCGCCTTGTTTTCCCTTCTGAAAGCTGCAACCCCAGACAACGTCGTCGACTTCTTCGGTATTGAGGTCGTTGCGTTCGGCGATCGCCTCGAGCGCCGTCGCCGCCACCCGTTGCGGATGCAAATGGGCCAAAGCGCCCTTCTCTTGTTTGCCAATGCCGCGGGGCGTGCGGACAGCATCGATGATCCAAGCTTCTTGTAGCATTGTTGTAGATTCCCGGTGAGACGCTGTGGCGGTTGCGAAGGACTAGCGTTTCGTCAGACAAACACTTCGGGTTGAAGCCGTCTCAACGTAACACGAATCCCGCAGGGTTTCTCGCGCGATCGCGGTGTTGCGACCCGAGACAAAGCCCGTGACCAGGGAACTAGTTTATCGACACGACATCCACCGCGCCCAGACATCTGCCTGAGCTACGGGTGCCCGTCGTGGACGATTCCGGTCGGCGACCATCCCGCCAGATCCCATCCGGGATAATCGTGGCGGCTATCCGACGCTGCTTGGCCTTTGTACATCGTATCTACGCCGCCGGAACCCGCTACGTTTATGTCCGATGCGCTCTAGAGCAGCAGAACGTGATGAACGACGCAACGGCAGGGCTGACTCAGACGAGCGATGCGTTGGCAAAACCGCCGGCCGCAGCGCTGGTGCACAGCGCTGCGCGGTATCACGCGGCGCTCCCGGCTCGGTCATTTCGCCTCGACCGCAATGCCCTTCACCAGCAGCCAGAGCGCCAACGACAGTTCAGCCAGCACGATCGGGAGCAGGATCATGGGGTTGATCAGCTTGAAGAAACCGGGCGAAACGATCAGCGCCACGGTGTTCACGACGTAGCAGATGCCGGCCAGGATCATCATCGCGCCAATCACGCGGGGCACGACGCGCGAGCGTAGAATGAGCGTCCCGATCAGCACGCAGAAACCGGCGAACAGCACCAGCGAGAAGCCGAAGCCGGTCGCAAAGAGCCGCGTCGCCAGGTAGATCAGCTCTGGAGCATCCTCAAGCGCCGCCAGTGCCGTGCCTTGCTCGCTAAAGGCGAGCGGCACGTAGAGGTGGACGAGAGCCACCGCCTCGACCGTCACGGCGGCGACGCCGAACACGAGCGCGAGGCGCGCCAGCATCGGCTCGATCGACCAAAAAAGTCCGGAGACGATCACGTTCACCGCCATGGCCGGAACGAGGTAGAGCAGGTGAACCGCAAGTCCCAGCCGCCAGAGCGTCTCGTTCTCGACGATCGCGCGGGCCGTCGCAGCAGCGTCGCCCGGCACGATCAGGGCTTGCCTCACCATGCCTTCGGCAAAGAGACCCCCGGCAATCACCGCCAAATAACAGAGCCCCGCCACCGTCGCCGGCCGTGTACGCTGGGTCGAAAGCCGACCAACTGGGACCACGGGCTGCTGAACTTGCGCCACGGCACAACTCCCTACTCGCCAAGAAACGGAGCCTTCGCGTTCCATTGCGCATGACAAAACCGCTCCGGACAAGTACGGAGCGGTTTGAATGCAAGAGCTTGTCTTTAGACAAGTTAGCGAGGCCGACGGGACTTGAACCCGCAACCCCCGGATCGACAGTCCGGTACTCTAACCAATTGAGCTACGGCCCCTTACAATTGCGTTCGATGGTCTCTACTTCTTGAGTTCCAACCCAACCTGGGCGGCACTCGAAATGGTCGAAATCGTAACGCTGGTCCGATTTTAGCGAGTCGCCGATGCCCGTCAATAGCCGCATCTCACTGCATGAACTCGGACGTCGCGGTCGGTGGCGGCGTTGGCGAATACGTCTAAGCGGCTTGGCGTTCGTTGTGCTAGCAGCTTTTGTTTCGAGCGTTGCTGGGGCGGAAAACCCGACTCGCGATGCCGCATCGGCGGCTTTGAAACGGGCCGTGGCGTTCTTCGGTGATGAAGTCTCCGCCCAAGGGGGATATCTGTGGCGGTACAGCGCCGACCTGTCCCGCAGGGAAGGTGAGGGCCAAGCCGGTCGATTGACGGCTTGGGTTCAGCCTCCGGGCACACCGACGGTCGGCGAGGCGTTGCTGGAAGCGTTTCAGCTGACCGGCGAGGCGAGATACCTCGAGGCGGCCCGCGACACGGCTCTAGCTCTGGTCCAGGGACAGCTGCAGTCGGGTGGCTGGGACTACCGGATCGAATTCGACCCCGCAGACCGGCAGCGATATCGTTACCGTGTCGAGGAGTCCAACTCCGGCGGCCGAAACGTCACGACGCTCGACGACGACACGACACAATCGGCGTTGCGCTTCCTGATGAAGGTCGACCGGGCACTTGAGTTTCGCGATGGCGATGTTCACCAGGCGGCCGTCTTTGGTCTCGACGCGCTGATGAAAGCGCAATACCCCAACGGCGCGTGGCCGCAGCGGTTCAGCGCGGCTCCGGATGCGGCCTTACATCCGGTCAAGGCCGCCAGCTACCCACAGACTTGGTCGCGGGAATGGCCACGGCTCGACTACCGCGGCTACTACACGTTCAATGACAACACGATCGCCGATACGATCGACACGATGTTTGCCGCCGCTGAAATCTACAACGATGCACGGTATCGCACGTCTGCGGAGAAAGCGGGCGGATTCATCCTGCTGGCTCAGATGCCCGAGCCACAACCAGCTTGGGCACAACAATACAATGCCGACATGCACCCCGCCTGGGCACGCAAATTCGAACCGCCGGCAATCACGGGAGGCGAGTCGCAGGGCGTGCTGCGGACGCTCCTGTCGCTTTGCCGGCGGACCGGAGATCGCCGGTTTCTGGAACCGGTTCCCAGAGCAGTAGCCTACCTGAAGAAGTCGCAATTGGCGGACGGCCGATTAGCGCGGTTCTACGAATTGCAGACGAACCGGCCATTGTTCTTCACGCGCGACTACGAATTGACCTACAGCAGCGACGATTTGCCGACGCACTACGGGTTCTTGGTGTCGCATCGACTCGAATCAATTCAGAACGAGTACAAGCGGCTCTCCGCGCTCGATCGAGAGGAACAGGTTTCGTCAGAGCCACACCAGAGACGCGCGCCGCGGATGACTTCGGAGCTGGCCGATCGCGTGCGTTCCATCATCGATGGGCAGGACGGGCGCGGCGCTTGGGTCGAGAACGGTCGGCTGCGTACTCTCGAAGGCGGTGGAGAGTCGCAAATTATCACCAGCCGCACCTTCTGCGAAAATGTGCGGACGTTGAGCCGCTATATCGCCGCATACGACGACGCGGACCAGCGATAGCGTTGGTCGCACCGGCGCGATGCCCCACAAGCTTTCACGGCTCCTCGCGCTCTGCCGGAGGCGATCCTGCGATTCTTCCAATTCCCAGGCTGCCGGTGCTGTTGTCGCTGAGGTGCCATTCGAGAGTAATCGAATTGAACCCAGCTGGGGCGTCGAATTGCAGATCGGTGTAGTTTCGACGGTCATAGTTGGAGTTTGCCGTACCATCGGAGTAGAGCGTGGGACGCCGCCACGCGTCGGTCGGGTGCATGGCCGATGGAGAGATTCTGGCCTTCGTCGTCAGCGTGAGGGACTCCAGCCCAGAGTTAGGGCCTCCAGCATCGATGTCCCAGAATCGCAGATTCAGTCGGGTCACCGGCTCGGTCCACGACATCGTCAACGACTCGTCACCCGTATTGCCGAGTTGCAGCGTTGGCGCCTTACCAAAGACGGTATCAATGCCATAGACTTCCGAATTCAGAGAATACGACAGACTGACGGTTCCCAGCTGCGAATGCGAGAAGGTGAACTCGGGAAACGAACCGGTCAACGACATATTCGACCAGTCGACGAGCACGTCAGTTGACGGGGGTTGCACGGTCCTCAGTTTGCGGATGGCGCGCGCGGCTTGTGGATATCGAGCGCTGCCTTCCTCGCCAGAACGTCGGCGAGACAGGGACATGTTTGGGCCACCTTCGAGATCGGCCGATGGCGGCTGCGATTCCGCCGGGGGCGGTGACCCGACCAGCAGCGGCTCTCCGGTGATGGCGATGAGACTTTCAGTTGCCGCCTCCGCCAGCCGCTCTGAACCGCCCTGTTGAATCGCGAGCAGTTGTGGAATCATCTCGGCGGCGTCGGGACCCAACTTAACGGCTAATCTGATCGACCATAAGCGGACGGTCTCATTCGTGTGTTGCAGACCGGCTTCCACGTCCCCTTGATCGGGGCGGCCGGAGTCGTTCATGAACTTCTCAAGGAGTTCGTGCGCCACCCTTTCGGTCTTCGGCTGCGTGACGGCTTCAAGCAAGTCGGGGAGGGCCGCCCAGTCAACGCCGACGAGATTCTTAAGCGGCAGCTTCTCATTGGCCCTGAGATAGTGATCGCGGCCGGTCCTCTCCACGTACGCCAGCCATTGGGCGGTCGTCCAGCCCATGTACTCGACCTGCGGCCGCTCCTCAGGGAACTGTGTCGCAACGGAGTCGACGACCATTGTGCCGATCATGCCGACTGCGAACACCGCGGCGATACAAGTGACCGCAATGGCGACGTAGACCCATGCCCGAAACTTCCAGAAGACGTGTGCCCAGATCTCTGCCAGCTTCGCCCCAACTGCCGCAACTCGGTGGCGGACTCCCGTAGTCTCAATTTCGTCTGGTTGGGCCTCGGTGCGTGTCCGTCTGGACCGGATCGGATGACGACGTTCGGATGGAACCGACGACAACGAGCCGTCGTAGCTCGGTTCGAGCACTTCGAGTTCGTCGCACTCGTCGTCGAAATCCTCGTCGTCGAAGTCCTCGTCCTCATCGTCGTCGTCGTCATCGAAATCTTCGTCCTGGTCGGGGACGGGTCGATTGACGATTGTCGAATCGTATTGGTTAAGACCCGACTCGACTGATGCCAGCGGTTCGACGAATTCGAGATCGTACTCTTCTCCGTCATCGTCGAGCGTTTCTTCCATCCATTCGAGATGCCGCAAGAGCGCGTAAGCGCTGGCTACCCGCTTATCGGGTTTCTTCTCGAGAGCCTGGTAGATCAGCTGCTGGAGTTCTTCGGGAATTCGCGGGTTGCGTTCGCACAGCGGTGGCACGGGATCGTTGATGACCATTTGGCACACCTTGAGGAACGACGCCGCCTGGAAGGGTGGCCGGCCGGTCAGCATGGTATACAGCACCGTTCCCAAGCTGTAGACGTCGCTGGCAGCGGTGGCGGTTTCACCTTGAGCCTGTTCCGGGCTCATGTACTCCGGCGTCCCGATAAAGGCTCCGGTGCTCGTCAACTGGGAACCTTCCAGTTGCGACTCCCAGGATCTGGCAATTCCGAAGTCGGCGATCTTGAGCAGGCCGTCCCGGTCGACCAGCAGATTGTCGGGCTTCAAGTCGCGGTGTACGACGCCGTTGTCGTGTGCGTTTTTGAGTCCGCGGCAGATCTGGATCGCGAAGTCGACGACCTGCTCCCACGGGATCGCACCGTGCTTGTTGATCAAGTGGGCGACGCTCGAACCGTCGACGTATTCCATGGCGTAGAAGCTGTGCGTTCCATCGAAATGCGCATCGACGATATGCACGATGTTCGGGTGATTGAACTTGGCCAGAGTGGCGATCTCGCGGCGGAATCGCACCAGAAAATCAGTGTTCTCGGCCAATTCGCCAGATAACACCTTCAGCGCGCACGGCTGCCCGGTCTTGGTGTGCTGAGCGAAATAGACCACACCCATTCCGCCGCGGCCAAGCAATCGCTGGATGTCGTAATCGCCAAGCCTCCAGGTAACGATAAAGGGCTCGTCGCAGACCGCGCAGACCGTCGCCTCGCCGATGGACGTGTCCTCGGTGGTGGTCTCGTTCTCGCAATGCGGACAGCGCGCAGAGATGCGAGTCGTCATGGCCCGGAACTCCGTTTTGCGCGGCGGCTGGGGCTAAGTCTGCAGCCACAGTACCGGCTAACGAACTATCCGCATTGTACCGAGCGGACGCCAGAACCCAAAATCAGCACGCCTCTGCCGGTTTGTCGAGGAGGCCTCAGGAGCATTCGGGGAGAGTGCGGTCGAGGTTGCAGATGCCTCAAACTGCTAGTGCGCATCTGACATAAACGGAGCGGGTTCCGGCGGCGCAGGTACGACGTACAAAGGCCGAGCAACGTTGGGTAGCCGCCACGATTATCTCGCGGATGGCATCTAAGCCCGCGCCCGATCGACCCACGTTCGGACAATCTCCAATAGATCCGGCTCGGATGTTTCGGAACCTTGGAAGTAGTGCCGTTCCAGGCGGCTGATCGACTCGGCCAGTTCCGTTCGCCGGTCGGCTTCGAGTCCGTTGTTGTGCTGAATGTCCCGCAACACGCCGAGCACGGTAAACGGCGTGACTTGCTCGGGCACCTGGAATCTGGCTTCGGCAACCGGCACGCGGCGCCGCAGCGCGTATCGCAACACGAAGCCCAATCCCACAACCCCGAGCAATGTCGCCAGCGACACCCAGAGCACATTATTGTTGGGATCGCCGTAGCTTTGCTCGAGCGAGATCAATTCGGTCGCTTCGATGAGGTCGGCGTCGTCGTAGCGTTGGTATAGCATCTCCTCAACAGGAAGTTTGGCCGACGCGAATTGAAACTCTTTGGGGCGCTCGGGCAGGTTCTCTTTGGCCTGTAGCGTAACGACCCACAGCCGTTCGCTGGTGATGGTCGTGCCGTCGGCTTCTTTGTCGAACTCGGAGACCGAGACGCCTTCGTCTTCGACGTTGACGACTTCGAAATCGGCCGCCTCCAACTCGACGGACTCGCCGTAATTGGGAACCAGGCCATGGGCGGTGGCTTTGATTTCGAGAAGTAACTTGCCCTCATCCGCCTGCCGCTCGTCGAGGGTTTGCGTGATGGTCACATCGGCAACGGGTCGTGGTAGCGTGGTGTCAGGCCGCGCGTCGAGCGGGAGCGCCGGTGATTCGACGGGAATGATCGCGTAGCCGGACGTGTCCATAAAGTCGAGGTTGAGATGCAGCGGCGGCAGTTTGTCGACTTCGGGCCCCCGCGCTTTGAGCAGCAAATACGCATAGGGAGTGTAGCGCCAGCCGTATTCCGGCAGCGCCCTTGAGTTGACTTCGGGGTCCTGGAACGTGATCGATAGCACCTCGAATTGCTCATCGAGCGCCTGGGTGGCGACTTCGCTGAACTTGTCGCGGTAGTCCTCCGTCGGTCGGCCATAGTTGTAGTAGTAGCCGCGATTGTTCTGATTCTGGAGATATCGCCCAAAGCCGCCAGATTCGCGTTCGATCTCTTTTGTGTGTCGAATGTTGACGAACACACCGAACGGTTCGGTGTGGCCCACGACATCGTCGCCGTCGAGCTTGGTTTCAAACGCGATTTCGGTCACGAGGTCTTGGTAGTAGTCGAGAACCTTGCGTGCCTCGCGGGCCAGCTTGTTGTCGCCCACGATTTCGAATCCGTTTCTCAAGTATCGAAACTTGAGTTCGGCCTTGGCATTGCTGAGGCGGGTGAACAGGTTGTTGGCAAACTTGTCCATGTGCCGCTCGGAGACGTCCGGCGGCAACGCGAGGATGGCCTCTCGAATGAGTGCCGGCTGCTTTGGGTCGGGGACTTTATCGTCGGTGATGCCCGCCAGATCGACCGCACCCAGGCTGGCATAGAACCATTGCTCGTAGACCTGCGACGACTCTTTGTCTTCGGTGATGTCGCCCACGCCTCGCCCGTAACTCTCGGCCGACTGCCGGAACTTCGCGAGGGCCGCCGTCCTGCGTTCGGAGTACTCGGATGTTTGCTCGATCTCCTGTTGGTAGTCATTCTCATCGTGCATGATGGCGGCTTCGACCAGCAGCAACGCCCAGTGATCTGTGTGCTGCTCCAACCCCTGCTGAACGACTTCTTTGGCCACCCGATAGCCCTGCAGCACTTCGGTCTGGATGTCTTTCTGTTTGCGGTTGGTGCTGTTCTGTTTCTGGACGTCTGGTTGCCGCCAGACGCCCGTCAGGTTGCCTCGCATTTGTTGAATGAGTTCCGCCAGAGTCTCGGGCTCTAGAGAATCGATCGAACCGAAAACTTTCTCGATCGAGTCGAGGCGATAGACTTCTGCAGCGCTGTGGCTGGTGGTGAAGGCTTTGGTGAGCAGTTTCTCGTCGAGTGGTTCGATGGGCAGCGCCCGCAGCTTCTCAACCCAACCGGCCAGTTCTTTCAGGTTGCGGACCTGTTTCGACCGGGTGAGTGGAATACGTTCGGCCCGCGAGCGATAGCCCCAATAGTAGATGTAGGGCTGATATTGGTCGCGGCTCTCGTTGGGGTTGTGGTTTCGCGTCCAGACTCGCAGAAACTCGTGCGCGAGATCACGCGCCCGTTCAGCGTGTGTGACGGCCAGTTGCTCGATATAGGGAAACGCTTGCGTCTCTTCGTTGACTTTCAACAGTAACTTGGAGAATGCCCCGGCGAACTCCGGCCGCAAGCCTTCATCGACTAGCTCCAGCCAGCGATCGCTGGGTCGCGCATCCAACAACTCGCGGGTGGTGATAGCCCGCACCGAGTTTCCCTGATAACGATAGACGGATGGTTGCTCGGCGTTGTCATCGAGATAGTAGAAGTTGCCGTAGCGATCGCGTTGCCAGCGCCTGCCGCGGGAGTTCCGGTCGAAACGATAGGAAACGTTCGATTCTTTCAGCCAATTGCCGGCAAGCAGGCTGAGCGTCTCGGTCCAATCGGTGGCCGTCTCGGGCGCAGCGGCCACCAGCGCCTCGACGGCGGTGCGCTGCAACTTGATCGCGCCGAGGCGGTACTTGGGGTCCTGAGGCCGCGATTGCAGACTTTTGGAAACCGCTGTGCCGATGGTGGCGAGAATCTCGCGGCCGCGATCGATTCTGGTCGTGAAGCTCTCGTCGAGCCAGCGCTGGCCCAGTTCATCGCGCAAACGGGGAGCCAACTCCACGGCCCGCTTGAGCGCTTCTTGCTTTTGTTTGTCGGCGCGCTCCTTTCGCTTCTTCCGCTCCTCTTGCCGTTCCTCGTCTGTTTGATCGTCCGCTGGTTCGTCTTCGGTCGGCAGCTCATCGAGGTCGTCGGCGGCCAACACCGACTGTGTGGCGGACCAGGCCTGTTCGAGGATGGCGGTCTTTTTCTCCTTGGTGTACAGCGCCAAGAGGTGTCGCGACAGCAGGTTCAAGGCTTCGACGTCGTGTTCGCTCTCTGCCACTTCCAACTTGGGCAGGAAATCGCCGCCGCGAACATCCTGCCCGGAGGCAAACATCAGCTTAGCCAATTGTCGCCGGCTCAACAGGTTTGGAACATCATCGTCTTCGCGCGGTTGGGTGTGTTCGATCAGCTCTTCGAGGTCGTGACCCGCCGCAATCATCTGGCGGACGATTGTGCCGATTTTGGTTAGCGCGTCATCTTCTAGCTCGGCGGGGGCGGCTGCGATCAATCCGGCGATATCGGGGACGGTGAAGAAGTTCTTCTCGATGAAGCCGGCTCCGGGTCCCTGGCCACCGCTTGAGAGCACGGCCTGGATGGTGTCGATGTCGGCGGAATCGAGAATCATCCGCGAGAGCAATTGCGGATCGATGTTGGACTGGGCGGCGCCTGACCGCAGCGCGTCGAGCAACCGTTCGTAGGTCGCTTTTGACTCTTCTTCGTCCAACTCGGCTAGAAACTGTTTGACCTGCTCCCACTCTCCGAGCGTCACCGTCTTTTGAAACTGCTTGAGCTGTTCGTCGAACTCCTTCTCCAACGCAGCCTCTACTTGGGCGTCGGTCAATGGTCGTGGGGCCTCGACGGGTTTACGCGGTCCTTGCAAGTCTGGGTCAGACTCGGCGTTTTCCGCCGCTGGTTGCTCATCCTCGTTCTCCTCTGGCGAATTAGCCTCGACCCAAGCCTTGAGGATCGACGAGGGGCGTCGATCGAACTGCAGCTGTTTGATCTTCTCCAGCCGCTTCTGTTTCCGCTGCTCTTGCTTCTGCTTTTCTTCGTTGTCTGGCTTGGACGCTTCGTCGGCCGGGGCGCTCTGCGCTGTCGCGGTTGGCTCAGCCGTGGCGGCTGCATCGTTGGCGGCCTCTGCGGATACGACCACGCGGAACTGGGCGGGGGCAGAACTCGGCTGGTGGAACAACAGCCAGCAACACAACAGAGCTGAGGCGCGTGCGGTCTGAAACTTCATGTGGCCGGTCCAGGTGATCCAATGAAGAACAGGGAAGCCTCGCGCAGCGAGATCGCAATGCGGACTGCTCTACGAGCCACGCCCGTCGGGGGGTGGGCCGGAACCGGCACCCCGGGCTTTCTTGTCACCGTCCTTCTTGCTCTTCTTCTTGCCCTTGCCTTTGCACTGACATTGCCCGCTACAGCAACCCTTGCATTGGCTGGGAATCGCCAATGCCTGCAAATCCGACAGGTCCATGCGGGCGAGGCGAATTGCGGCCTCCAGATCTTTGCGGTGCCCCTCGGCTGCTTGTTCGTCGTCGCTGGCGTCGGCTTGTTCGGCCAGCAGGCGATAGTTTTGTCGCGCGGCCTCGATTTCCGGCTCCCAGAGGTCGCGGGACGCACCCTCCAGGCGCATCAGCCAGGTCAAGAAATACTGTGCACTGGCGAGCGACTGTCGGGCATCGGCCAACAATTCCGGATTCGAGTCAGAGTCGGCTGTCATCTCATCGACGAGAATCGTCAACTCGTCGTAAGCTGCCGGCAATTGCTGGGCCTGCATCCGCGCCTTGGCGCGCTCCAGTCGAACGCGACGAGTCTCTGCGGTTCGCTCTTCCGGTATGAGGGCCAAAGCGGCGTCGAATTGCTTGACGGCGGCTGCAGGCTGCTGTGCCGCCAGGTCTTCTTCTCCGGCGGCCAACTCGGTGGCGGCATCGTCGAGGATGAGTCGGTCCTGCCCAGGTCCGTAGTGGTAAGCGCCGAATCCGATCGGCAACATCAGCCAGGCAAACAACAGGATCGGACGCATGCCACCTCTCCATCGCGTGGACAAATATTAGTAGGCGTACAGGATTATACTGTTCCCGAGACTGGCTGGGCAAACTCTTTCTGGGTGAATGTCGTGTCGCGACGCGCTGTCGTTTTAGTGGAAGTCAGTGGCACTCCGGGTCTCCATCCGGTGCCGAACAGGTGCAGCAACAGTGGAAGCGCCGCGTAGACTAGTGCGCCAGCGGCGACGGCAGCCAGCGCGTACTCACGGCGTGTGAGACGCGCGAATCGGCTTTCGCGGCCGCTGCGTGTGATTGCCAGAAGCGTGTCGGTCGGAATGTGCTTGTCGTTGCCGTCGTGATACAGGCCGCCCAGGCGAACCGAGACCTGGCGCAACGTCGAGACGTCCTGCCGCGATTGGCGGCCGTCAATCATGCTGCCGGCGTGAGGGTCGCCGACGCCGACGACCAATGCATGGGAGATGGACGCGGGCATCTTGGGCATGCCGGTGGCCGGCACGGTGTCGCCGTCGCTGATCAACAGCAGCGTCCCGGTGCGGGGCGGCCAGGGCCGGGCGATGCGGGCGGCTTGTTCCAGACCGTCGAACAATCGCGTCTCGCCGACGTGGAAGGCGTATTCCATGGGGAGGTCGTCGAAGATATTGGTCACGACCTCGAAGTCAGTCGTGTCCAGCACGACCGGCTTGGCCCCGTTGTAGACGGCCACGATCGTAATCCAGAACCGCGAAGCGTCGGTTCGTTGAAAGAAAGATTTCATCAAGTCGTGCGCGCGCTGCCGGCGGCTTTGAATTGCCGAGGGGCCGGCATCTTCCAACCTCATGCTGGGGGAGACGTCGAGCACCAGTAACAGATGCCGCATCTGGTTCTCGTCAAGCTTGAGGGCTTGATGCGTCATCGGCTTGAGCAAAGCCAACGTCGTCAGTCCCCAGGCCATCGCGCTCATCGCCAGCACGCGAAGGAAGGGCGCTGCCCGCGCCCACAGTCGAGGCCGAGCCGTGGGACCAAACGCCAGCCGAGCCATGTGCCGAATGCGTCGCCGGTGCAGCAACTCGGCAGCACCGGCAAACAGCAATACGGTCAAAGCCAGCAGTTCGGCTACCACGGGGTGTACCTCAAACCGAAGGAACACAACGTGCACAACCCCAACAGCGACATTCCCGCGAAACAGTAGGGTGCGAAGTTGTCAAGCATCTCGGCGGTGGTCTTTTCCATGCGAGCTTGCTGCATCTGGTCGATTCGCTGAAACACGATCTCCAGCGCGCCGGGATCGCCCGGCTCAAACACCTCGCCCCCGGTGATCGCGGTAATGTTCACAATCGGGTCGGGGACGTTGCCACCACCAACGTGCACGCCGTACACGATAATATCGTCGCCCTTCAGCTGCTTGGCGATCTCCATGTCGCGGCCGGAATACAAATCGGAGCTGGACCCGTCGGAAACGAGGATAATCATGCGGTCTCCCTCCTCGCGCGACGTGAGCACATCACGACAGGCGAGCAACGCCTTGCCGATCTCAGTTCCGCCGAACCAACTTGGAACCGACTCCGGCCGCATGAACGGCGGGCTGCAGCGAATGGCCGAGGCGTCGCTCGTCAAAGGCACCCAATGCAGTACGCTGTTTCCGAAGAACGTCAGTCCGAACGCGTCTCCTTCGCGGAAGTCGAGGAATTCGTTGATGGCGGCCATTGAGGCGTCGTAGCGGCTGCCGTCTCCGAACGACGCCGTCATGCTGCCGGAGACGTCGACACAGAACTCAATGTTGGTCAGTCCGCGTTTGTCTTTCGGTTGGCCCAGTTGCTGGGGACCGGCTAACAGCAGGATGGCGATGGCCAGCAACAGAGCGGGTAAGGACTCGGCTGCGCCGAGCGGCCAGTGGGTCCAGCGTCCGGGACGCCGATGGGGATGATCGAACGGCAACACCACGCGCATCCCTTCGCGACGCCAGATCCAGATGAACAAGGCGGCCGGAATGACGAGCAGCACCAGAATGGCGGGATAGGCGAAGCTCATGTCGCGGACCGTGATTGAACAAGGTTCTGATGCGGACCCGCCGGGGAGTCGGATTCGGCTTGGGCGGGTTCTTCATTCGGCAGTTGGCGGTACGGTTCGAGCAACTCGGCGATATCAACTGCTTCAGGTGGATCGGGACGGTGCAACCAGTCTTCCAACTGTCGGAGTAGCTGGCCGGCCTCGGCATGCTGGCGGAGTTCGACCATGGCATCCGTCGGCCTTTTGTCTTCCAGATCCAGCTTCCGGCGCCAATAACTCAGCAAGAGTCGCTCGAGTTCGGCACGCTGGGCCGGCTCGAGATGCCCGGCCACCGCGGCTTGGACCATTGGTTGCAATCGATCGGCCAACGTCAGCTGCTGCCGGCCGGTGTTCGAATCGAGGTCCGGCTTGCGGCGCTTCCACAGCAGCGCGATCAACCCGAGCACCCAAATCGCTCCCAACACCATGGCCAATTGGCGGTACCCGCCGATAGCAGGCAGGCGGCCTTGCTCGAGATCTCGCGGAATGATCTGCCCCGGCGGCAGCACCGACATCACTCTGACGGGAATTGCCGGGACGTCGTCGATCGGCCCGCCGGTTGTCCTCTGAAGATAGTCGCGCAGATCAAAGTCTCCAGCCTCCAAGCCGTGGTATTCGATGTCGTAGCGGAACGCCGTACCATGCGGATATGTCTCGACGATTCGCACCAGGACCGGCGCCCGCCGGTCGTCCCAGGGGAGTGCTTCCAATTGGGGGCCGTCGATAACGAGCCCCTCGATGCGAACGGGAATGCCGACAGTCGACTGGCGTGGTTCCTCAGCGAAGACGAAGGTCCAAGTCGCCAGCGTTATCGCTAGCTGCATCGCCAGTATTGCGGCGGACCGTCGGCGATCGTCATGCATGACTAACGCGCTCCCCGAGTCAACACTCCGCGAAACCGGAAGAAGTGCCGCAACCGATGCACGTAGGGCCGATCGACATCGATCAGCAAATGATCGATCGAGACACGCGCCAGCTCTTCGGCAGTTCGTTCCTGATCGAACCAGGTGGCTCGGCCGTGCGTGCTGAACGATACGCCGCTTTCGGCTTCGCGGGCGCGAATGAACCCCGCCCCTCGAACCGATGACTCGGCCGGGTCGCGGAACTGCAATACCACGCAGTCGTGCCGCTGGCCGAGTTGCTTCAGGACAGGCAATGAATCAGAGTCGTGCAGGTCGCTCAGCACGATGATCAGGGCGCGGTGGGTCAACCGCGGGCTCAATTCGGAAATGCCGGCCGCCAACTGGGTGTCTTCGTCGTAACAGACTTTGCGAAGCTGGTACAGCCACTGCATGATCTGGTCTTTGGAAAGACTTGGCCGCACGTGCAGGCTCCGTGCGCCCACGCTCATCATGCCGACAGGGCTGAGGCGATCGAGACAGGCCAGGGCAATTCCGCCTGCGACAAACACGGCTTGTTCGTACTTGCTGTGCTTTCCGGAACGGATGGTCATTGAAGCCGACGTGTCGACCAGCAGGTAGACCGGTAGTTGGCGGGGGGCTTCGTATTCTTTGACATGGACGCGACGGGTGCGGGCGGTGACGCGCCAGTCGATCGACTTCACGGGATCGCCCGGCTGGTAAGGCCTGGACTCAACGTACTCCAAGCCGGCGCCGCGAAAGGGAGAGCTGTCCATGCCGTAGTTGAGGCTGTCGGCAAGCCGCTTGACGGCGATCAAGAATTGCCGCGAATCGAGCGTTGCCGAGCTATCGATGAAATCGGTCATCGTGCCGTCGTCGAGAAGGAAGGAGCCTGGCCATTCCCGGAACGGCTCCCGCCGTAATCGGTGAGGATCGACTGCAGGATTCCGCGACCCGTGTATCCCTCGGCCAGCGCCTCGTAGGTCAATCGGGTGCGGTGCAGAATCACGTCCTCGGCCAGCGCGAACAGATCGTCGGGCACGACGTAGTGGCGTCCGTGAATCAGGGCCCGAGCCCGCGCCCCTTTGATCAAGGCAATCCCGGCCCGGGGGCTGCATCCCAATTCGATTTGAGGATGATTTCGCGTGCGGTCGACGATCTCGACGACGTGATCGGTGAACGTATCGCTGACATGAATGTCGTGCACAATCTCCATTGCCCGCACGAGGTCGTCGCCGGAGCCAACCGGCTCATGTTCGAGGACGTCGAACTCGGTGCGGGCGACCGCGCCGCGATCCTGCCGGCGGACGCCCAAAGCGGCGTTGCGGTTCAGGACTTCTTTCTCCTCCTGCAACGTGGGGTACTCGAGCCGATTGCAGAGCATGAACCGGTCGAGTTGGGCTTCGGGCAACTCGAACGTGCCGCTCTGCTCGACGGGATTCTGAGTGGCAATGACTAGAAAGGGGGCGGGCAGCGTGTGCGTCTCGTTGGCGATGGTGACCTTGCGCTCCTGCATGGCTTCCAATAGCGCGCTTTGCACTTTTGGTGCGGCGCGGTTGATCTCGTCGGCCAGCAACAAGTTCGTGAAGATCGGCCCTTTGTGGGTCCGGAACTCGTTGTTGCGCTGATCGAGAATCTCAGAGCCCACAATATCGGACGGCAACAGGTCGACGGTGAATTGAATCCGGCTGAACTCGAGGTCGATCGTTTTCGAGAGCACCGAGACCAGCAGCGTCTTGGCGATTCCGGGCACGCCTTGCAGCAGGATGTGGCCACTGGTGAACAGCGCGATCAGCAGGCGTTCGACGACGATCTCCTGGCCGACGACGACCTCGGCGATCCGCTCGCGGATGGAACGCACGAATTGCAGGGTTTCGGCTGGAATCTGACTGTCGGCAGGGGGCTGGTCTTCAGCGCTCGCCATGAGGGTAGGTTCTCGCTGCGACGGTTCGGTTCTGGAAGCCAGCCGGTGGAGCCGAGAGTCTCGCCTGCTTGAAGGGCGTGTCCTGCTGCGCGACTCAAGCGGAATCACGAAGTCCCGCTTGGGAAACGGAACCTACTATTCCTATGCTCAGGCTGAGTTCATCGTAACAGAGAGAACGTCGCAATCAAACAAAATCGCCGCGTTGCGGGCGTCGGCTGAAAATCCGATCGCTCGAGGAATCGGTGCCAGTGGCCATTGCCTCGCGGGCCACGCGAATCTGAGGAGCTTAGCCCGACCAAATGCTCGCTGTCGCCGCGCTGCACTGGCGGACAAGCCGCCAGTGGCACACAAAGCGGTGCGGTCTCCTGGTTGGCTCAGCCGATGCTTTGGCTGAGCTTGAAGATCGGCAGCAACATCGCCAGGGCGATTCCGCCAATCAACCCGCCCATAGTCATGACCATGAGCGGCTCGATCAGGCCGGTCGCCGTTTTGATTGCCGCACCCACCTCTCGCTCGTAGTGATCGCTGACTTTGGAGAGCACCTGGCCTAGCTTGCCGGTCGACTCTCCGGAAGCGATCATCTGCACCAGCGTGGTGGGGATCAGTTTTTCGTCTTCGAGGGCCTCGTGAATCTGGCGACCGGTGCTGACTTGCTGTCCGACTCCTAGCCAGCATTCTTCGTAGTAAACATTGTTGGTCACGCTGGCGCTCAGCTTCAACGAGTCCAACATCGGGACGCCTGCGTTGATGGTTGTCGCCAACGTTCGCAGCGTGCGGCCGATGATCACTTTGCGAACCATCGGGCCGACGACGGGCAGATTCAACCAGGTCCAGTCGAGGGCGCGGCGTCCCCACGGCTGCCGGAGGACATAGATGATCGCTGCCACCAAGGCGGCCGTCGTACCCACAATCAACAGCGTGTGATCCACAAGCAGGCTGGAGACGAACATGATCACACGCGTGGGGGTCGGAATATCAATGTTCCGCGAAGCGAACATAGGGGTGAGTTTTGGGAAGACATAGGCCAGCAGGAAAATGCAGACTGCAATGCACATCACCAACATCACCGCCGGGTATGTCATTGCCCCGCGGACTTTCTGCCTGACCTCCTGTTCGTTGATCGACTGTTCCGCGATCCGGCCCAGCATACTCCCTAACGTTCCGCTGGCTTCGCTGGCTTTGACCAGATTCACGTACGTGCGATCGAACAGCTTGGGGAATCGGCCCAGCGCGGTCGAGAACGAGTCGCCGGCTTCGACATCGTTGGTGATCTTGTCGAGAATCTCTCGCAGCGTCGAGTTCTCGGTCTGGCTCGTCACGCTAAGGAGCGCCGTCGACAGCGGAACTCCGGCGTCAATCATGACGGCCATCTGGTTGGTGACGTCGACGATTTCGGAGCGGGAGACGCGTTTTTGAAACAGCGAGAAAGAGACTGTGTTAGGAGCTTCGTCAGCCTCGTTCAGCGAAACCAGGAACATACCTTCCTGGCGCAACAGCCGGCCCGCCTCTTGCGCGGTCGAGGCGGCAAGCTCTCCCTGCCGCAAGTTGCCGCCCACATCGCGGGCTCGATATGCAAACTGCATCAGTCTGTTTCCCGTAAGCTCAGTCCGTGGTCCTGGTTCCGCGATCGGCGGGTGACGCACTGTGTGCGAAACAAACGGTGCCACGCCATTTGCCCTTGAAACTGTTTCAATTCAATACGTTCTACCGGTGATCTCAGAAGGTCAGTCACGCCGAGGCGAGGGCTCCCAGCCGTCGTCGGTCACGCGGAACACTTCCTCGAGCGTCGTAATGCCTTCGTTGGCCTTGCGGAGGCCGTCGTAACGCAGCGGAATCATGCCGGAACGCCGCGCGTGCTCGCGTATCTCACTGCGCGTCCCGCCTGAGGTGATGATGTCTCTAAGCTCTTCGTCGATGATCAGCAGCTCGTGCAGCGCGATTCGGCCGTTGAAGCCGGTGTTTCGGCATCGCTTGCAGCCGACACCCCGCGAGAACTCCTGCATCTCAAATCCCATCCGCTCGGTCGCCGCCTGCATTGCCTTCGGCGGTTCGTACGGCTTGCGGCATTTTTGGCAGGTGCGGCGGCAGAGACGCTGCCCCAAGACCATGTTCAGCGACGCGCCCAATAGGTAGTTCTCGACGCCCATGTTGAGCAGGCGGGTCACGGCGCTACAGGCGTCGTTGGTGTGCAGCGTGCTGAAGACCAGGTGCCCCGTCAAAGCGGCCTGGATGGCAATTCGGGCAGTTTCGGCGTCGCGGACTTCACCGACCATGATCACGTCGGGGTCTTGCCGCAACAGGCTCCGTAACACGTTGGCGAAGCTGAGGCCGATTTTTTCGTTGACCTGGAACTGATTGATCAATCCGAGCTGATACTCGATCGGATCTTCGACGGTGCAGACATTGTTCTCCATGCCGCTGATGGTGTTCAAGGCGGCATAGAGCGTCGTCGTTTTGCCGCTACCAGTCGGGCCGGTCACCAGAGCGATGCCGTTGGGCTGGCTGATTTGATCGTTGAATTGTTCGAGGTTCTGTGCTCCGAATCCCAGCGCTTCCAGCGAGGTGGTCACGCCATGGTTGTCGAGCACACGAATCACGACTTTTTCGCCGTCAGTCATGGGCAGCGTACTGACGCGCAGATCGATGGGGCGGCCTTCCAACAGCACTTGAATCCGGCCGTCTTGAGGCAGACGCCGCTCGCTGATATCCATGTTGGCCATGATCTTGATGCGCGAGGCGACCGCCGGTGCAAGATGAATCGGCGGCTCCAGCGACTTGTACAACGATCCGTCCACGCGGTAGCGGATCCGCATCTGCCGTTCGGTGGGCTCGATATGGATGTCGCTGGCACCCTCGCGGACGGCGTTGAACAGGATGTAGTTGACCAGCCGGATGATGGGGCTCTGATCGCCGGCCTCGAAGTCGGCGCCGATATCTTCGATCGACTCTTCGATCAACTCGACGGCGCCGCCGCTGGCGTCGTCGATAATGTCGTCGATGACGAACACCCGCGTGTTGGGCACATACGTCTGCACCATGCGGCGAATGTCTTTGGCACTGGCGGCGGCAATCTGGATCTCGCAGCCCGCCACGTCGCGCAGCCGGTCGATCAAGAACACGTTCGTCGGTTCCGCCACAGCGACGGTGAGCACGTCGCGGACCCTAAACAGCGGCATCACCGTGTACTTTTCGACGAACTCGCGCGGAATCGAGTCGAACGTCTTCGGGTCGAACAGGCGGCTATCGAGCCTCAAGTAGGGAACGCCGAATTCACGTGCCAGACATTCCAACACGTGGTCTTCGGTGCAATACTCCCGATCGACCAAGATCTCGCCCAACAGCTTCGCGCCGCCGGTCTGGCGCTGCTCATCCAACGCAGCTTGCAGCTGCTCCGGATCGAGATAGCCCCGGTCGATCAGAAGATCGCCGAGCCGAGCTTTGGGTTGTAGAAGCGTATTCGCCATGACGGCTACGACCAAATGTCTGAATTCACAATTCGTGAGCCGATCACCGGTTGGTTGTCGCCGCACGATCGCCCAGGTTTCCGCCATTGCCATCGGCTCTGACGAAGAACGATCTAGTTGAAGCTCGAGACGGCGTCGATGATCGACTCGAACACGTCGAAGCGTTCATCCAAACGGGTGACTTCGAAAATCTTTCGCCCCGGATCGGCCAGTCCGCTGATCTTGAGGTTTCCGCCGACTTCTCTGACCTCGTCCTGCAGGTCAACCAAAGCGGTCAATCCGGCGCTGTCATACAACTCGGTACGGTCCATCTGCAGCACCACGTTCACATGGCCGGTGTTGATCTGCGGCTGCAAAGCAGCCGTGAAGCCCTCCAACGAGTCTTCGTTGAGTTCGTCTGGTGTATGGGCCACCAAAACGTTTCCAAATGTTTCCGTCGAAATCTGCATCGATTCGTTTCACTCGTACGTGCCGGGCACAGAGAATTGCGGCCAAGCATTGGGCGCAACAACCACGGACCGCGTCTAACCGCCGGCAGCCGTCTCCAACTGCAGCGATTCTTGGACGCACTTGAGCAATTCGCGCGGACTGAAGGGCTTCCAGAAGATATGCGAGGGCCGCAACGCACGCGACACGGCATCTTCATCGTATTCGAGCCCCCGGGCGGTCACCAAAATCAACGGCATGTCGCTTGTCGTTTCGTTCTGCCGCACGCGGCGACACAGTTCGAGACCGTCCATATGCGGCATCTGCAGGTCGGTGACGACCAATTCCGGCGGATCGCGCTGGATGATCTCCCAGGCTTCCCGTCCGTCGCAGGCGGTTTCGACGTCGAAACCGGCCTTGCTGAGTTTCATGCGTACGGCGCGGGTGATGTGCGCTTCGTCATCAACAACGAGGATTCTTGCAGCCATTGTCTCGTCTCCTTTGTGCAAACTCGGTCGGCTCGTGCTAGCGAGCACATGCCGCAGACTCGCGTTGTTTCTTGCGGTGTTGGTCGAGATGACCAAGCGGGATTCTGAGCGTGAAGCACGTTCCCTCGTCTCGAACCGAGGCAACGGAAATGCTGCCGTTACACAGCTCAGTGATAATGTAGTGCACTAGCGAGAGCCCCAGTCCGGTTCCGGATGCGGCCCGGTTGTTCTCAGGCACCCTGTAGAATCGATCGAAGATCCGTGACAGCGACTCTTGGGGGATGCCCATACCGGTGTCGCGAACTTCGATCACTGCCTCTGTTTCATCCAGGCGGCTCCGCAGTTTGATGTCGCCGCCGGAAGGGGTGTACTTCACGGCGTTGGACAGCAGGTTGATGATGGCCTGGGCGAGAATGTCCGGATCGAGATGGACCGGCATGTAAAGCTCGCTGATCTCCGAAGTGATGCTGATCTGTTTGTCTTCAGCCGTCGGCTCGATGACTTCGAAGGACTTGTGCAAGACCGAATTCAGTTCGCAATCTTCTCGTTGAATCTTGATCACACCGCTTTCGATGCGTGCCAGATTGAGCATGTTGTTCGACAGTCGAGTCAGCCGGTCGATCTGCCCATCGATGAATCCATATAGCTCTTGACGTTCTTGTTCCTCGGTCACGTCGCCATCGAGCAGCATCTCGACGTACGCCTTGATACCGGCCATCGGGGTCTTCAATTCGTGGCAGACAGACGAGACGAATTCGGCGTGCCGGGTTTTCTCGCCACGCTCGCGAGCGATGTCTCGCAAGACAACGCCCACGGCCTCTAAGCTTCCGGTCGAGCCGTAGATGTTTACTGCAGTCGCACGATAGAAGGCCGGCTCCCCGTTTCCGGTATCGAACTCGATTTCAGCTCGACGACTGTCGGTGGCTTCGTTGCGCGTGCGAGTTTCGGCGACCAGTCGCTTTAGGTCTTCGAATCGCTCGAGTGTGGGAGCTTGACGATTCTCAGCCGAGTCGTCGATGGCCAGCAGTTGCTTAGCAGCGGCATTCGAGAAGCGGATGGCGTCTTTGGTGTCGGTAACGAACACCGGGTCATCCAACGTGTGCAGGGCCGCTTCGAGCTGCCGCACCTCTCTTTGGCGAACCCGGTTCTTGGCTTCGAGGCTGGTTCGACAGAGCGTGGCCTCTTCGGCATCGTGTTCGAGATGCTCGATTCGAGAGACCGCTTCCCGCAGGAATCCGCCGAAGATCCCGGTTGATCTGGTCCGGCTCGTGCGCAGTTCCGGCCGCCTGAGCAACGCCTCGGCAGCCTGCAAGTGGCGCCGAATTGACAGGCAGATCAAGAAGGTGGCAGCCCCGCAGGCCACTATCACGAAGGCAGCGGCAGCGAGACTTTCCAGCACAACTCCGGCAACCGCGGCAACCGGAAGGGCACCGGCCGCCGAGGCAATTGCGACTCCGTTCCACTTGGAACCCATCCAGTTCATGATTGAATCCTGCCTCCAGCGCAGACCGTCTCCAGGGAATGTTCCGGAAAACGTTAGGTCAGGATTCCAGTGCTGTCCAACCGAGCAGCAGGGGCCTGGGGCGCGCCAAGACCGACTGCGCGCGTTCGTGCGGGTTGCCGCGATAAATGCCGCGCCGGGCACGTGCGAAAACTGAGGCCGACGAGCAGCGAACGGGCCGTTTGTTACGGCAGCGCCGGTTCCACGGCCTGCTCGGACGATTCCGATTCCCAGGGCACGCGCATCCACTCGGGACGCTGCTCTTGGATGGCGGCCAGGATGTCGTCTCGCAACCGCAGCGAGTCGAGGCTGTTTTTGTTCTGCAATAGCGACTTCTCGACGTGATGCAGCGCCTTGTCCAGTTCGCCCTTTTCGAAGAACAACAATGCGCGTTCGAAGTGGATTCTGGCCAAGTTGCGGCGGTTGATGGCGGCCAGATTGTCTCGGAAGCCTTCGTGTCGCCGGTCGTTCTCGAAGGCGACTGTATTACCCTCTTCCACTTCCGTCGGCTCGCGGACGATCCGCGGTGTGATCAGCACGATCAGCTCGCTACGAACGATGCTTTCCGACTTGTTGCGAAATACGCGGCCGACAACCGGCATGGCTCCCAAGAGGGGTACACGCTCGTACGATTCGACCACCTGCTCTTCGATCAGTCCGCCGATGACCACCGTTGTTCCATCGCGGACCATGACGTTGGTCGTGACTTCGGTTGTCGTCTGGTTGGGCAGTCCCGTTTGCTGGTCGATCACCGCGGAACTGCGCTCGGGATGAACTTCCATTCGCACCATGCCGTCCGGCGAGATGTAGGGGCGGAACAGGAGTTTGGTCCCCGAATCGAGGAACTGCACGTTTTCTGCGGTTTGCGTACCATTGAAGGCCAGTGTTCTATAGCTGATGCGGTCGCCGATGATGAGTTCGGCCTTGTGCTTGTTCAGGACCCGCAACTGAGGTGCCGCTACCAGGTTCGTGTCGGAGAGGTTTTCGAGAGCCTCGACGAACGCGCTGACGTCGCCTTGGATGAACCCGAACTTGAGCCCGGCGGCGTCGGCGATAAACTGTCCTGCCGGCGGCAGGATGGTATCGTCGACACCGGGGAAGCCGCTGGACTCATTGAGTGTTTGACCGTTGCCCGAAACAGTCAACGATTTGCTGTTCTTGCCCAGCAGAGCGAAGTTGACACCGAGATCGAGCGAGTCATCGAGCCGCACGCTGAAGATCATGGCTTCGATCACGACCTGCAACGGCGGAACGTCCATCTCTTCCATGACGGCGTCGATCTCGAGAAGAACTTCCGCATAGTCCTGTACCAACAAGGCGTCGCGCTGCGTGAGCCGGTCGCCTCCCGCGTTCTCGGCGTCAGCGGCGATTCCCGCTTCAGGTGGATTCGTAATTGCAATTTTGCTGATGCCCTGTGTCAGCAGCGGCGTAATCAACGATTGAAGCTCGGAAACGCTGATGTAGTTGGGGCGGTAGATTTTGGTAATCAGTTTCCTGGCCAGCCGTTGACGCGTGGCGGCTTCTTCGCTGGTGACGATGAAGATGAAGCGGCCTTCCCGCAGATGGACGTAGCCCAACGACCGCAGGATAGCGCTGAGGGCTTCTTCGATCGTCACGTCTTGCAGATTGGCGGTGACCATCCCTTTGACGTTCTTGCCCAGCAGGATGTTCTCACCCGATAGCTGCCCCAGCATGTCCATCGCCTGGGCGATCTCGGCTTCCTGGAATTGCAGAGAGAACCTCTCACCACCAAGCTCGCTGCGTTCGGCCTTCAATACGGGATCCGCAGAGTCTGCCGAGGAGGCGTCGGACGGCAGCGAACCATCCGCGTCGGGAGCCGACTGATCTGGCGTCGGCGACTGCCGCTGCAGCATCGCCTGAATTTGATGCATCTGACTTTCCAGACCTTGAAGCCGAAGCCTCTCCTGCAGCTGTTGCAGGACCGAAGCGGCATCTTGTAGCCCGAAGCCGGATTGGGCCGGTTCGGCCTGCGCAAGTCGATCGAGCTGACGTTCCATGCCGATCAGTCGAGACTCGATGCGCCGACTTGCGGCATCGGTTGCCGGGGCGGCAGTCTTGGTCCGGAACGTAACTGTTTGCTGCGGCACAGCGGGCTGAATTGACAAAGCGTTGGCCTGCGGCGTCGTTTGGGAGAACGTCAAAGGCTGAATCGCCCCCAGCCGAACTTCCGGCGTGGATCTTCTGCGGTCGGGGTCTTGCAACGCCCCCGAACTCTGCACGTGGCGGGATTGGGCCACCGGCACCGCGGGCGTCTGTCGCGGGTTGCGGGCGCGGCTATCAATTCTGCGTGTTTGCTGAACGGTGAGCGCGTCGTCGCGCGCACTCGAAACCGGATAGCTGCCGCCGACCCGATTGACGTCCTTTGCGGCGACGCCGCGAATCGGCTGCAGAGGGAAGTCGTTCGGCTGGACACTGCGGTCGCGCGGATCGCCACCAGCGGAGATCGCTACGATCACCGTCGCTCCCAGGCTAACCAACATCGCCCAGAAGGCCATACGAAATGATGGCGTGCTAATCACATGCAGTCGTCCGTGACTCGGCCAATCGCAAAGTTGCGTTTTTGGGCACACCTGATCGGAGGCGCGCAGAATTCGGGTCTAGTGGTTCGCCTCGTGATAGCCGGGCTCGATTCGTGATGGCTGCAACCCAGGCTGCGCGGCCATCGTGAGTTCCAGCGTATCCTCTCCACTGCGCAACAGCACTTTTCGCGGATAGACGGCAGCCAGCAGGTAGGTCTTGCCGCCGATTTGGATCGCGCTGCCCTCAAGATACAATTTGCGATTGATAAGGGCCGCCCGACGATTCTCGCCAACGATCGTGCTTTTCAACAGGAGCTGGGCTGAAGGGACCGTGTCGGCAGCAGCCGGTTCGCTATCCGGAATGCCGGTCCGCCTCGGCTCGTCTGAGAACAGAACCGGCGGAGGAAACTGGTCGGCGTCGATTCCGAAAGGAGAGGTGTGCCGGGCGGCCACTTCCGCCGACTGAACCAGTGGATCGCGATCCAGCACGCTTCCCACATTCTCCCAGGAATAGACGATTGCGGGCTGATCGGTTGGCTGCTGCGCATGGCTGGAGACGGCTGCGGCTTCATCGCGTGTTGGCGATATAGACGGATCGGCTGCCGCAACCACATCGGGCGCTTCGCGCACAACGGCCTTCACAAGAGGCGGGATCCAGAACCACAAGCCGATCGAAAACAGAATCGCCAATAGAACTGTCTTCTGCCAGCTCGCTTTCAAATCACGGATTAGTTGATTCTGTATCGACTGCAGCCACACCGCGTTGTGTCCCCCCTTGCATCCGAGAAGCCCAGAAACTGCAGGCTTGTGCCACGTGGGCGATCAAACCGCTTCCTGAATCGAGTGATCGATTCGGAACGCAGTCGGCGCTCGAAGTGCACCGAGCGCCAAGCAATCCGCGCTTCATTCTTGTTATCGACGCCCGCCCTACTCAGCTGGCGTTAAATTCGGCAAAACCGGAGTTTTCGACCCGAAGTACGTAGGTGGAAAAACGCATTTCCACTGTGATGCTGTCCCCAGCCTGTCTTGTGGGATGGCTCATCGAGAGTTCGTCGATGGCGAACAGCCGGTCTTGATCGGATAGGCCGTTTAAGAACTCGACGACCCCCGCGAACGAACCACTCAGATTGACACGGAATGGAACAACGTCGTAGGCATTCGCGATGACTGGCGGCATCGGCTCCAACCGCGTCACTTTGAGTTGACTGGCTTTGGCCAGACCGGCGACTTCACCAATAATGGAGTGCAGGTCCGCTTCTTGGGGAACGACCGAATCGACCTCTTCCAGATAAGTCTCCAGCCGGTCGATCTGCGCGTCGAGCAATTCGAGTTCGGCGATGCGGACCGGTATCTCGCGGAGCCGTTGTTCGGCAGCGTCAATGCTACGGTTGATGGGGATGGCAGATCGCCTGCCGGGAAGGTAGGCCGTAAACACAAACAGGGCTGCCACGATCGCCACGGAGACGACGGTCATGATGCTGTCGCGTTGTATCGCGTTTTTCATGCTCCACTCCTCTTCGGTCGCTTGTTCTCGACAGCACGACTTTCGTCAGCGATTGGCAAGGGTGTGTATCGCGTCTCGCGGGCAACTTTCGGATCGACCGATTCGGCGCTAAACACACCGGGGCTACGAACGTCGAGCAGCACGCTGAACACTCTCAGCTGCAGATCTCGGTATTCGATCTCGTCGGTGAACAGAGGCTGGATGTGATCGAACATTGCAGTCTGCTGCAGCCCGGCAAGATAGGCCGACACGGACAGATCGTCGGGAGCGATTCCCTTCAGCGTCACCCTAAGCACAGATGTTTGTCGCTCACTCTGAAGTTTTTCCAGGTCTCGTTGGGCGGGCGACTTTTGGTCTTCTGCCTGATCCGCCGCTGGCGATCTTCTTGAGGGCCGTTGCCTCGTCGAGTTGCGCGCAATTGGGCTTCGTGAAAGCGCGAACTGCGTCAGCGAGACATTGGGCGGCAAGTTTGCCGTCACTACGTGCAGCAGCCGACTGGGCGGAACGCAAATCTGCAGGTGGGCGACCAGGTCGGCCTCCGCCTTCAGTGATTCAATCTGCCGTCGCTTCGCCTCGGCGCCCCCAAGCTGGGAGAACGAGTTGGCGACCTGCTGCTGCAGCATGTCGCGCGTGCTGGACAGCTCGCGATGCCGCCAATACTGCTGAGCCGAGCCGATCAAAGACAGCAGCACCGCGGTCGCCAGCAGCGAGCCTCGCCAGACTTTGATTCTTCGGCTTCGACGGCGCTTGTGGTAAGTCTCCGGCAGGAAGTCGACCTCTTGTGCCTCGTGTGAGAATGCTTCAGTCATCATGATGGCAGCCCCCTTTCATCGACAGTCCGACGGCGGCCGCCCACAACCAGGGTCGTGCCGCGTGCGCGGGCAGCATCGATGCCGAACCGAGCGCAGCGAACGGGTCTCCCAACTCACATGGCGTGCCTAGCCTCTCTCCGAGATAATCGGCCAGCCAGCGGCTGGCTTCGCTCCCGGTGACAACAACCCGTTCGAACGGTTTGCCGCGAAGAGTGACCTTGTAGTACCGCAGGCACAACTCGATGTCTGTGACCACCGATTCGAGCGGACCGCGAATGGCGTCGATGACCGAGCGATGGATTTCGTCGTCCGTGTCGAGCGCTGATGCGGCGGTGACCGAGGCACGCACTCTGGATGCTTCTTCGGGAGAAACATCCAGATGCTTCGCGACGGCTGCGTCGAGCCGTTCGCCTCCGCTGGACACGTTCTTGAGGAACAGAATCTGATCGCCTTCAGAGAAGATGATCGTCGTCGCGTTCTCACTGAGCGTCAGGTAGGCGCAGCGTTCGTCCGACTGCCGGTCCTCCTGGCGTCGCAGGGCCCTTAAGGTGGCGCAGGCTTCGACGTCGATGGCCACAGGTTTGAGCTTGGCTTGCTCCAATAATCGAATGTGCCTCTCGATGGCCGCATGCGGAGAAGCCAACAGGATGACTTCCTGCAGCAGTTGCCCGTCTTGCCTCACTTTTCCCGCTACGAGATGGCGGACTTCCGCGTCAGCGACCGGATAGGGCAATCGTTCATCCGCCTCATGGCGCAGCACCTGTTCAATCTCGGCCGATGGAATCTGCGGCAGCCGTACGTTCTGGACGAACAGATCCTGGGAACTCAAGCAGCTGACGACGCGTCGACCCTGGAACTCGTGATCTTCGACCAACCTGCGCAGAGCAAGCGCCGCTTCAAGATCGTTCTCGGTTGAGTCGTCGCGCGCAGGTAGAGCGCCGTGGGCGATCGTCTCAATGTGCGGCTCCCCGCCGCGCTCTGCGAGCTGGACGAGCGTTGCCGAGCGCGCGCCCAGTTGCAGCCCGATCGGAGGGTTTCGAAATCTGTTTAAGGCAATCATTGTGTGTCTTCAGTGAAATCTGCGGTTGTTGGTTTGCGTTCAATGGCGGTCACGCCACTTGGATGAAGAAGCGGTTACTAAAACAACGGGTCAAGGTCGCCCTCATCGTAGATAGCCAGCGGATCCATACGGACGTGCCCGGTGATCCAAGAGACGGCGATTCGTACGTATCGGGCGCCGCTTTCGCTTCGGTCGCCGATCCAGATCAGCGTGTCTTCGCTGCGGACCGGACCGGTGCCTCCATCAGCGACGAACGTGATGTCGGTCACGTTGCTGCGCGTTTGCTGTAATCCAACACCGATGAAGACAACCTGCTGAACCATCTGGCCTCCCGCCTGAAGTCCGTTGAACTCGACTTCGTAGGGCCCATCCTCCTGGCCGGGCGCGGCCAGAGGGTTTCGCAATGTCGGTACGCTGCCACTGCCTGTGTGGATCACCTCGTATGAGTGTTCGTCGAGATCGAATTGCACCGACCAATCGCTGCCGGTCTGCACCGCCAAGCTGCGTGCCAGACGCAAGTCAGCCACAAGGCGACGCGCTGCCGATTCCACTGCCTGGACTCCAGCCGGCTGCATTGCGGGGACGATGATCGCCGCCAACAGAGCGACGATTCCCAGCACGATGACGACTTCAACCAGGGTGAATCCGGCACGGTGTTTGTGAGATCGAATTCGACGGGTGTTCATATCGCATCCCTCCATGAAATGACCTCCCAACGGTAGCCGGCGAATTCCGCGTCGGGGCCTGTGCCGTCGTATTTTTCGAACAGTTGAGGCTTCCACTGGAACTCGGTTCCCCCTTCATGCTTCACATGAAAGGTGGGTTCGATCGACAAGCCGAATTCCTCATACGGCGCACCCCAGCCCGAGAAGTTGCCCGGGTCGGCCAGCCAATCGGCAAACTCGATTGCCTCGATCTCGTTTTCTGCCTGCCACGTGGCGTATCGCTCATCCCATTGTGTGGCGGTCAGGCCCCATGCCGCAGGACGTCGGAGATTGGCCCGCTTCGTGATGAGTGGTCCGCGAATGTCGACATACTCGGTTCGGCTTCTACGTATCCGGTAATTCGTTGGCGACACATGCGCGACTTCTCCGACCACGGTCAGTTCGTGATTCAGCGTGTCGACTCCCACGATCGGATGCCAAGTGCCCGATGTACCGTCCTCCAACCACACGGCATGGTCGCCGTTCTCGTTGAGGGGGCTCAGGTCGGGTGTGTCCTGTAGCGCAACGACGCTAAATGGCTGTGCAGCCAGCTGGCTCGTGGCTGTCCCGGTGAGATCAACGTCGGTCGCCGACGAGTACCCGAACTCGCCGCCGCCGGCCGTGAATTCTGTGTGAGCAAAGACCGCACCGTCGATCGAAACTCGCGTGTCGATGTCGATCTTCAAGCGTGTCGCGACAACTGTTGGAAGCCTCGGCCACAGGTCCACGTTATCGACGTAGGACGTTCCCGTCGCATCTCGCCAATTCACAGAAGCCAGGTGCACCGAGTCTCCGCTGATGTCGACGCGTCCTAAGCAGACCAGCGTGCCTTGGATCGTGACGTTGTCGTACAACGTCATGGTGGTGTTGGAGTAGAAGATTCCCAGAGGATTATCCGGTGTCGGACCGAGCGTTACGTCCTGCAGCGAAGCGGCTACTTCGACCGCGTTGTATTGAAACCCGCCGTCGTATACGTAATAGGGCGTCCAGTCCGAAAGCTTGACGTTGTTCGGATAGCTGGGCAGATCGGTCGTGACCGACCAACCCGCCTCGATGTCATCCAGGTCCGTCTCCAGCTGCGTATCGGGAGCCGTGTAGAATGTCAGATCACCGTTGAAAGGGTGCGGTGCCCCGTTATCGTGCACCTGGCCCACTGATTTGATGAACTCTTGCCGGGTGGCCGCGTTCCAGGTCGGACCGTTGTACAGGTCGAGCACATTGCGGATCCAGACGTCCCCGTCGAAGCGATCTCGCGGATCGAGGTCCAGCGACAGAAGACTGCCTCCCAAGCCTCTCGCGAACAACGAATAGGCTTGCACGTCTTCGAACCAGGTCTCGATTGCGACTTGATCATCGGCGTCTTCGGAGTCGCCTGCAGCGATCGGACGCCCGTCCAGTCGCGGCAGCAGGCGGACCTCGACCTCAGTCGTCTTCTCCACGCGCTCGTCAACATACTGGTGCGACTGCCATATCCCCGTCGAGGCAACGACGAGCCGAAACCCTGAATCTTCACCGGCCGATGCGGAATCAACCGGCTCGAATTCGACCGAATAGGACGCTGTTCCTTCGCTATCGGTGTAAACGTCGCGAACCAGCATCTCGCTGACCCCGGTCCAGTCCGACGCGTAGGTCCGCTCCAATCCGACAGCTGCGCCAGTCTGCGCCGCTTGCAGGGCCAAGTCGGTCCGCAGAGCGTTGCGACGGATCTGCAGCATCGTGCTTTGCGTGCGCACAAACGCTAGCGTCACAACCAGGCTTGTCCCCAGCGCCACCATCACGATCATCAGCGCCAGCCCTCGACGCCCCGGTGCCAGAGCGCACCGGCGGCGACGCCCGTTGCCGGGACTTCGCTGCCGATCGACAGATGGTTGACTACGGACGGTAAACATAGCGATAGCTCGCAGAACCAAAGAATGGGGCGGCAATCGGGATTGAGTCGGTGGAGGGTGCCTCGAAGCTGTACGGTTCGACCTGAATCTCCATCCTCACGGTCGCCTGCCGCATGCCCGAGTCACTGGAGACAATCGCCTGAGACCAAACCAGGTCGTTCCAGGCCTGAGTTCCAGGTGTGACAGCGGCGATCGATGCCTCATCAGGCAGCTGCTCCAAACCAAAAGACACGTTGCCCACTCCGGGATCGCTGAACGGAGGCGATCCAGAGAGCGTACTGCGACGAAGCCGATCGCAGAGCAACAGCTGCTCTGCCGACGCTGAAGAAATCAGTGACAAGATTGTGTCGTCGAAGTCGGCGGCTTTGAAATCGATCTCCGTACTGTCGCCCGGCACAATGATCTCGACGAATCGGCTGGGGGCAGACTCGTCGTACGAATACATCACGATTTCATCGACCTCGGGAAGCCGCGATTGGACGCCTGCTTCAGCCATTCCGCCACCGCGTCCGCCGCTCCACACCACCAAGATGCTGGGAAGCAATGAGCTGGACCAGGCGCGACCGACCACAGCCAGACCCAGGACCGTTTCGGCACCGTCGAGTTGATACACGCCCGCATGCGCGACCATGTAACGCACGCGTTCCAAGCTGGCCTGCGCTTGGGCGGTCGCCTCTTCCATGCCTTCGGTATGCTCACGCGCAGCTTGGACGGCGAGCATCAACCCTCCCAACACGATCGACAACGTTGTCGTGATCGTCAGCGCCATCAGCAATTCGATCAACGTCACACCGCGCGCAACGCGGCCAACGGGTCGCTGACGCGTTCTTCTGGTGTTGTTGTTGCGATGCGGATTCATGGTGACACGGGGACGTAGCTAAAGACGCGAGTCAGTTCCGCCAAGGTGCGGATGTGCGATTGTGCGTCTGTGTGTTTGACACGAACCGTGACGCGACGGAAATTCGTGTGCCCTGTGACGATGTTCCAACTGGAACCGGTATCAGGCTCAACGCGTTCCACGTCGACCTCTCGCGCGAAGGCCGCGATGAATCCGGCGGCCGGCTGCAATGCGGCAGGCCGCGTGGCTGGTTGAGCCGCGGCGTCGAGACCGTCGAGTCCGAGCGTGTTTCCACTTCGATCCACTGGCGGGCTTGACGACCAAACATCGAAGTCGTCGATGTCGTCGAAACCAGTTCGCCCAACTCCAATCGGTGTGGTGTTGGTGCCCGCCGGAAACCGTGTGGCGGCAATCTCTTCCATCAGCTGTTCGGCCAGCCCCCGCGCAACGGCTGCGTGCATGGCATCGCTGCTGGAGCGCACCGCTCCGCCCAACGAAGCCAGAAGAGCACCACCGGCAATCGAAGTGATCGCAACGGCTACGACGGCTTCGACCATCGAGAAGCCCTCGCGCGCGGCGGTAGTTTGAGGCGATCTGGGCATGCAGTTCTCCATCGCTGCGCTGGATGCACCGTGCTGCGTGTTGCAGCCGGGCAAAAGGAAAAAGCGCGGCAAGGTCCCCTCAAAGCTCCCAGCTTTCCTTGCCGCGCTGAAACGCTACCGCCCCACCCCGTGGGACGGCAGAGATTGTGGCTCGATTCGAAGACCGAGATCCACACGCGTCAGCCAAACATAGGTCAACCCGGACGCGTGTCAAATTCTTCGGGAGCAATAAACTCTATGCATCGCACAAGACGTTGCAGCCACACGGCTTCTTGGCATGCCGCTGGGACGCGTTTCGCTCCGGAATTCCCATGATCGACAAAGAAAGCGTATTCAAACGAACATGGTAGTCATGGTAACGTTTAGAATTATTAGAAAATGGGTTGAAATTGCCGGTAAGACAAAGTACCTATATTACAGAACTGAGGAAAACTCCGATTATTCGGATGATGACTCGACGTTTCTAAAGCTGCAGCTTTGAAATTTGTGAAAGGAGAGGTGTAATGGATCTGAGTTTGGTTAGTCGCCGAAGTTTCCTTGGAAAGTCGGCGGGAGCGTTGGGCGGCTTTGCGCTGCTCTCGGGTGTCGGCAGACAAGCAGTTGCGGGCCACGGTTGTGGTTGCCCCAGCGTCTCGTCTTGCTCGTCGGTCTCCGTGGATTGCTGTGCTCCGGCACCGTCCTGCTGTGCTCCCCAGCCGTCCTGCTACGCGCCGGCACAGGGCTGTCACGCGCCGGCACCGGCCTGCCATGCACCGGCACCCAGCTGCTGTGCACCGGCACCGTCCTGCCACGCACCGAGTGGTGTCTACGAATCGGCCCCCGCGGGCGCTGCACCGGCTGAAGAAGCAGCCCCGGCCCCCGCACCGCCGACCGAGGCCCGCTACTACTATCGCCGTCGCGCTGTGCCGCGTCGGGTTCGCTTCACGTCGCTGCGCTTGCTGGAGCGCTAAACGGCTGAAGAGTGAGATTCGAACAGACCCGTTCGAGAGATTTTCTTTCGAACGGGTCTGTTTTTGTTTTATGATCGATATTCATGTCCACCGCCGAAAATGCACCTCCCGAATTCTGGGAGACCAGAAACTACCGGGGCCGTCCCTTCTTTCATTTCGACCTGAAAGTCCGCGACGGAGACATCCCCTTTTCCGTTCCCTGCCGAATTGCCGACCGCTATGAAGTCCGCGAAGTGATCGCCCGCGGCGGGGGCGGCGTGGTGTTCGCCGCCATCGATCAGGTGACTACCAACCCCGTGCTGGTCAAATGCCTGGCCCAGTATGACATGCTCCGCCGCGACCTCTCCGAACCGCTCGAAGAGATGGTCGAATCGATTCGCAGAGGGCGTCATCACCTGCAGACCGAGCGGCGGATTCTCGTGCAGCTGCGAAATGCGGGCAGCAATTCGGTGCCACTGCCTTGCGACTACGCCTTCGACTCCAATCCTGCCCTGCGTGGTCCGTATTGGACACAATCCGGCCACGAGTGGATGTTCGACGACGCCTCGATTCTGCACTCCGAGCCGTTTCTCGTCCTGCAACACGTCGACGGCATGAACCTCAAAGACGTGTTGCAACAGCTGTTTCAAAACGGGTTGGAAGAGCCGTTGGCCCTGCGAATCATCGACCAGGTTGCCCGCGTTATCGAATTGGTGCAACAACCCCTCCAGATGCCCCAGGGCCAGACCTGGCGGTTGGTCTACCAGGACCTAAAACCGGCCAACATACTGATCGACCGGCACGGTCACGCAACGGTCCTGGACTTCGGCGGCTGCCAACTCGTGATTGACGAGACGCTCGTTCTGCACGGATCTCACAGTGCCGGGTACTGTGCGCCGGAATGCGGCCGATCGCACGATCCGCTCCATCCGTCCGTCGACTGCTACGGACTGGGAACGACGCTGTTCCACATGCTCACCGGTGTCGGCCCGCGCTCTTTGTTGCCGAAAGACATTGCGCCCGAAGACTCCCGCGCGGTCCGCATCGATGCCGACCAACTCAGCACACGGTGCTCGAAACCAGTCGTCGACCTCGTGTCGCGGTGCGTCTCTTGGGAACCGGAAAACCGGATCGCATCGGCTCGCGAATTCCGCCAGGCCCTGGCTCCGCTGCTCGCCTCCGCTTGAAGCCGCTAACCAGTGAGAACACGTCGGATGGAATTGGTTGAAGGACAGCGGCTGAGTGCATCGGAACACGGCGGATACATCGTCGGCCATTGCATCAAGCAGACTCCGTGGTATCGGCTGTACGCGGCGCGGAAAGTCTTCACCAACTACCGGTATGCCGAGCGCGAGTTTTACGAAGCGGCGGAAGACGAGTGGCTCGACGTACTCATTCGCGCCTGTCCCGATCGAGGGGAACCGCCCTCTGCTGCCGCCGAACAGAGTTCGAAGCTCTTGAGATACGAAGCCCAAGAGGTGTTGGGGGACCTGAATGGCTGGCTCCCACAACCGATCGATCTGCTGGAGTTGGAATCAGCGGGCGACGGGTGGCACGTCTCCGCCACGAAGTCGCCGGGCAGACGTCGTACGGCCCACCGCAGCGGTCAAACCGTCGAGCGCCTGCTGGTTCTTTCACAGGCCCATGGGCAGTCGCTGCACGAATGGCGGTCGGCCGGGCGCGTCGATCCGGCGCAGGCCCTGCACGTGGTCGCCGAAATCCTTGATCTGCTCGATCGGCTGCACGAGAAGGGCCAGGTCATGGGGGGCTTTTCTCCGGATGATTTTCTGATCGACGACACGGGTCGTTGGAGCTGCCTGTGCAGCGACCGAGTGATGGCAGGCGCCAGAGCGACCGAGCTGCGCCCCTGCTTTCCACCAGAGCGCTTCCCGCAAGGCTTCTCGGCACCCGAGACGCGCGAGCCGCAAACAGCGCTGTGTGCCGCCAGCGATCTATACGCTTGGGCGGCGCTGTCGCTGTTTCTGCTCACCGGTGAAGATCCGGCGGACGACGATTCTTCGTCGGCATCGGGGCCCGTAATCAACGCGCAGAACCGAGAGCAACTCGTGGCGGCACTCGCCGACGCGACCGAACGCGAACCCGACCTGCTGACCACAATGACGGCGCCTGGATATCGCCGCACAGGGCAAGCATTGGTGCTAAGTTGGGTGGAGTCTTTGACGCGATGTCTCAGCCCGGACGTGCAGGCCCGACCCGGATCGATCGATGAGCTGCGACAGGGCGCGGCAAAGCAGTCCGGCCGGTTCTCACTGAAACGCCTCTGGCGACAGGTCGTCGGGGCGAAGTGAGTCGAGCAGAAACACGGTGAGCGACCGGGCTCCATGTGCGCCGATCACCAACGACTGCTCGATGTCGGCCGTTTTCGAAGGCCCCGAAATAAACGTGCCAAAACCACCCACCCGTTCTCGCGCCCAGCGCGCATTCGGCGACGAGGCCACGCGCTGGTAGGCTTCGTGCATGTTGTTCACGATCGCCTCGCCCGGCACGACCAACGCGACGTGTTGGGCGATGAAATACAGCACGCGGTGCTTCAGTCCTGCGTCGGTTGTCCACACCGCGCCGTTCTCGGCCACGCCGAAGTGTCCTGGCAGGATCGCGAAGTCCACATCTTCGAGATGGTGAGGATCTTCGATGGCTTGCAGCTCTACGCTGGACTGCGCTGCACCGGAAACCGTCGAGATCCGCTTTTCAGCCTCGGCATACGCCGGCAACTCCGAAAGCCGTCGATTCAGCTCGTCGACGTTTTCAGCCACGATGCACTCGCCGCCGACGCCCCGCAGGGCTTCAGCAAACTGCCGTCGGCGGTCTACGTAGACGGTCCAGGAGTGCTCCAACGATGGAAGCATGATCTCTTGCCGCTGCCGCCTGTTGATTGCGTCCAGAATGTGGGCACGGCTATCCATCGGGGCGCTGTTCCGGTCGCTTTGTGTCGGCACGGCGGCGATACTGGTCGCGAAAACTTTGTTTGGGCGCCGGCGGCAAATCGCGCTGGCGGCTCCAGGCATTCCAGCGATTGTGCAGTACGAAGCGCGGCAGACTGGCCACCGCCCAACGACCGAGTTTGCCCGCCAGCGAATATAGTCGCGGATGACGCATCACGAAGCTGGCCAGTTTCATCGCGATGCGTTTGTCACGGGACAACAAACCGCGAGAGCCAATCTCGCCCCTCCACGTGAGCAACTGATGGTGCAAATCGATCTTGACCGGGCAGACGTCGGTGCAGGAGCCGCATAGGCTGCAGGCGAACGGCAGGCTCTGATGCTCTCCGGCGTCGCGGGCGGGCGCTAGAATCGACCCAATCGGCCCGGGGACAGTGGTGGAGTAGCTGTGTCCGCCGCTGCGACGGTAGACCGGACAGGTATTCATGCACGCCCCGCAGCGAATGCAGTGCAGCGATCGGTGAAACTCTGTGCTGCCCAGCAGGTCGCTACGGCCATTGTCGACCAACACGACGTGCAACTCGCCGCCCAGGCGCGGCCCGTGGAAGTGCGATGAGTAAGTTGTAATCGGCTGGCCGGTTGCCGAGCGGGCCAGTAGTCGCAGGAATACGCCCAGATGTTCCAGGCGGGGGATCAGCTTCTCGATCCCCATGCAGGCGATGTGCAACTTCGGCAGCGAGACGCCAAGATCGGCGTTCCCCTCGTTGGTGCAGACCACAAAGCCACCCGTTTCGGCGATCGCAAAGTTGACGCCCGTAATGCCGGCGTCTGCGCTCAAGAACCGTTCCCGCAGATGAGCCCGCGCGGCCTCGGTGAGGTATTGCGGATCCGATGCACCGGCCTCGGTCCCCAGATGCTCGTGAAACAGCGTGCCGACCTCTTCCTTCTTGATGTGAATGGCCGGCAGGACGATGTGGCTGGGCGTTTCTCGGCGTAGCTGCACGATCCGCTCGCCGAGATCCGTATCGACGATCTCGATGCCGTTACGCTCCAAGAACGGGTTGAGATGGCATTCCTCGGTGAGCATCGACTTGCTTTTGACGACCCGTCGCACGCCCGACTTCGCGAGAATCGACAATACGATTGCATTGTGCTCGTCGGCGTCACGAGCCCAGTGCACATGCACGCCCAACGCTTGGGCGTTGCGCTCGAACTCTTCGAGGTACTCGCCCAGCCGAGACATCGTGTGGGCTTTGATGCCTGCTGCCGTCTCGCGGAGGTGCTCCCATTCGGGCAAAGAACCTGCGGCCGCGTCGCGCTTGGACCGCACGAACCATAAGGCGCGGTCGTGCCAATGCGCCCGTTCGTCGTTGTTGACGAATTCGGCGGCAAGCGATGCGTGATTCATGTCACTCCACGTGGGCCACGCGGAGACAACCCGCCACAAAGAACAGTAGCGCGAATCCTACAAGCACCGTGCAATTGAAGAACACGATCGACAGATTCGGGTTGTCCATCGAAAGCAACTGTTTAAAGCCCATCAGCGACCAGGCGTGCGGCGTGACTTTGCTAACCTCTTGCATCACCGGGGGCATCCAGTCGCGGGGCATAAAGCAGCCGCTGATGCCCGCGGTGGTCAGCACAATCGCGTTTCCAACCCACGAGACTTGCGAATCGGTACGCACAATCGTTGCCACCAACAGTCCCAATCCGGTGGCGGCCATCGACGTGCAGAAGATCACCAGCACCAGGGCCCACGGCCTGGGACCCCACGTCATGTCAAACAAGATCCGGCCGGCCAGAAACAGCAGCACCGTTTGCAGCACCGAGATGATGAAGAACGGGATCGTTTTTCCGATCAGCAAAGATGTGGGCCGAATCGGCGCCAATCGCAGTCGCCGCAATGTGCCCTGTTGTTTCTCGTGGATGAACGAGCGGGCCATCACCGTAAGCAGAAAGAAGACGAAGGCCACGGTGAATTGCGGGATCAACTCCTGATAAATCACTTCGGCACGATTCTGGGCCGTCTCCTTGGGATTGGCTTGTTCCGGCAGAGGCAGCATCGTGCCATGCATCTCATATTGCTCACAGACTGCTTCGTCCATCGACTGCGCGAGGATCTTGCCGTGCACGCAGAACACGTACGGCATGGCTGTCATGATCACGTGGTGCAGCACGAGGTCTTCGACGTTCGACTGTGTGGGCGAGATCGATGAGCGGCTTTGAGTAGTGATGCCGAAGTAATCCAGACCGTCGGCCAGCTGACCCTTGTCGGCACTCGTCAAGTCTGCGACCCGCAGTCTGTCGATCTGTTTGAAGAACTCCGGCCCCAGCACGACCATCACGTGCGGCTTGCCTTCGTCAATCCACAGTTGTGCCTCCTCGCGAGTCGTCTCGGTGACTTTCACGCCTGGTTGGTTGCTCAATCGGGCGATCAGTTCCTGCGTCAGTTGAATGGCGTTTTTGCGCAGCAGCTTGATCTCGGCTTCCGTCGGCCCCTCTGAGAATCCTGATGGTTCGTCGAAACCTCCCGCCGTGTCGTCGTCCGCCGCCGTTTCAGACTCGTCGCTGTCGAATCCGGCGACTTCTTCGAGAGATGGCTCCTCATCCTCGCCACCGAACCCTTCCTCAGTTTCGATCAGTTCCTCGGCGACAACGTCCTCATAGTCGACTTCGTTGACCAGTGCGATCTGAAGTAACTGGTTCTCGTTCTCCAACCCGATCATGTGGCCGGCCGACATGCCGAAGATCGTGATAAAGATCAGCGGCAGCACGACCAGAATCACCAGCGCCCGCGGATCGCGGAGCAGCAGGTATAAGTCTTTGGCCGTGATGTACAGAGCGCCCATCGATCAGTCTCGCAGTCGGTTTCCGGTCATGTCGAGGAACAGGCGTTCGAGGTTCGGCTCCTCGGATTCGACCGCATGCAGCTTCACACTCGATTCCTCGAGCAATGCCAACACATTTTTGAGCGATGCGTTCAGCTTCTGCTCGTCGCGATGTTGATCGTGCGAGATCACGATGGCCGTTTCGCTCTCCGAAATGCTTTTGATCTCCGCCATTCCGTTCAGCTTCTCGGCTAATCCGTTCGTTGGCGGCGAAATCACGAGCCGCAACTCAGAACTCATTTGTCCCAATAGCTCGCGCAGGTCGTTGCAGGCGATCATTCTGCCGTGATCGATGATCGCCACACGATGGCACAGCGTCTGAACTTCTTCCATGTAATGGCTGGCGTAGATGGCAGCCTTACCTTCCGAATTCAGATGCCGCACACAATCCAGCAGATGTGACCGCGATTGCGGGTCGACGCCGACTGTCGGTTCGTCGAGAACCAGCAGCCGAGGATCGTGCAACAAGGCGACGCCGAAATTCAACCGCCGCTTCATCCCGCCGGAAAAGTTCTCGACCGGCTCGTCGGCCCGATCGCTCAAGCCGGTCATCTCCAGCGACGACGCGATCCGCTCCCGCAATAACCGGCCTGTTACGCCGTACAAACGTCCGAAGAATTTGAGGTTCTCCCGCGCCGTCAACTCCGGGTAGATCGCCAGATCTTGTGGCACGACACCGAGCAACTTTCGCAGGTGGCGATCGCTCCGCGTGAGAACTTTTCCGTCGATGCGGACCTCGCCCGAGTCAGGCTCCAGCAGGCCGCAGACCATCATCATCGTTGTCGACTTGCCGGCTCCGTTGGGGCCGAGCAATCCGAACACTTCGCCTCCCTCGACTGAGAAGCTGATCTCATCGACGGCGACCAAATCCTCGAACGTCTTGCGCAGACGTGTGACTTCCAAGAGACTCATGAGCTGACCCACCTGCCGCCGTAGACGGTGCCGTTGACTTTGCAGAAAGAGTTATTCGTGTTGGGTTGCCCGATATTGGCTTGATCCAGCTCGTGTTGCAACAACTGCCGGCGTGCTGCGCGGCCAATCTGCTGGCACCGGCGTCACAACCGTTACGACCACCCGACAACTATACCATGTGTGAGGATAACTGTGACGGCTGCCGCCGCACCGACCCGGATGTTGTCGTTGATGCGGGTCGGCAGCGACTCGGCAATTGCACCCGCTACGGCCGCAGAGCCTCCACACAACAATGCGGTCGCGAAGGTTACGCCCTGTCTCTGTGCTTCCAGGTTGTGCGTTTCTCCCCAGTAGATAGTCGCCGCCATCAATCCACCGACCAAGACGAAACAGAGCGAGCCGCTCCAGGTCTTCTGCGAGTTCCACGGGATCCGAGGGCCGCCCAGTACAATCCCGCCCAATGTCGCCGACCCGTCACCGAACGCGAGCACCGCCAGCACAGTCAGGCCAAGTTCGGCATAGGCCGGAAACAACATCAGCACGACTAATACACTGCCGGCGTATCCGGTAACCGCCTGCAGCCGATTGTCATCCCGGTCGTCGGCTCGCGCGATCCGGCGGAAGTTCACGAATATCGAGGCCCCCAATCCGAGGACCAAAGCGATAATGATCGCGCGGAGCGTGGGCGAGATCGGGTCGGCGTGTGGAATCGGCCACAGCAAAAGCGGCAGAAAGCCGGGAGCCATGTGCCAAAATCTGCGCCGTAATTCCGTCGCGCCGATTCGGTTCGCCGGCCGTGAATCGGTTGAGGGCGGACCGTCGGTGGAGCTGGTCGTCTTCGGCTCCTTGCGTTTCGGGTCCGATGTCGCCAGGGACATGAAAGTGTCTGCCGAATTTGCGTGCGAGTGTCGCGCAGTCTGCCAGCCGCCAGTCGGATCGCAAAGGATCGGCACTCTATGCTATCGCGGGATTTGCGACAATAGCCGTAGTCATCGAGTGATTTCCCTCGCCTGCGGAGCCGGTTTGCAGTTGGCTGGCGTGCTGCTATTCTGACCGGGGGAAGCACCATCTCAGGCCCCATTCCGCCGAGCCCACTCCATGCCCTCACCGTCCCGGCCGCAGGCTGCCCGGATCGCAACCGGCCTGTTTCTGTTCGCGGGTGCAGTGCTGATTCTGGCGAATCTCTTGATCCTGGCCGAAGTTCCGTATATGCCAGTCCGCTACACGCTGGCCTTGCTGGGCCGCGCCACGATGCTCGCGGCACTCGGATGGATCGTGCTGCGTGGTCAGGTGGGCCGTTGGGCATCCGTCACGTTGGGGGCCGCTGGCACGGTCCTGGTTGCTCTGGTCCTGACTGAAATCGGAGTGCTCGAGGCGGCGCTTGGGAACAGCCTGAACCTCAGTCCGCAACAGGTTCGGCGGGCGGTTGGCGGCACCCTGAGCGATGCTTTCATCGTGATGATCATGCTGGCCTGCGCTGCGATGCTCGCGCGCGCCCGCCGAACTGCACAACGCGCAGAAGCCGGCGAACGACGGCAGCGGCTGATATTCAATCAGTCAAACGACGCGATCGTGGTCATCGACGTGCAGGCGGGCTCGATTCTCGAAGCCAATCCGGCTGCAAGTCGAATGCTCGAGTACCCACAGGACGAGCTTGTGGGAATGGATCTCTCCATCATTCATCCCAGCGACCTTCCAGAGCTCAGGGCCTTCGCCAGAACGGTGACCCGTGACGGAGGCGGCCGGACCGACGAACTCGCGTGCTACACCAAATCGGGCCGAAGCGTGCCGGCTGAAATCGCCGCCTCTCCACTCGAATTGAACGGCCGCCAGTGTCTGCTCGCCGTGGTGCGGAGCATCACACAGCGGCGTGAGGCCGAATTGGAGCTGCGCGAAAGCCTCGAGCGGTACCGCCTCTTGGTCGAAGCCACCCGTGTGATTCCCTGGGAGCTCGATCTTGGCACGTGGCGGTTCACCTACGTAGCGCCTCAGGCTGTCGAGGTGTTCGGCTACCCGTTGAATGATTGGTACGCTGCCGACTTCTGGTCGGATCACCTGCACCCAGACGACCGACAGGCAACTCTGCGGGCATGCCGCGAAGCCTCCGATCGCCAGCAAGACCACGAACTTGAATACAGAATGTTCACCGCAGACGGGGAAAGCCGGTGGGTCCGCGACATCGTCAGCTTCGTTCATGAAGAGAACGGGTCCGCCATGTTGCGCGGGGTGATGATCGACCAGTCCGAACAAAAGCAGGCGGCGCTGGCGCTGCGCGAGTCGGAATCACTGCGGCGCTCGATCATGGACAACTCGCCCGACTACGTGGCGATGGTCGATCTTGATGGTCGGATCCTGTTCATCAACCAGACCGGTCCGCATCTGGCTGAAAAAGACGTGCTGGGCTTCACCATTTACGATCACGCACCGGCGGAATTCCACGGTGCAATCAGGGACTGCTTCGCGAGGGTCGCACAGTCCGGCGAATCGGATCATTTCGAAACCGAGTATCACGCCCCCGATGGTGATGTCGCCGTGTTTGCCTTTCGGGTGGGGCCGTTCTTCAAAGACGGCAAGGTGACTTCGCTGATCCTCAACTCGACGAATATCACCGAACAAAAGCAGGCAGAAGCTAACTTGCGCGAGAGCGAGCGTCGGCTTGAGCTGGCCGTGACGGGAGGTGACCTGGGACTGTGGGACTGGAATATCAGCACCGGCGAGCTGTTCTTTAGCGAACGCTGGGCGCAGAACTTGGAATACTCTCTCGACGAAATCGAACCGCAGCTCAGCGTCTGGGCGAGTTTAGTGCACCCCGATGATCGCCAGCGTGCGATGGATGCCATGGTCTCGCATCTGAAGGGCATAGCGCCGGTCTATGTCAGCGAACATCGCATGAAAACCAAGTCCGGCAAATGGAAGTGGGTCTTGGGTCGCGGCAAAGTTGTCGAGCGAGACGTACAGGGGGGGCGTGCGACGCGCGCATCGGGAACGCAGATTGATATCGATGACCGTAAGCGCACCACCGAAGCACTGCAGCACTCCGAGGCATTGCGCCGGTCGATCACCGACAGCTCGCCCGACCACGTCATGCTGCTCGACGCCGATGGCACGATTCAGTTCATCAATCGAACGATCCCGGAGTACACCGTCGAGCAGGTGCTTGGCACGAAGGTTTACGAGTACATTCCCGCAAGCTTTCACGAAGAAGTGTCTGCCTGCCTGTCACGTGTCTGCCAGACGGCTGAGCCGGATAGCTATGTGGTCGATCACTATTCCCCCGACGGCGCGGTCACAATCTTCGAGTCGTACGTCGGTCCCGTCGTGGAGGCTGGAGAAGTCATTGCGGTGGTGGTCCACAGCCGCGACATCACCGCACGGCGGATTGAAGAACAGAGGCGACTCCAACTGGAACAACGCGTGCTGGGCGCTCAAAAACTCGAAAGTCTGGGCGTGATGGCCGGCGGCGTGGCCCACGATTTCAACAATTTGCTGACAGGCATTCTGGGACAGGCCGGACTGGCACTTGACGACCTTGCGGAAGATTCGCCCGCGCAGGACAGCATCGAGAGCATCGAAAAGGCCGCCCGCCGCGCTGCGGAATTGTGCCGGCAACTGCTCGTGTTCGCCGGTCGCGAGTCGTTTTCGACTCAGGCCATCGAGCTGAACTCGGTCGTCAGCGAAATGACTGAGTTACTCGAGGCGGTTGTGTCCAAGAACGCCGAATTGCAGCTCGAGTTGGGCGAGGAGTTTCCCCGTATCGACGGCGACTCGGCCCAAATCGGCCGCGTCGTCGTCAACCTGATTACCAACGCGTCTGACGCCGTTGCAGACCAGAGCGGCTCGGCCCGCAATATCACAATCCGCACTGGTTCGGTCACGATCGGTGAATTGGAAGCGGCCGATGCCATCCCGGATACGCCATTGGTTCCCGGTCAATACGCCTACCTCGAAGTGACCGACAGCGGATGCGGAATGGACGACGAGACCCGCAAGAAGATCTTCGACCCGTTCTTCTCCACCAAATTCACCGGGCGTGGGCTGGGTCTGGCAGCTGTGCTGGGTATCGTGCGCGGGCATCGCGGGGGCATTCAAATCTCGAGTCGACCCCAAGCCGGGACCACGATCCGCGTGCTATTCCCTTTGAGTACGAAACAACAAGTGCCAGTACCAGAGAACCGCAAGCCCCGAACCGCGCCCCCTACGCCGAAAGAGGCCGCCACCATTCTCGTGGTCGACGACGAAGAAATCGTCCGCGCGGCTGCCGGCCGAGCATTGGAGCGGGCGGGATACCGCGTGCTGGTCGCCGGAGATGGCCGAGAAGGCGTCGACGTCTTTAAAGGCCATGCCGAGGAAGTCTCAGCCGTCCTGCTGGATCTCACCATGCCCCACCGAGACGGACGCGAGACGCTTGCAGCCATTCGCCGCATCCGCGCCGATGTGCCCGTGATTCTCTCAAGCGGCTACGAACAACAGGCCGGCAGTGCCGATGACCACGACCTGACGCAGTTCTTGCAAAAGCCATACAGGCCGCACGTGCTCATTCAAAAGCTCGACGGGATCCTGAACGGTTAGAGGACACCTCGCAAGAGCCCAGGACGTGCCCAGCGCGATTAGCAACGCAGCGCCACGCAGCCACTTCACTGCAAGATCGGCAGCGCCGACGTCGAATCGTGCTGGAATTCGCGGGTGACGATCGATCCCAACAAGGTCGTACTGGTGCAATCGTGCACCACGATGCGGGCCAAAGTTCCCGCCAACCGCGGGTTGCCATCGAAGACGACGATGCGGTCGCAATCTGTTCGTCCCACAAGTTGTACCGGCCCACCGTCGGTTGCGCCTTCGCCCCGTGACTTCACCGTGGCCTTGCTGGGCCCTTCGACCAGGACTTCGACGTTCTTGCCGATGAACTCGGCGTTGTCCTCTTCGCTGATGCGGTTCTGCAGCTCCAACATCTCGTTGTTGCGAAAACGTTTGGTCTCTTCGGGAATCTCGTCGTTGTAAAGTTCAATGGCGCGCGTGCCGGGACGCGGGCTGTACTTGAAAATGAAGCTGTTCTTGAAGCGGCACTCGCGAATGAGATCCAGGCTCTTCTCATACGACTCGTCGGTCTCGCCGGGATGACCCACGATAAAGTCGCTGGAAACCGCGCAGCCGGGGACGATCTCACGAATGCGGTGCATCATTTCGCGATACTCTTCGACCGTGTAGCCGCGTTTCATTTTCTTGAGCACGTCGTTACATCCCGATTGGGCCGGCACGTGCAAGTAGCGAGCCACCTTCGGCAGATCGCGCACCGCCTCCAGCAGATCGCCCCCCATGTCGCGGGGAAAGTTGGTGACGAATTTGATGCGCTCGATGCCCGCCGTGTCGTGGATGGCCGACAACAAATCGGAGAGCCGATACAGGACACCGTCTGCGGTGTGCCGATAGCTATTGACCGTCTGGCCCAGCAGCGTGATTTCCTTGACTCCCTGATCGGCCAACACCTGAGCTTCGCGGAGGATCTCGCGCGGGGGCCGGCTTTGTTCCGGACCGCGGGTCATCGGCACGACGCAATACGTGCAGAACTTGTCGCAGCCGATCATGATCCGCACGAACGCCTGATAGGGCGAAGGCCGCATCTGTGGCTCGCGAAGCGGATCATAACTTTCGAAACTTTTCGATACTTCGTCTCGGGACCCCGCCCGCCGATTAAGACCGACGGCAACCGCGTGTTGGCGGTTGAGTCGCGCCTCGTCGATCATGCGCGGGATCTCGGCAAGCTGGCCGGTCCCGACCACGATGTCGACGTGCGGCGCCCGGCGAAAGATCAGCTCCTGGTCTTTCTGCGCCATGCACCCAATCACGCCGATCACCCGCGCCGGGCGAGCGCGGCGGCTGTATTTCAGACGGCCGAGCTGGCTGTAAATCTTGTGCTCGGCATGTTCGCGGACGCTGCAAGTATTGAACAATACGGTGTCGGCCTGTGCGACGTCGGGCGTCAGCTCATAACCGTGTTGCCGCAGAGCGGCAACGACCAACTCGCTGTCCAGCACGTTCATTTGACAACCGACGGTCTCGATGAACAGCTTTCGGTTGTGGTCGGTGGGAATGTCAGCGGGCGGCTGGGTCATGAAACTTTGGTCGATTGATGAGGTGACGGCGACCAAACTGGGGTGCCACTGGCAGCTCGACTGCCAGTGTCGAGCGCGAACGAACACTTACGGCGGTGCCTACTAAATCACACTGCCGGACGAGCCGCCAGTGGCACCAAGCGTCAAGACAACGAACAAACTAACTTCAACTTTAGCCGCCGTGCCAACGAAATCACACCGGCGGACAAGCCACCAGCGGCACGCCGCATTTCAGGCCCCTTTCAGGCCGCCGCCTCCGCCGACTCTGGCGCTTCGGCTGCGGGTTGTGCCGGTTCGGCTTTGCGCTTCTTGCGGTGGCGGCTCTCCTCGGCCAGCAGTCCTTGGATGTAACGCCGCTTGTGTTGCGTCATGAGTGAGATTAACGACCGCAGCGCCAGAAAAGACGCAACCGCATACAGGGCCAAGTGCCACACGTCCATGTTTCGCCCCTCTCCACTCAGATCATACAGAGCGGCCCGATTTGGGTACCCATTTATAGTGATCTGGGACTCGGGATTGAAGCTCGATTCTGCAGCCGCCCGACAGCTACGCCCGCTTCGGCTTGGGAGTCGCGCCGCGCCGACCACGTCCTCGGCCTCTCCTGCGACGCCCGGATGAGCGGTCGGCAGCGGAATCGACCGGAGTCGGCTTGCCTGACTGCTGTTTGAGCTCGAGAATCCTGTCGCGGAGCTGGGCGGCCCGCTCGAACTCGAGATTCTCGGCGGCGGAGAGCATCTCGGCTTCCAGCTCGTTGAGAAACTCCTGCGTGACGTATTGGGCTTCGTCGCCGAGCCCCGCCGCCTCCCGCACGATCTGCCGTGAATCGATCTCTTCCTCGATGCCCCGCCGAATCGCCTTGCGGATCGTCTCGGGCGTGATGCCGTGCTCGCGATTATAGGCAACTTGTAGTTCGCGGCGGCGCAGCGTCTCGTCGATGGCCCGCTGCATGCTGTCAGTGACTTTGTCGGCATACAGAATCACTTCCGCATTGACGTGGCGGGCCGACCGGCCGATGGTTTGCACCAAGCTCGTCTCGCTCCGCAAGAAACCTTCCTTGTCCGCATCGAGGATCGCGACCAGCGACACCTCGGGCAGGTCGAGTCCTTCGCGGAGCAAATTGATTCCGATCAATGCATCGAACTTCCCTTCCCGCAACTCCCGCAGCAGTTCGACGCGCTCGATGGCGTTGAGCTCCGAGTGCAGCCACTGGCAACGGATGCCTTCCTCCTGCAGGTAGCTGGTGAGATCTTCGGCCAGACGTTTCGTCAGCGTGGTGACCAGCACCCGTTCTCCGCGCTCGGCCCGCGTGCGAATCTCCTGCATCAAGTGGGGCACTTGGCCGCGGGCCGGCGCCACGTGGATCATCGGATCAATCAGCCCCGTGGGCCGAATCACCTGCTGGACGACCTCGCCTTCGGTCCGCTCCAGCTCCCAGTCGCCCGGCGTCGCCGAAACGAACAACGATTGCTTGCGGCGCTCCCCCCACTCGTCGAACTTCAGCGGCCGATTGTCGATGGCCATGGGCAGCCGAAAACCGTGTTCGACCAGCGTCGTTTTGCGCGAATGATCGCCGGCAAACATGCCGCGAATCTGCGGCACGGTCGCGTGCGATTCGTCGATGATCATCAAGAAGTCGTCGGGGAAGAAATCGAGAAGCGTATAGGGCGGCTCACCGGGCTTTCGTTGCGAAAGCGCCCGGCTGTAATTTTCGATGCCGGGACAGAACCCGACCTCACGGAGCAACTCCATGTCGTATCGCGTTCGCGCCGAAAGCCTCTGGGCCTCCAATAGCTTGCCCTCTTTGCGGAACAGCTCGAGACGCTCGGCCAGCTCCGCTTCGATCTCGCCGAGCGCCGCATCGATCCGCTCCTGCGGCAGCACGAAGTGTTTGGCGGGGTAGATATAGATCTGATCTTCACTGCGGGCCGCTTCGCCGGTGAGCGGATCGATGATCGACAGCTTTTCGACTTCGTCGCCCCAGAGTTCGATCCGGAATGCGAACTCCTCGTAGGCGGGCCAGCATTCCACAACGTCGCCGCGCACGCGGAATTTGGCCCGCGCCAGTTCCAGATCGTTGCGGTCGTAATGGATGTCGACCAGCTTCAACAAGAACTCGTCGCGGTCGATCTCCTGGCCGACGCGAATCGGTATCATCATCTCCAGATAATCTTTGGGAGATCCCAAACCGTAAATGCAGCTCACGCTGGCCACGACGATTGTGTCGCGGCGGCTGACCAGCGCGCTGGTGGCTTGCAGCCGCAGCCGGTCGATCTCTTCGTTGATCGAGGCGTCCTTCTCGATGTAGATGTCGCGCTGCGGGATGTAGGCTTCCGGTTGGTAGTAGTCGTAATAGCTGACGAAATATGAGACGGCGTTGTGCGGAAAGAACTCCTTGAACTCGCCGTACAGCTGTGCGGCCAGCGTTTTGTTGTGTGACATCACCAGCGTCGGCTTGTTCACCTGTGCAATGACGTTGGCCATGGTGAACGTCTTGCCCGACCCGGTCACGCCCAGCAATACCTGGTCGCGCTTGTCTTCGCGAATGCCCGCAACCAGAGACTCGATCGCCTGCGGCTGGTCTCCAGAGGGCTGATACTCGCTGACGAGTTGAAACTCGGACATAGATGATCTTTCGATATGACTTGGCCGTCGAATCGCCTCGCAGGGGCGTCATCGACTGGACCACAGGCCGGCGTTGCAGGCGACCGTTGATTATACGCCATCGCGGCCGGCCGGTCTCCGGAATCGACCGATCGATCCGCCCTGCAGCGCATCAATCGTCAGCGGGCGAGCCTGACGACACTTCGTCGGCCCCGATTCCGCCTGCCGAGGACTCGGCCTTGGGCGGCGTGACCCAGATCTCTCCATGGTCTTCCGGCTGCTCGGCCGCGAACCCGTGATGCCGCAGAAGTTCGAGAATGGCCAGGAAGATGCCGACGATTTTGCTGCGGAGGTTGGTGCCCTCGAAGAAGTCGCTGAATGCCACTCGCTTCTCCCGCCGCACGCGCTCGCCGACCCGCTCCATGTACACAGAAATCGGCGTCTCGTCATAGCGAATTCGCGAGTGCTTCTCGACGACCTTCTTTCGTAGAACGCGCGACAGGGCGCTGACCAGGTCCCACAGCTCGACCTCTTTGATGTGGTCGGCGGCGTGGTCCTTGGCCCGACGGGGTCGCTCGTCGCTGAGCCGCGGATACCGCTCCTGCCAGTCGGCCGCCCGCTCTTCCAGCGCCAGCGCCGCGTCCTTGAACTTTTTGTATTCCAGCAGTTGACGGACCAGGTCGCTACGAGCGTCAGCGACGATTTCCGGTTCCGGCTCCTCTTCGGGCTGCGGCAGGACCATCCGGCTCTTGACCTCGGCCAGCGTGCTCGCCATCAGCACAAACTCACCAGCCAGATCGATGTCGATGAATTGCAGCACTTCCAGATACGTGACGAATTGCGAGGTGATCTCAGCGATGGGCAAATCCAGCACATCGACCTCGTTCCGCCGGACCAAATACAGCAGCAGGTCCAGCGGTCCCCAGAAGACGTCGAGTTCCACGCGGTAGGTGTCGGCAGTCATCCGTTGCGCCAGTTGATGTTACGTGTCATGTGCACAAAGGCGGCGGATCATAGTCGAAACAGCAGAAATCCCCCAAGAGCGACCGTCAACCGACGTATGCAAGGAACATACGCCGATTTACGGCGCCAATGGCCAGGACTACAATTGGGCTTGCGAGAATCACGATGACCGAGCCGCAGACCACCACCCCCGACGAAGCCACCGACAGTCCACCAGCACGGCTGAGTCGGCGAACTGTGCTGAAGCGCGGCCTGCTGGGAGCCGCAGCAGTTGGCGGACTGGGCGCGACTCCGTATGTTTACCGCCGCTTGAGGGGACGGGCATCGACCTGGAACAAGGGGCAGGCCGTTCCCACAATCGTGCTGATCACGCTCGACACGACCCGGGCCGATCATCTTGGCTGTTACGGCTACCCGCGCAAGACCAGCCCCAATATCGACAAGTTGGTCCGCGAATCGATCCTCTACAAGCGAATGATCGCCACGGGAACATGGACCCTCCCGTCGCACGCATCGCTGTTTACCGGCAAGTTCACGACGAGCCACGGCGCCCGGACTGCTGACGACGGGAATCTCGTGTTGAGCGGCGCCGTCGCGGCGCCTGACGGGTCGACCGGGCAGAAGATGCGTTCCATCGCCACCAACCAGCAGACGCTGGCCGGCCTGCTGCGAACCATCAATTACGAAACCTGCGGAGTCGTCGGCGGACCATTCTTGGAACGCTATTTCGGGTTGGACAAAGGCTTCTCCAAGTACGACGACAAGGGCATCACCAATTTCAACGGCAGACCGGCTGAGGAAATCACCGACCGCGCGTTGGCCTGGTTGCGCAAGCCGGCGACGCAGCCGCGGTTTCTGTTTCTGAACTACTTCGACCCGCACCCGCCACTGGTGCCTCCCGACAAGTTCTGCGACCTGCTCGATCCAGGATTGCCGGACGGTCCACTGCGCAACGCCAAGGCGATCTCGCTCAACACGCCCGAGGTGCTCACCACCGAGCAGCTGCACGGCCTGTACGACGCCGAGATTCGCTACATGGACCACCACGTCGGTCGGCTTGTCGACGGCCTGAAGGAACTGAAGCTGTACAACGGCTCGCTCATGATTCTCACCGCCGATCACGGCGAACTGCTGCGCGAACACGGCGAGGAGGGGCACGGCGACACGCCCTACCAGGAAGTGGCCCACATCCCGCTGATCGTGAAAGAACCGGGCGGCGGTCGCGCCGGTGATCAGGTCGACGACTGGATCCAGCTGACTGACATTCTGCCAATGATTCTCGACGGCGTCGGGGTCCCGCTTCCGGCCGACATTCAGGGAGAGGTCCCGCCCCGCGTACGGCACCCCATCATCATCGAGAGCAAGACCATTCGGGGCTACCACAAAAACGGCGATTGGCTGTCGATGATCGGCGACGACGGCCTGAAGCTGATCTCCAACTCCGAAGGCCACCACAAGCTGTTCGACCTCAACGCCGACCCCCGCGAAGAGCACAACCTGATCAACGAGCGCATCGACACCGCGCACCAGATGCGGACCGAGATGGAGCTCTATTTGGACTCTCTGCCCGAGCCGGGCACCACGGGACCCATGCAGCAAGCCGACGCCGACACGATCAATAAGCTCAATGCGCTCGGCTATGGAGGGAAGAGCAAGTCCGGCGAAAGCGAGCCCGGCAACGCGCAGGAGAGCGCAGCCGCGAACGGTGAAAGCCGGGACCGCGGGGAGTAGACCCGCGTCCAGGGAGACGGCGGCTCGGCTTCCGGGTAGTATTGATGAGCATCTCTGAGGGAGGGACTGATGACTCGTCGGTACTTGTGCGCAGTGGCGGCCTATGGCGTCTCGCTGTTCTGGGCCTTGGGCGGCCTGGCCGACGAGGACTTTTACTATTCGCCGGCGGCCAACCAATCGCACCCCACCAGTGTGTATTGGGGCGACACGCATCTGCACACCAACATGTCGGTCGACGCCAACGGCATGGGCAACCGGGCCATCTCTCCCGATACCGCCTACCGTTTCGCCAAGGGTGAAAAGGTGCGCGCACACAACGGCGAACTGGTCCGTCTGCGTCGCCCGCTCGACTTCATTGTCGTTTGCGATCATGCCGTCAATCTTGGCGTGCTGCCCCGGCTGCAACGGCTCGATCCTTTGATTCTGAAAACTGAGATCGGGAAGAAGTGGCTCGAGGCCCTCAAACAAACTCCGCTGCCCACCGGCGAGATTCTGACGGCCGACTCGGCCGAACGCCGAGACGCCGCACTGCGAAAAATTTCCACCCGCGGCCCGACCCCCGGGTTCTTTTGGCGCGCCTGGTCGACCGATTACGTGGCCGACGAAGAGTTCCGGCATTCGGTCTGGGACGAAGTCTGCGCCAATGCCGAGTGGCACAACGACCCGGGCCACTTCACCGCGTTCATCGGTTATGAATGGACGCCCTCCACCAGGGATCGCCGCTCGCCGAACTTTCATCGCAACATCATCTTTGAAGGGGGGGCCGAGCAAGCCGCCCAGGTGCTCCCCTTCTCGATCCAAGACAGCAACAACGTCGAAGACCTGTGGGCCTACCTCAAGGACTACGAAGAACGCGTCGGCGGCAAAGTGCTGGCCATCCCGCACAACGGCAACTTGAGCAGCGGCATGATGTTCGCGCCGGTCGACTTCGACGGTGAACCGATCGACGCCGACTACGCCCACACGCGGGCCCGCTGGGAACCACTCTACGAGATGACACAATACAAAGGCGACGCCGAGACGCATCCCGTGCTGTCCCCAACCGACGAGTTCGCCGACTACGAGACCTGGCACGTTCCCGGATTCTTCGCGGAGCGGTCGGAAGATTGGGAACAGCAGAAGCAATACGAGTATGCCCGCTCGGCGCTGAAGCTGGGACTGGAACAGAAGGCCAAGCTCGGCATCAATCCATTCAAGTTCGGGATGATCGGCGCCACTGATTCGCACACTTCGCTGTCGACCGCGCGCGAAGACAACTTCTGGGGAAAGATTTCGCTCAACGAACCCAGCCCGCACCGCAGCAGAAACAGCTGGCACTACGCGGCCTCCGGTATGGCGGCCGTCTGGGCCACCGAGAACACCCGCAAGTCGATCTTTGCGGCGATGAGACGCAAGGAAACTTATGCCACCACCGGCCCGCGGATGACCGTGCGCTTCTTCGGTGGATGGGACTTCAACGCCTCCGACGCCGACGAATTCGACCTGGCGGCAGTCGGATATCGCAAAGGCATCCCGATGGGTGGCGATCTGGCTCACGCGCCCGATGACAAATCGCCCAGTTTCCTGATCCGGGCCGTCCGCGACCCTGACGGGGCCAATCTCGATCGGGTTCAAGTCATCAAAGGCTGGCGAGACAGCGCGGGTGAGCTGCACGAATTGGTGCACGACGTGGCGCTCTCCGACGGACGAAAGGCGGACGCCAATGGAAAGGTGCCGCTGGTCGGCAGCACCGTCGACATCGAAGACGCCAGCTACCGCAACAGCATTGGCGATCCCGAGCTGGCGGTCGTGTGGGAGGACTCGGCGTTCGATCCCGAGGAACTGGCGTTCTACTATGTGCGGGTGATCGAGATCCCGACGCCGCGCTGGACCGCCTACGACGCGAAGCGGTACGGATTGAAGGATCTTTCCGAAGAGATCCCGATGGTCACTCAGGAGCGGGCCTACACCTCGCCAATTTGGTACACGCCGAACTGATTCGTCTCGATGCGAAAGTGGCTTCAGCGCCTCGCCAGGGAACCTCTCGTGCAGTTCCTGTTCGCCGGGGCAGTGTTGTTCCTGGTCTTCAGCCTGGTCGGTCGTGAGGACGAGGTCGATGCAACCCGCCAGATCGTCGTCGACGATGCGGCCCTGCTCGCCTTCCTGCAGTTCCGTTCCAAGACCGTCTCACCCGAATCGTTTCAACAGCAGCTCGAACAACTTTCACCTCAAGATCTCCGGCGCGCGATCGACGAATACGTTCGGCAGGAAGCCCTCTATCGCGAAGCGAAAACGCTAGGCCTCGACGAGGCCGACTACGGAGTCCGCCAGCGGATCATCCGCCAGCTCGAATTCGTCAACGAAGGGATCGTCTCTTCCACCATCGACCTCTCCGACGAAGATCTGAAGAACCACCTCGATCAAGACCCGGACCGCTACCGCGTGCCCGAGACGATCACATTCACGCACGTCTTCTTTAGTGTGGACCGGCACGGCGAAGAGGCTGCCAAACAAAAGGCCCACGACAAGCTGGTCGAGCTTGCCGGCACCGATGGTGGCGCTGCGGTCCCCTTTCACCAGGCGACAGGGCATGGCGACCGGTTTCTCTATTTGCAGAACTACGTCAAACAAGAGGCCGCCCAGGTCGCCAGCCATTTCGGCGCCGACATGCAGCGGGAGATCTTCGCGTTGGAGCCGGATGACCGGGGGTGGCGCGGCCCGCTGCAATCGCCCTACGGCTTTCACCTCGTGCTCGTCACCAAGCGGACTCCTGCGTACATTCCCGAATTCGAAAAACTGCGACGGCGGCTGACGATCGACGCCTACCAGCACCAGCTGCAGCAGCAACTGCGACAAATCGAAGACTCGGTGATTGACGCTTACCATGTCAAAGTTGACGACTCGTTGAAGAAGCGTCTCCAGTCGCAGGAGACGCCCGAATGAATCGTCGTGTCGTTTCAAAGCTGTGCGTTGTTTTCGCCAATCTCTGGCTGGTCACAGGGGCGGCTGCCGATGACAACCGACCCCTCTTCGTCGAAATCACCGAACTGGATCCCGGCAGCTACCGCATTGGTCTCCGCGTGCCGCCAACGATCCCAGCGTTCAATCAACCGACCGTTGCCTTGCCCTGCACGGAGATGACCGCCAGCCATTCCACCGAGCCGGACCGTCAAAGTGGAATGTCCTATCGACACGTCGCCTGCGACGGTGCTTTGCAAGGCCGGTCGATCGAGATTCAGTATCCGGTTGCGCCACCGGCAGTCGCGACGGTCGTTCGCGTGAACTGGCTGCCGGGCCACTCGCAGACCATCGTCTTGCCACCGGGACAGTACAGCTGGCAGGTGCCCGATCAGGCCACCCGTTCCAGCGTTGCCGGCGACTACCTGTGGTTGGGCATGTATCACATCTGGGTTGGCGTCGATCACTTGCTGTTCCTCGTCTGTTTGATCTGCATCGCCGGCACGTGCGGGCGAACGCTGGCGACAATCACCGGGTTTACCATCGCGCATTCACTGACGCTGGCACTCTCCGCGCTGCAGATCGTTCGCCTTCCCGTGCCACCCATCGAAGCTGTGATCGCCCTGAGCGTCGTCTTTCTGGCGACCGAAGTCGCCAAGGGCCGCCGCGAGAATCTCACGTGGCGATACCCGATCACTGTTTCGAGCACGTTCGGCCTGTTGCACGGATTGGGTTTCGCAGCCGCCCTGAACGAAATCGGCCTGCCGAACACCGAACTGGTCACCGGATTGCTGTTCTTCAACATCGGCGTCGAAGTGGGACAGATTGCCTTTGCCATTCCGGTGCTGCTGGCATTCGCGCTGTTGCACCGGCTGTCGCCGCAGGCCACCGATGCCGAGTTCCCGCACGTCGATGGCCACTGGGAGCGCCAAGTGCAGCGTCTCTTGGGGTATAGTACCGGCATTCTGGCATCCTTCTGGCTGTTTGATCGCGTGGCGGGGTTTATCGCTTGAGTAACGCAGCAATGAATCCCGACTTCCCACTGCTGATTGGACGGGTCGCACCAGTCAAGAACTGGTCGCTGCATCTGCCGGCGGCGTTCAACTGGCGGATCGAAGAGGACCAGATGGTGATTTGGCGGCCCGGTTTCACGATCTGGCTGACTGCATGGAAAAACGACAAGCATGAAAGTGTGGCGCAACGCAAAGATCAGATAGCCCTCGATGCTTCGCCGCAAGGATACGACGAGTGGACGACCCAAGACGGCGAATTCAGTTATTACTCCTACCGACTCGCCGAGACCTCCGAAGACGAACGCGCCGATGCCTTCTACGGATTTGCGATCGGGGATGACGGCCATTTGCTCCTGTCGATCTACTTCGATGAAGAACGTGACGTAACCCTGGCGCGGGACATTCTGAATAGCGTCAATGGCTCTCCAGCCGACTTGGACGATCCTTGGGTGCTCTCGCACGATTGTTTCGCGACGAACCGGGTGATGGTAGACAACCAGCCGGTCGGCTACATGTACCGCGAATCGCCGGATCGAGACAAAGACAGCGGCTGGCGGTTTCTGGCAGGCGACGAGACGCAGGATTACCTCGATGATCCCTCGAACACAGAGGTCTACCGGGTAGCCATCGTGGCCGAAACTGATCCTGCCGTAATTCCGTATCTGGAGGCGGCAGCGGACACACAGTTCGAGCGCGACGGAGACGGGTTTCGCGCCGTGTCTTGACTCGACACGCAGGCTGAGGACTCATCCGCCGCACTTCTTTGGTTGTATACTCGCCGCGGCCGAAATACCGTAAACGGAACAACTCTGCACGAAAGGCCCCCCAATGAACTTGCACCGCTGCACTCTCGTCTCCGCTGTACTCATCGCTTCTTCGGCGCCCTCGTTCGCCACCGACTTTCACGTGTACTACCTGGGCGGCCAGTCCAACATGGATGGCTATGGCTACGTCGAACAGCTGCCGGATGAATTGTCGCAGCCGTTGGAAGACGTGCCGATGTTTCACGGCAACACGTCTGCGGACGGCGCTGCGGTTGACGGCAAAGGGGTGTGGGCGAATCTCCAGCCGGGACATGGAGCGGGGTTCAAGTCGGACGGCACGACCAACATGTACTCGAAGCGGTTCGGCGTCGAGGTCACGTTTTCCCGTGCGATACAAAAGCATTTCCCGAATCGGCGGATCGCCATCGTCAAGTACTCGCGCGGCGGGACGTCGATCGACGCTGCCGCTGCGGGCAGCTTCGGATGCTGGGAGCCTGACTTTGGCGGACCCGATGGAGTCAACCAGTACGATCATTTTCTCGCCACCGTGCAGCACGCCTACGCGGACACCGACATCGACGACGACGGCGATTCCGATCGGCTGATCCCCGCGGGCATCGCCTGGATGCAAGGCGAGTCGGACGCCTACTTCACTCCCGAGATCGCGGAAAAGTACGAAGCCAATTTGCGGCGACTCATGGATCTGATTCGGGCAGCGTTCCGGTCCGACGACCTGCCCGTCGTCATTGGACGCATATCGAGTTCCAAGCAGGATCCTCCGACCTGGCCGCACGGCGACATCCTGCGGGCCGCCCAAGCCGCCTATACCCAAAACGACTCGAATGCCGCCCTGGTTGTCTCCACAGATGAGTACGGATACTCCGATCCCTGGCACTACGATACCGCCGGCTACATTGATCTCGGCCGACAGTTTGCCGCCGAGTTGGTGAAGTTGGAATCGAAGCATTAGGCGCTGTACGGACCGAGCGGGACGTACGGGACAACGTTCAAAGTCATGCGAGTCTTTCCATCTCAACAAGCGACGAAGCACCGTCACATTTCGAGGAGCAACGTTATGGCCTACGAACAGATCCTTTACGATGTCTCGGCGGGCATCGCCACAATTACGCTGAATCGCCCCGAAAAGCTCAACGCCTGGACGGGCACGATGGAGCGGGAAATCCGCGAAGCGATGTATGCCGCCGAAGCCGACGGCGAGGTCCGGGTGATTGTTTTGACCGGCGCGGGGCGAGGCTTTTGCGCAGGCGCCGACATGGGCGGCCTGGGCGCGACGGCCAGTTTGACCGAGACCCGTTCTTTGGAAGAAGACCGCCAGCGGATGAAAGGGGACCCGCCTCGCAGAGACGGGATTCGGGCTGACTTTCAAGAAAAGTACTCCTACTTCCCCTCGATTCAAAAGCCCATCATTGGGGCAATCAACGGCGCCTGCGCCGGGCTGGGTTTTGTCATGGCGCTGTATTGCGACATCAGGTTCGCCTCCGAAAAGGCCAAGTTCACCACCGCATTCTCCCGCCGCGGCCTGATCGCCGAGCACGGCATTAGTTGGACCCTGCAGCGGATTGTGGGGCTACCGGCCGCGCTCGACCTGACGCTGTCCGCCCGCGTGTTCATGGCCGACGAGGCGTTTCGCATGGGTTTGGTGAATCAAGTGTTTCCAGCCGATTCGTTCGCAGAAGGCGTCGCCGCCTATGCGCAAGAGATGTCGGCGATGGTTTCGCCACGCTCGACGCGGATCATGAAGGAGCAACTCTACAACGCCCAATTTCAGACGCTGCAAGAAGCAATTCTAGTCGCCAACGACGAGATGTTCGCGAGTCTGCGCTGCGACGACTTCAAGGAAGGCGTGGCCCACTTCGTAGAGAAACGGGCTCCGGCGTTCACCGGCGATTGAATCCCACCATCTGCTCCGTTGGTGCCACGACTCGACTGAGCTCGCCGAAGTCTTGCGGCTCGCTTGCGGGTGCGGTCACGATCATCTCCTTCGAGCAGTCCAGCAGGACTACCCCGATGTTTGAAACAATGGCAAAGCCAGACGATGGACCACACAATGCGCGGGCGTCACTACGGCGTTTGGTCAATGAGCGGTTGAGCGCGCGTCCGTTCGCCCATCGGCCCGACAACGTACGCTACTCCTTCGATGGCGTCCACGATCTCCATGCCAATCGAAAATGGCACCTCGACGTCTTCTGGCGTGACAGTCCCAGCTTCAATCTCCGAAACTGTGATGTTGTAAACATTCGCCTTTGCGGCGTCCAGCGTTGAAGCTCGGATGACTTCTTTCAGACGTGTTGGCATCCAGACGTCATCGACGAGTTGGCTCTCTACCACAAAGAACTCTTCAGTCCGCCAGGATTTCTTTCCGTTGCTCCGGTCGAGTTCCCAGCACCCCTTTCCGTGGACCGGAAGAAACCCCTTCTCCGGATCGAGTAAGAAAGTGCGCGATCCGCTACTACCGTACGGAGTCCAAGGGATGGTGACGTGTACGCGGTCGCTCTCTACGGGCACTTCGATCCTATACTGGGCGCGGGAGTCAAGCAGGTCGCGAATAATGAAATCTCCTTGCGGGATGTGCTCGCCATTCAGCCAATAGGAGTAACGGTTGAAGTTGTTGATTCGATCTTTCTCGACGCCGATACGCCCGAAGCTACGATCGCGATCGCTGAAGTGAACCGTAGATCTGACAACCCCAGACTCAGCGTCGAATCCGACGGCGACGAACTGCACTGGGTTTGCAACTTCCGCGCCCCCTCGAGCCGTATCCAGCCGAAACGAATCGCCGAGCACCCAATGACTCAGCCGACTACCGTTCAACCGTGCCAGGACCTTTCCAGGTTTTTCGGCTTCAGCGTCGTATTCGCTAACGTTGAGGAGCATCAGGGCTTCGTAATGAATGTTCTTGGCGTGCTGCAGCCGATGCTCGAACGCAGAGGCGAGCAGTGATTTCTGGTCGACCTCGGCGAGTTGGACAAATTCGTCGATCGACATCGAAAAGGCCGCCAACTTCTCCTCAGCGCGGAGAGGCAAGGACACAGCCGCCACGAACAGCATGAACGATGACATCGCAAGGCACCGCATTTGATCTCGTCCTAGTCTCTTGAGGCAGATGGTCCAATACGGTGCGTGCGAGCACGGGCCAAACGCATCCACTACAACGTCCAGCCGTCACGATACGGGGTATGCAGATACTGATTCGCCACTGGCTGATTGGGAAACGTCATGTGCTTCGCATCCCACTCCAGCTGGGTGCCCAACATGCGGTAGGCGATGTTTCCCAGCAAGGCGATCTCGGTCAGCGGCCCCCCGTAGTCGAAACTCGCGCCGGCCGGTTTCCATCCCTTGCAGGCCTGCAGCCATTCGCGAATGTGTTTGAAGTTGCTCGGCGGACCGGGTGCCTGCGGCTCGAGTTGCTTCTGGCGGCCTGCCATGTACTCCTGCATCTTCGACTCGGGAATGATCCGCCAATCTTTGGCGCCATGTGACCCGTAGACAATCTTCCCCTTGTCGCCGATCACCAGCGCACCGACTTGCTTGCCTGGGACCCAACCGGGAACTGGGATCGACTCTGCTCCGGGTTCCAGTTCTTCCGGATGCGGCGGCCGATACTGCTCTCCGTCGTACCAATACAGCGTGACGGGGGGCCGCCGGCCACGCGCCGGGAACTCGAAGCGCACCTTGCCGGCGCGCGGAAACGTCTCGCCGTGCTGCCCGGGATCATAACCCTCAGCTTCGGCGACAACCGAAGCGGGGGCGCCCAAATCCAATGCCCAGAATACCGGGTCGACGATGTGGCAGACGAAGTCGCCCAGGTTCCCCGAGCCGAACTGTTTCCAACCCCGCCAGCGCCCCGGATGGTACAGCGGGTTGTACTTGCGGTGCGCAGTCGGCCCCAACCACAGATCCCAATCCAGCGTGTTGGGGACGGCGTGGTCTTCGTCGATGCGCTGGAGTTCGTCGATGCGGCTGTAGTTGAAAGCAGCCTGCACGGCATGCACTTCCCGAACCTCGCCGATGGCGCCCGACCAGATGCACTCGCAAAACTCGCGAATCGACGCGAACGAGTGGCCTTGGTTCCCGGTCTGCGTGACCACATTGTGTTCGCGTGCGGCCTCCGTCATCATCCGCACTTCATACAGCGTGTGGGCCAGCGGCTTCTCGCAGTAGACGTGCTTGCCGCGCCGCATGGCGGCCATTGCGATCGGTGCATGGGTGTGGTCGGGAGTGGAGATCATGAGGGCGTCGATGCCGGTCTCCTTGTCCAGCAATCGGCGGAAGTCCTTGTAGCGGGTCGCGCTGGGAAACTCTTCGTACAGCGGAGCCCCGCGGGTTTCGTCCACCTCGCACAGCGCCACGATGTTGGCGCCGGCCCGGCTGGCATTGCGGATGTTGATGCTCCCCATGTAGCCCGAGCCGATGGCCGCCACATTGAGTGTTTCGCTCGGCGGTGTTGCGTCCTCCCCGCCCAACACATGCCGCGGCACAATCTGCGGAAAGAACATCGCTGTCGACAAAGCAGCCGCGCCCTTGAGTATCCCTCGCCGCGATATGGCTTCAGTCGGCGTGTGCATGTGGCTCTCCTCGATGAAAGAGTCGAGTTGGCAGCGCAGTGTCTTGGGGCCGCCTGCAGATCCGATGATACCCTGAACCGGTCGGCCGCTCTACGAGTCGTCGTTCGACGTCTTGCGGCAGGACGCTTGGTTGTGCAAGGTATAGGTGTTGTCCAGTTGCGAAGCGCAGTCCCGAAAGGTATCTGGACAAATATTCCACAACCTTCTCACAGAGCTCGTCGGACAATGAACACGAATACGAGAATGCTCCTGGCGGCCGCGGTCATAATTGCCGCCGCTCTGTCCGGCATGGCGCGCGGCGAGGACTACTTCTCTGAGAAGCCGATCTGGAGCAGTGGCACTTCGATTTCCGGAGGGGACGGCATCGCCCGCTGGATCGACTTCGATCGTGACGGCGACCTGGATTTCTTGACCTCCGCGCCCGACCCCAAGCGTTGGGTGCTGTATCCCAATCACGATGGCTCGTTGTCGAAGAGGCCGATCTGGGAATCGAACGAAACCACCGATTGTGATCACGTCGACGTGCTCGACTTCAACGGCGACGGCTGGATGGATCTGGCCGGCACACATGAGAGTCACTGCACGCTGTATCTCAACCAACGAGGCAGTTTTGCCGCGAAGCCCGATTGGGAAACCGACATCATCGCCAACGCAAACCAGATCGATTTCGGCGACTTCGACGCGGACGGCGATCTCGACATGCTCATGGCGGCCGGCGAACCCATTAACGGTGTGGCGCTGTTTGAGAACACCACGGGTCGACCGGCCCAGAAACCAACTCAGAAGATCGGCCACTCCGAGTACTGCGAGGCGGCCATCTTTGGCGACTTCGACGGCGACGACCAACTCGAAATCATCGCGCACTACCCCTCGGGCAAAACTGTTGTCTACCGCAACACGGGCGATCAGTTCGATGGCGGCACCGTCGTCTACGATGATCCGGACAACGGGTGGACTCAGCGGCACTACCTGCACGACCTCGATGGCGACGGGCAGGCGGAACTGTTCTGTGCCAAGGGCCCCTGGAGAAACTCCGGCACAAGTTTGCAACTGGTCAAGCAGGCCGGTTCGCCCACGATGCAGGTCCGCTGGAAAAGCGCGCCCGACACAATGTTTCACGCGTTCGAATTCGACGACGTCGACGGTGACGGCGACACCGACGTCGTTGCCTCCGACTACGCCCATGGCGGACGCGTCTTCCTCTATCTCAGTGAAGACGGCAAGCTCGCCGAAGAGCCAGCCTGGTCGGCAAAGGCCACCGGTCCCGTTCACGAAGCCGTTCTGGGCGACGTCGATCTGGACGGCGACCTGGATCTCGCCATCGGCGGCCGCGACCAGGCTCACATCTATGAGAATCTGGCCGTCACAACCGGGTGTTTCTCGGCCGCCAATCGGGCGAAGCCGCTCATCACGGCTGAGTTCGTGTTTCAGCCCAGCGTTTTCTCCGGCAACGCTTTCCCCCGGTGCGACTTCCTGAACACGCACCGGGCTCGCCGACTACTGGGCGACTACCAGATCGACGTCACCTTCTACAACAACGCATACGACGTCGTCGAAAAGCCAGAGACGGCCGGTCGCTATGGCGCTGTCGTCAAGATCACGGCCGCCGACGGGCGTGAATACACGCGGTTTCGAACGCTGTACAAGACGCTGCAGCGGATGTCCTTGTTCAACCGCCAGCTGGACGGGGAACTCTCGTTTCCCTCTACCGCGGGAGTGGATGAACAAACTTGGAGCAATCAAAGCCGCATCACGAACGACTACATTGGTTCGGCGATTCGACGCGACATCGGTCGCTCGCACGACTTTGCCGTGCTACTGGCCGGTCTGGGTGAATTGGCCCCAGAACAGGCCTCCGTCTCGCAACTCGATAGCGCCGTCACCAAGGACCGGCAATGGTGGCTGTCGCTCAAACGAAAGCTGAACGGCAATGCTGAACGGTTCGCCGAGGAGATTGTGGCGCCGGTGGCGGTCGACGGATTGGACGCCCCGATGTTGCGGGCTGGCACCGAGGCCGAAGCCGGCATGCAGCCGGGAACGGTCGATAAAATCGACGCCGTACTCACCGAGTGGGTCAACGATTCGGATCAGCCGTTCAACGCCTGCGTGGCGCGGCGCGGCGTCGTGTTCTTTAACCGGGCCTATGGCTCCCGCAACGGCACGCCGATCACCACCGATACGAAGCACGTCGTGTTTTCGATCACCAAGGCGTTGTCCGGCTCGCTGCTGATGACGTTTGTCGATCGGGGCGTCGTCAGTCTGGACGATCCGGTGGGAAGATTCTTGCCCGAGTTCGACGGCGAAGATGTCGAGGCCCCGGCGACGTTTCATCACCTGTTCACCCACACCGCCGACATGGATGGCCACTTTACCGATCCCTGGAACGACCTGGAGCACGTTTACGGCGAGGCTTATCCATACTTAGGGATTGGCAAGCAACACCGATACAACGGCACGAGCATCGGCGTCGGCTTGAAGGCCCTGGAACAGTTGACCGGGTTGACTCTGCCGCATCTCTACCAAAAGCACTTGTTCAGACCCTTGGGTTGTGAATCGATCGAGTCAATCGATGGTTCGGCAATGACCTGGTCGAACGCATACGACCTGGCCCGCGTCGGTCAAATGCTGGCCAATCGCGGAGCCTACGGCAACCAGCGGTTCTTCAGCGAAGAAACCTTCGGACAGATGCTTCCGCAGAAACTGGACAAGCTGCTCGGACCCGATACCAAAGTCACTTGGGGAGTCGGCCTGACATGGTTTCGCCGCAATGGACTCAGCCAAAACACGATCGGTCACGGCTCGGCGTCTTCCTGCACACTGAGAGTCGATTTGGATCAGGATCTGGTGATCACCATGACCCGGCTCACAGCGGGAGAGAACTTTCGCGTCTATCACCCCAAGTTCATCGCAACCGTCACCGACGGCGTGGCCGATTGACGTATCCTGACACGGCACACTGACGTATCCGCGATCGGCAACCAGCGTGCGCCAACAACCAACCTCCTCAATTGGATGCAACCTCGCCCGCTTGCGGGAGAGGTCGGGCCGAAGGTCCGGGAGAGGGTCTGGCGATGTCAGAGCGAGTCGCGCATGACCTCGATCAACTTCTCGGGCGTGTTCAGATGGATCATGTGGCCCGCCTCGGCAATCTCGACGTGACGGGCGTTGCGGAACAAGCCGATGCGACGCGTGATCTCCTCCGGTGCAGACCGCGCCAGGTCCGGATCGAGTCCGCGCATTTGCACGAAGAACTCGGCTGACCTTCCGCCGGTGATGATGAGGGTGGGGCATTCGATCCAGGTCCAACGCTCTTCGCCGGCCTGTCGGTCATTCAACATGCCAATCGACAGCACGTCCGGGTCCCACTTCCATTTCAATCCACCCTGCGGATGCGGTTCTGTTCCGATCTCAACCAGCTTGCGCGACACGTCATAGTCGAGACCGGGATGGAAGCGGCAGAACAAGCTGGCAGCGTCGTCGAGGTCGACCATCGGCCGGCGATCGCCGCCGGGTGACAACAGCGACAGCACGCCGTTGCGCAGCCGCCATTGACGATCTTCGACGGGGATGTCGGTCTCCCGCATCGGAGCGCCCATGCCGTCAATGCTCACCAGCTTCGAAGGCACCTCGGTAAAGATCGACGCGTATTGTGTCACGATCTGCGAACCCAGACTGTGGCCCACCAACACCGGACGCTCGAACTGGAAATGCTCCAGCACAGCATGCAGATCGGCCATGAAATGCGGCAGCGTGTAGATCCCCGGTTTGTCACTGTCGCCGTGCCCGCGCAGATCGAACGAGACAACGTGATGCGACCCGGCGAAGGCCTCGGCGATGTCGGAGAACGCGAGCGCGAAGTCTTGGATGCCGTGCACGATCACCATCGGCGTGGCGCCACGGTTCCCATAATCATAAGCCTGCAGCCCGATAGGGCCGGCTTGGACTCGAGTCGGTTGATAACTCACAACTGGACCTTCTCAACGAACGCCTGAGAATCGATCGCGCCGGCCACTCAGACCGGCCAAGCACAGCGAACTTCTGCAAAAGCGTAAACGCCACGCCAGCAGAAAGGAACCGAGCGCCGCTAGAAGCCAGATAGCACGATCGCCCTCCACACGGGCGGTCGCACCGGTCTTGCCCCCTCTCCCCCCGTTCGGGGGAGAGGGCCTGGGTGAGGGGGCCAAACGTCGAGCCGTGCCGTCAGGACATCGGTGGCGCACCGCCGCAACCGTGGGTTACAATCCACACATGCAACTCGGCGAACTCACACTCAAAACAGTCTCCGGCGGCAACTTCCGCATGGACGGCGGCACGACCTTCGGCGTCGTCCCCAAGGCGGTCTGGAACCGCGTCTGCCCGGCCGACGAAAAAAACAACGTCCCCCAAGCCACCAACTGCCTGCTCGTCCAATCGAAAGATCGCACGGTCTTGATCGATACCGGCTACGGCTCCAAGCTCTCACCCAAGCTCCGCCGTCGCATCTCTGCCGAGGATGGCGACCCCCTCTTAGAAAGCCTGCAATCGCAAGGCGTTACCGCAGCCGACATCGACACCGTCATCCTGACTCACCTGCACTTCGACCACGCCGGCGGCTGCACCCGCCTCGACGAGGACGGCCAAGTCGTACCGACGTTCCCGAACGCCGAGTACGTCATCCAACAACGCGAATGGGTCATCGCCGCGGGTGACCTGCCCGAACTGGCCGGCGCCTATCCCACCGAGAACTTCCTCCCCCTGCAGGACACCCGCCAACTGCGCCTGATCGACGGCGACATTGAGATCGTCCCCGGCATCCACTCCCAAATCACTGGCGGCCACACCGAAGCCCACCAAATCCTGCACATCGAAAGCGCCGGCCAAGCCGCCATCTACCTGGCCGACCTCTGCCCCACCTCCCACCACCTCCCCACCAACTGGTGCATGGCCTACGACACCGAAGTCCTACAAACCCGCCGCATGAAACGGCAGGTGTTAGCCGCCATCGCCGACCACGGCTGGCTAGCGCTGTGGGACCACGACACGGCAAGCGTGGGCGCGCGGTTGGAAAGGACGAAGGGGGGTGAGTTTGTGGTGGCGGAGGCAGTCCAGATGTCTTAACCCGCAGTCAGTGACGCGTTTCGCGAGTTGGTGTCGCTACTGTGTGACGTCGGCCGGCTGAAATGGGAGTCCGCTCGCTCCCGCCGCACGTGTCGCACCGACAGCTCTCGCTTTTCTGACCGCATCTGGAGTCGACGGCAGCAAGTCGTCGCGAAACTTTCGCTTGCCGCTTAGTGCGTCTCGCGCCGGATCGAACTGGCGTGTCTGGGAAACGCCCAGACGTTCGGTCGCCATCGGCAGACCCGTCGCCATCGGCCGCGCTGTTGCGGCGAGTGGCTGTCCGGTCAAATCGGGCGGGTCCGTCGCAGACGCAGAGGCAGTCTGATTTTCTTCTGGAGGAGCCGAGGCTGCCGGTGTCAAATATCCCTGCAGAGCCGCCCATGCCGTCTCGGCCACCGGCGTCGGAAGGTTGGCTGAATCAACAATGTTGTTCAAGGCCCTGACGATCGTGCGCAGAGCCGCACCCGCGGCAACTGGCACCCCCGCTGTGACGAGATCGGCTGCATCCGCTGCGACTCGCGCCGCACTGTCGGCGGCCTCCTTCTTTTCCTCTGCCTCGGCTACCGCGTCTTGGGCCGCTGCGGCTTCGGCTTCCGCCTGCATCGCGGCAGCCTCAAGCGCTGGTTGTGTTGGTGTCGCTGCAGTTGCGGCTTCTCTTGCTGTTTTCGCCGCACCTTGCTTCGTCGCCTCATCCACCTTCTTGGCATCGAGGTCGTTCTTTGCGGCTGTTGCCGCGCTATCCGCTTTCTCCTTGGCCTCTAATACGGCTCTGAGCCCAGCGATGTTGGACTCTGGATTGTCGCGTAGCGACGCTGCCTTGCTAGCCAGTGAAGTCGTCGCGGCAAGTCTGACGAGGGGATCTGATGTACTGGATTCAGCGATCGTTTGCTGTGACTCCACGACCTGTGGAAACCGTGTCGGCTTGTCGTTGGCCACTTTCGAGTTCGTGAGCGCGTCCGAAAGAGACGCGGCGGCAACGCCTTGGGCAATGAACCCGACCGTCGAATCAACGCCGGTCCGTTCCAAATAGGAAATGGCTGCTTCGTATTCCGGATCGGATAGCAGCTCGGACGATTTGTCGACGATTTCGCCCACAGCTTCAGCGACTTCGGCGATCAGTCGGCGATCGGTCAATCGGCTCAACACTTCTAGCGCTTCTGCTGTGAGATTCCGATCAACCTTGGTGTGCTCGCCAAGTGCAATGGCTCGAATGGTCCGAATTGCGAGGATGCGGCGTGTGAGGGGCTCGGATCGGTTCGAGGCAATTGACTCCTGAGTCTCGAGCAACTCTGCGCGAACCTCGTGTTCTTCAACTTGGCCTTGAGCCGACGACTTGGTGACTGACGTAATTACGCTGAAGACACATAGGAGACTTGGTAGAACGAAGCGGCACACAATCTCTCTGTTGCACGTCATGGAGCTCACCTTCAGCAGTGTTGCGGGTCATCAGAAGCCGGTCGTTAGTTGTTGCCAAGCACTTTGCGATCCTCGACTCATTGCCGCTTTCGCTTTTTCGATTTCGAGCAAGTGTCCTCTCACGCCCCGCGCGTTGGGGTGTTGCCGGAGAATGGACTCGTAAATCTGTTCGTCGATGATTGAATTGACGACGGACTCAATGATCAGAGGTGCGCGAAAGGTGGGCACTATCTTATAGATATCTGCTGCAACACTAGGCATGGAATCGTAGGGATGCTCGCTGGCCGACTGAAATGGGATCACGAAGACGTCCCGCCCCAATCCATCTGCTGATGATCGTGACAGCACGACGCTCATTTTCGCGCGGTCGAGCCTGTCTTCTGAGAATTGCTGCTCGCTGACGACTTGTTGCAACTGAAGAGGGCTCGCACCGCCCTGCTGCTGCTCTGCTTCTATCGTTTTATCCCCTGCGCTCTGCACGAAGCCGCTCACAGAATAATTGTCGCCGGGTGTGGTGCGCGGATTTAGCAGCGTCGTTTCGCTGGCGGGGACAACGTTAATGAAATCGTCGTGCTCGAGCCGTATGGATCCGGCGGATCCTGCAGTGATGGATTCGTACGGGTAGTAGTACGTGGCCCGCTGCGAATCGTTCGTGCGTCGAACGCCAACGAGAAACGCTTCAGTCGCTCGAATCGCTGGAGCAACCCGATTTGGAGCACGTCCCGATTGGAGATTTGTCTTGAGTTGATCGATGGCTGCGCCGAAATCCTGATAGGCCTTTTCAACGGCGCCAAAGTCAGCCGAACTGCACTCGGCCTCGACGAATCGTCGGCGGGCAGCATTTACCAATTCGCTTGCTGGGTCAAGCCTCGCTTCCACCGCACGGAGTTTTTCCTTCTCAAATTTGACACGGTCTATGGACGCCCTGTTTAGGGATGCTCGCAGCGCGACTATCTCGGAGTTCGGGGCAGACACACACGCTTGTTTCAACTGGGCCACTATTCTCGTTTCGGCGGCCGCTAGACCAATGAGCGTGTCTAAGTTACTGAGAGTTTCAGCCAGTGAAGCTGGCGAGATCTCGCTCGATGCCGGCACGAACGAGGCGGCGTCGCGACGAATTCCGCCCGCGAGTGATAGTGCTTCACGCAGACTGATACCGCGTTCTGATAGAGGAATCTGCCCTGGCTGCTGCACTTCTCCGCCAACAAGGATAAACTGGGCGATAGCCTCCTCTTGCGCAGTCTCCTCGTGGTGATGGAGACTTCGTAGGGTCTCACAGCCGGTAAGCAAGATCGCAACAACGAACAGCATGCAAGAGCGCGACCAAGAAGTAGACACCTTCATCAATCCGTTCTCCATCCTTAGAGAGCAAAATCAAGGTCGACTGCCGCGTTCACGATTGGACACGCCAGCGCTTGCTTGTTGACGTCGTCGACTGCTCGAAGAACCCCTACGGCATGGCTATCGATGCCGACGAGCGAACCACTATCGCCAAGTCGCGCGAATGGATCGCCAGATGACCATGCCATCCGAATCTGGCCATTGACTGGGACGCCGTTGGAGAGCGTATGGCTTGCATTGATCGAGCGAATCTTCGCACCCGCCTTAAAGCCGGTCACTGCTCCCACTTTCCAGACCGTGGGTTCGTCTGACATGTCTGCCGGTCGCGGGCGTCGCATTCGAGACGGATCGTGCAGCCCGCCGCGAATACCAACTCGTTTGACCGTGGGGTTCGTCGGCGCAATCAGGGCGCAGTCAAGCAGACTGGTAAAAGCGGATTCGTTCGGTTGAGCGTGTCCGATTGGCACGCTGTTTTCGTCTTCCATTGGAGTGGGTACGGTCACGTGGTTGGTCGGGGAGACAACATGCGAGCACGTCAGGTAGCGGGCAAAGCCGTCTGGTCCGATGACGCCGACCCCGAGAGTTCCCGCTGCAGAGAACCCCACTGGACGTATCCGCGCACCACCTTCGGGTATCGCGCCGTTGGCAAATGCCTGCTTGAAATCGTGCACTTGAACATCGGTGGGAACGCCGTCGTATTCGGCTGGGATTCGATCCTTCGCCGACACCTCTGACGGGCTGCGCTTCCTGTCCACGTGCACACAGATGGCAATCTCCCGGGTTGATCGGTCGTCTTGAACCTTCACGCCAACATCGACACCTGTGACGCCGTCGATGTTGAGGATCTTAGCTTTCCATTTGTCGAGGACCTTTTCGGCGCGTTCATAGGCCACCTCTGGTGAACGATTGATTGCGCGAATCTGCTCACGAGCCGCCGCGATTGTGGCAGGGACGGCTTTCTTCTTTTTTGCGACTTTCTTCTTGGCCACTTTCTTCTTGGTAGCCGTCTTCTTTTTTGTAGCCTTCTTGGTAGCCTTCTTCTTGCCCATGAACAACGCCCTCGAAAACGTTGACGCAAAGCCTACAGAACACACATATACTTCAGGCTACCCATTTTATGTGCTTGAGGCAACGCCCTACTAAATGAGATTCCAGCTTTCACAGATTCCACACCCAGCTGGATTCAGACTCTACGCCGGCGTTTGACCCCTACTGATAGCATTCGCCGTCGGGGCAGAGATCGGGACTTGGCGCCACTGTTGCGGGATCAAGGGGATCTCTTCTGAATCCGGTGTGCCCCGGAGGTACGACCCATGCGTCGTGTGCCTTGTTGATATGACAGTTTAAGAATTCGGCCACCTGAGCTTCGAAGTCTGGCGCATCCACTTCGAACATTCCAACTGCCACAACGGCCTTGACTTCCTTAATCTTCCGTTCAACATCTGCACCCGGTCCGTCAGACGCCTGCCTAAAGAGGCCCTGCGGCGCCAAGGTATCGACGAATTCGGTCACTCGCTGGATCGTTTCATCGGTGATGTCGTGCTGCACCTTCTGGATGTACTGATCCTCGGTGAAATCGACCTCAAGGTTGAAGGCACCGGCGGCAGGCCGCTTGAAGTCGACTAGCACCATCTTTTCGGTGTACACGAAATCGTGAGCAAAGTCTCTGAGCACTACCGGAAGTTCTAAGTATCTGACAGTGTTTACACTCCCGACCGTAGCATTCTCGAGAAAGTGCTTTTCATAAACGTAAAGCTTCAAATGGGTCGGCACCTTGACGGTGATGGGAATGCCGTTGGCCTTTTCTGTTTCCCATTCGGAGTTCATCTCATCGCGAAAGAACACCGTGGATCTACTTGATTTGCATCCAGTTATCCCGAGTAGCACTGCTACGATTGTGCAGTTCATGAGCAACGTGCGCATCCCGACACCTCTCGTTAATCGAGCAAAAAACCGGTGTTTCTGTTTGTGTGCGATGGATTTTGACTACCTGCTATATCGGATTTGCTGACTTTGACGATAACTGCCGGGCAGCCTGCTTGGATGCATTCGTACAGATTTGCGACAACTTGTGTGTGGGTAACAGTACGACCGCTAAGGTCGCCTCAGACGTGAAAGTCGCCGTTGAATACTGAGACTCGCAACCCAGCCTGTTTTTCGATCAAATCGTTGACCGAGAAACGGGGCAGCTGACCTGCGCGGCGCGGAATCTAGATCTGGACTTTAGCGAGAGCTGAGGCCGCCAAGTTCGATGTCTGCACAAGGGTCCGTGCTAACAACGTCGGGGAGACTCGTACTAATCACTCCCAATATAAGACGACCTGGAGCCAAGCGAGAGCGGCCTATCGTTTGGCCACCCTCGCATTTGAATACTTGGCATTAGCATAGGCTTAATTGCACCGATTAAGGCGTCGGTGGCGAAGATGAAACAGCAGTATGAATCGGTGAAGCAACAGCACGAGACGACGAAGCAGCGGTTGGAAGGCGCTCAAGCGTCGAATGAGCGTCGGGTACACGGTGCTCTCGGCCAAGATGATGTTCTGTTGCAAAGAAGATTCGTCGCTTGGCAACGAGCGAACCAGAATACCGGCCGCCGGTATGTTCAGGTCGCGCTGGTTCGCGAGGCTTTGAGTGCAACCTGGTAACGGCGTTTGACCCCGCCGAGTTGCTTTTCGTCGGCCCGCATGGGTTCGAGAACGTTGGTTGTGTACATTTGATTGAAGTGATAGATGATGCTATGCTCGTCCGGTTGAATTACCGGTCGAATCTCAAAGCCTGTGCCGGTTTCGAACTTATAGATAGCGGGTCGCGGATTAGCGCTTCAGGCGCCGCGGCCGGCAGGAACTTGGGTGTCTTGCAGCACCTCATAGTCCTGCATCAACGCCTGCGCCCTTGGAGGCCTTCTTGAATGAGGATGTCTCACTTGGGCAAGTCGAATTCCATGGTGGCCTGAGGGCTGACTTTGGCGAACGCATGGTTGTTGGTGAGAATCGTCGTCCTCTCATGATGAACAGCGCCTGCGAGAGGCTGACCGAATCCATGCTATGCAAGGCGAGCAGCTTGTTTTCAGAGCGCAGGAACTCCGAGGGCATCGCGTGAGTTCGTCGGTGAAGTCGCGGCGAAAAGCGTATTCGCATAGGAGCGGTCGCGGTTGCCCGTTGGGGCGCATTGTTGCCGATTCGGACGTGAACTTAGTCCTGCTTCTTCCGGATTCGAATCGGCGCGTGCGACGTCTGCGCCTACACGTCCAGGTCGCGGACGTCCAGCGCGTGTTTTTCGATGAACTCGCGGCGGGGTTCGACGTGGTCGCCCATGAGGACTCGGAAGATTTCATCGGCGCCTGCGGCGTCTTCTAATGTGACCTGTAGAAGGACGCGTTCCTCGGGGTTCATGCTGGTCAGCCACAGTTCTTCGGGGTCCATCTCGCCCAGGCCTTTGAAGCGGGTCCAGCGCAGTCCGCGTTCGCCAAGCTCGCGAATCGAGCGCATCAGCTCGCGCAGGCTGCTCAGCGGGACTTGATCCTTTTCGCTGACAAGGGTGAAGGGATGAAACGGCTCGCCGTTTTGACTGCCGGCTGAAAGAAAGTCTTTCAGTGTTACGCCGTAGCTTTTGAGAGTTTCGAGCGTGCCGTTGATTGAGCGAACTTCGTGCAGGTCGATGACTTGCAGCGTGCCTTCCAGCGGCTGCTCCGCACCGTCCCCGTCCTTCTGTTCGACGGCGTCTTTTTGTGTGGCGGCGACGGTGTCGTCGGCGACGCGGAGCTCACTGCCGCGGCGGCTTTCTTCCTCTTCGAGGAACTTATCGCGGTCGGCCTTGTCGGCGAACCAGTGTTGCTCGCGACCGAGGAACACACGATAGCGGGGCAACAATCCCTTGTCGGTCGCGTGATTCGTCGCCAGGTAGCGGAGGTCGATCCCGCGACGTTCGAGTGTTTCCAGCGGTTCTTCCAGTTGCGCGACTAAGTCGACGAGCTTCTCGAAGTGCTCGCCTTCGAAGTTCGTGCCGTCGGCACAGGTGAGCGAAGTGTCCGTCATGCCCAAGTTGACAAGTTCGCCCATCATCTGCTCGTGCGTCTGCACGTAGCGAGTTTTCTTCTTTTGCGTGACCTTGTATAGCGGCGGTTGCGCAATGTAGACGCAGCCATGTTTGACCAGTTCGCGCATGTGCCGAAAGATGAAGGTCAGCAGCAAAGTGCGAATGTGGCTGCCGTCGACGTCGGCATCGGTCATCACGATGATCTTGCCGTAGCGGCGTTTGCCGACGTCTTCCAGCTCGGCTCCGGGAGGCACGCCGATGGCCTTGAAGATGTTGGAGATTTCGGCGTTGTCGAGGACTTTGACGAGCTGAGCTTTTTCGACGTTGAGGATCTTGCCGCGCAGTGGCAGGATGGCCTGCGTGTTGGAATCGCGTCCGGTGTCGGCCGACCCGCCGGCCGAATCGCCTTCGACTAAGTACAGCTCGGTGATCTCTAACTCTCGGCTGCGGCAGTCGCGGAGTTTTTCCGGGAGTCCGCCGGTTGTGAGGGCGCCTTTACGGCGGACCATTTCGCGCGCTTTCTTGGCGGCTTCGCGGGCCTCGGCAGCGCGGAGTCCTTTGTTGGCAATCGTCTTGGCGACGCCGGGGTTCTCTTCAAAGAACTTGTTGAGACCGTCGCCCATGATGGAGGTCACGATGCCCTCCACCTCGCTGTTGCCGAGCTTGGTCTTCGTCTGCCCTTCGAATTGCGGGTCGGGAACTCGCACGGTGATGACGGCCGTCAGTCCTTCGCGGAAGTCGTCGCCGGAGGGCTGATAATCTTTGAAAAGGTTCGTGCGCTTGCCGTAATTGTTGATCGAGCGCGTCATGGCGCTGCGGAAGCCGCTCAAGTGCGTGCCGCCTTCCACGTTGTAGATGTTGTTGGCAAACGCCCGCACGTTCTCGGAAAACCCGTCATTGTGCTGCAAGGCCACGACAACCTGCGCGCCGTCTTGCTCTCCCGAGATGCTGATGATTTCGTTGTAGATGGCGTTTTCGGTTCGATTGAGATGTTTGACGAACTCGACGATGCCGTCTTCGTAGTGAAACTCGTCAGATTGCCCGCTGCGTTCGTCGATGATACGGATCCTGACGCCCGCAGTTAGAAACGCGAGTTCTTGTAGCCGTTTGTGCAGCGTGTCATAGACAAACTTGGTGTCCGGGAAGATCTCCGAGTCGGGCTTGAACGTGATGCGTGTGCCGGTGCGTTCGCTGGTGCCCAGTTTTTTCAGCGGAGTGTTGACCTTGCCGCGCGCGAATTCCATTGTCCAAGCGTGGTCTTCTCGCCGAACCTCGACTTCCAGCCACTCGCTAAGGGCGTTGACTGCCGTAATGCCCACGCCGTGCAATCCGCCGGTGCCGGTTTTGTAACCGCTCTCGCGGTCGAACTTTCCGCCGGCGTGAATTTCCGTCAGCACGACTTCGACGGCGGGGCGATTATTCTTTTCGGCAAGCGGTCCGACGGGGATGCCGCGACCGTCGTCGCCAATGGTCACGCTGCCATCGGCGTTGACCTGGACCTTGATCACGCTGGCGAAGCCGTTGACCGCCTCGTCGATGGAGTTGTCAACGACCTCGTAGACCAGGTGGTGCAACCCTCGCGGCGTGGTGTCGCCGATGTACATCGCAGGCCGCGTGCGGATACCTTCGATGCCTTCCAGGGCGCGGATGTGCTGCTCATCGTAGTCGCTGCCGTTGGAGTTCTGCATCGACGGCGCGCCATCGAGATCGGGCTGGCTCGACTGTTCGTTCATGTATCTATTCCGGAAGAACCATTGGCTTTGCGCGACAGGTCGCCCCTCATCAGGAACTTGATGTCGCGAATGCGTAATTCGGGATGCCGGCTGTTGAGCGCTGCCATCAGGTCGGTCCGATGGAAACTGGCTAATTCGCCAAGCAACGGGGCATGGGCGACGCCAATCTGCAGTACCTGCCTGCGGATGCCCAGCACGCGCGTGCGGCCGGCGATTTTGGCACCCGCAATGTCTTGCCAGACGGCCGTCAACTGAGCATCGCCGCGCATCCGTGCCAAGCCACGGACCGCAATCAACTCGGACAGAGCCCTTGCAAGAGGCTGCGGATCAACCGCGCTCATGAACCGGCGCCTAACAAGTTAGCGATCCCTCGACAGTGGCATGATGACGTAGGTGTAAGCGTCATCTGTGAGGAACACCGCAGCCTTCTCCGGATCGGTGAGTTGCAATTTGACTTGATTCTCCGGATCCAGAACTCGCAAGAACTCGGCAATGAACCTGGGATCGAACGTGATGGTCAGCTCGTCACCTGTAAAACTGATGGGCAATTCAACTTTCGATTGGCCGATGTCGGCCGCTCGGCTGTTGAGGGTCAAGTTGCCCTCGGAAAACGTGAACTCGACGCCACGGCTTTCTTCGTTCGTGACAATCTGTGCTTGCCTGACCGCCGCATAAAACGGCGCCACCACCAAGTCGACAGTGTATTTCGAGTCTGCCGGGATGACGTCTTTGTAATTCGGGAAACGACCTTCCACCAGACGGCTGTAGACCGTGGATCTGTTGGTCTTGACCAGCACGTCGTTGGCGTGCACGGCAATCAATACGTCGCTGTCGTCGTCGCCTTCGATGCTTTTCTCGATGAGCGACATGGCGCTTCTGGGTATCACCGGCGTTGCGTTCTCGGCTTGGCCTTCCGACCGGCACGATACTTTCGCCACGGCCAGGCGGCGGCTGTCGGTGGCTGCCAGCGTCAATGCATCGGCCTGCAACTCCAATAGAATTCCGCCGAGCGCGTAGCGGGTGCTCTCAACGTCGGTTGAGAAAATGGTTCGGCGAATTGCTTGCTGCAGGACTTTGGCTGGCACCGCCAAATGCCGCCCCTCTTCGAACGCCTTAACCACCGGGAACTCGGCCGGGTCTTCGGCAGAGAGCTTGAATTCACTGTGCCCGGACCGGATGCAGACCGAGTTGTCGCTGATCTCGAAATCGACCCCGTCATCTTGCAGCTCGCGAAGGATCGAGATCACGCGGTTGGCCGGCAGTAATGTTTCTCCGTCCGACTCGATTTCCACCCCCGGAATTTCGTATCGAATTCCGACGTCCGAATCGGTACCGATGAGCGTGGCCTTACCATCGGCGACCTGAAGTTTCACGTTCTTCAGGATGTCTTTGGTCGTGCGGGTTGGTACAACACCGCTGACGATCTGAAATGCCGTCGCTAGCGAGGGACGGTGACAATGGAGCTTCATGTGTGCATCGCCTTTCTGCGCTCCGTCAGGCACGGGCGTGCCACGGGCAGGGATCCGTGATCCATCCGACGCTTGCCGTGATGTCTCCGGCAGTCGGGGATTTGACAATCGGCATCCATTCCGTCTGAGCTTCCTAAGAGAGTATTTTTTCAGCAGTCGTAGTATAACGGCACGTCAGTAAGTGGAGAAGCAGTTGCAAGGCAACTCTGCAAGTGCCTTTGCAGAAGCGTTTTGCTCTCTCCCCAAGGCCTCGATTTGCGGTTCGCAAATCGTTGATGGTTCGATGAAAATCGGCTACCAACAGGAGGCGGAAATTGGTGTTACCAACAGAGGGATCAACCGCTGGGATTTGAGCCGTCAAGCCGCATCGACTCGTCCCCATTGGAGTCCCAGATTATACACCAGACGGCCGAGTTTTGATACCGGACCCCGGGGGCCAAAAGGCGTCTTGGAAACGTTGATTTTCAGGGTCGACTCGTCCCCAGCTGTCCCGAACGTGCTCTGCCTGCCGGGCTCGTTCGACCCCTGTTTGGACCCCTCGTGATTGGCCCGACAGGGACACAAGGAGCCCGCTGACCGGGGCGTTCGCCAGGGCAAAGAGCACGCCAGGTCAAGAAACTCCCCTGGGGGCCGAAGTGCAGGAAAAGCGGTTAGAAATCTGTCCCAGCATCGTCGTGTCTGTTGAAGGCGGAGGGTTTCCCTGGAATGTCGCAGCACGCGAACAGCTGGTCTGCAAAAGTTGAATTGGCCTACCGAACTTTCGGTCGAGAGTTGTGGGCGATGTTGTACGCCCAGTGCTGCGATTCGGAGCGTGCCTACGACGCCGTGCAGGAGTCTTTTGTGAGACTTCACAAGCATAACGGTGATCCGATCGAGAATATGCGAGGCTGGCTGCTGCAGGTCGGGCGGAATTGGCTCACAGACACCGCCCGCCGTAAAGACGCGACGACCGGCGTCTCCGAACGGCTCGACAAACTGGCCGGATCCTGGATGGAGCCGCCGGACGCTCTCGAAAGGGAAGAAATGCGAGACCATGTCCGGCAAGCGTTAGGCAAGCTTCGCGTCGACGACCGGGAAGTCCTCGTGCTGCGGTATGCACTCGGCTGGTCTTCGCAGCGGATGGCGGCGGCTTTGGAACTGACGGCTGCCGCTGTGGACATGCGGCTGTCGCGGGCCCGGAACCGATTGGGGAATCTTCTTCAAAGAGCGGGCATCGACCATGAACGAGTCTGAACCTCGACAACACGATTGGAGCGATCAGGAACTCGAGCAGATTCTGCAAGACTTCTTCGATGGCGAACTGCCGGATCAGTTCGACGCCACTCTGGCGGCAAGCAGCGGGCCGGTAGTGGAACCCGGCAGCCCACAGCGTCGAACAACTCGCAGAACGGCAGCCTTGATCGCGGGAATTGTGGCAACCGTTGGATTCGTGTTCACGCTGCCGCTGACGTGGTCGCCGCGCGGCGACGGGCAGAGAGACCGAATCGTGAGTGCTCCGGTTGTGGAACTACAGGGCAACCAGGTCCCGGATGACGATCGCCAGCCGGTCGTCGTGCCGACAATACCCGTCGCAGACTTCGACGACGTGGCGGTCGCCGTCTACGCCGATTCGGAGCCATTGGATTGGCAGATTTACGAGACATCCAGCGGCCCGGTCGAACAGCGGACCGACGTCGCCTGGACCAACGTGTCTTATTACGAACCTGAAACAGGGGCGAACGTCGAATGGTGGCTGCCGGAGCTGACCATTGAGATCACCCCTCTCTCGAAATGAACAGAGGCGTCGATATGAATCGGAAATTGAGCGTAACGTTGGCGGCAGCGGTGCTGGCCGTGGCTGGAGCGGCAGCTGCCAGTGCCGATGACAAACGATCAGAGTCATCGCAGCAGGGCGGCATTGTGATCGACATCGACCGGGATGCTCTCGAAGACCTCGACGTAGGGGACATTCTCCGCCAGCTGAGACGCGGCCGGCTGAAGGATCTCATCGAGCGCGACGCACTTGAGAATCTCGACTTGGGAGACATTCTCGAGCAGCTGGGAGATGACCAGTTGCGCGAGAAGTTGCGGGGCCGGATCGAATCACGGCTGAAACGTCGTCTGTCAGACGAAGAGGGGGAACAGGAAGAAGAAGATACACAGGAAGATGTTGTTATCACGCTGAACGCAGGTGAGCAAGAAGAAGAGGACGAGAGCGAAGACGACGAGGATGAACAAGTCACCGTGCGTAAGGTCAACTACATCGGCATCGTTGCCCGTTCGGTCTCGGGGTCGCTCGCCGAACAACTCTCCGAGCATCTCGAGGACGGGCAGGGTCTGGTCGTGTTGCGGGTGCTGCCCGATTCGCCAGCCGAAGAAGCGGGCGTGAAACGGCACGACGTGCTGGTCAGCCTGCAGGGCACGCCGCTAGAAAGCGCGAGGCAGCTTCGGAAGCTGATCAGCGACGCCGAAGCCGGCGAGAAAGTCGAGTTGAAGTTGATCCGCTCTGCGCGGAGCCAAACGGTTGAAGCGACGGTGGGAACCCGCTCGTCGTCGCGGTCGCGCCGAAGCGGCTCGATCGTTCTGAAGCAGGGGGGCAAACCGATGCACTTCCATTGGCGCCAGCCGCGGGTCGACGTGGACGAATTGCGGCGGCAGTGGATCGATACCGACGAGCTTCGCGGCCGCGTAGAACTGCGGATGCGAGATCACCTGAAGATCCTCAGAGACCGATCGAAAGGCAAGCTCCGCAACCGTGCTCTGACAATCACGTCGAAGGACGGGAAAGAGTACAAGATACACATCAAGATTCGGACCAGGGAGGGCGAGCCCAAGGAATACAAACTGGAGGGGACCCTGGAAGAGATTCGCGAGCAGGCCGAAGAGATGACCGACGAAATTCGTGAAGAGGTCGAAGGCAGCCTCGAACGGTTGGACGAAAAGGAGGGCGAGGTCGAGGAGGAGCACGAGGCTAGCTCGTTCCAATTCCACCTTCAGCCGCGTGTTGCGGCTGACGGACGTGGTTTTCGCATCACCATCGTGCGTCCCGAAGACGGCGGTGGCACGAAACTCTTCGAACTCGATCAGGACCTCGACCTGCCCGACGAAGCGGACATCGAAGAGTACCTGCTCCAACTCGAAGAACTGCGGAAGGAACTGGAAGAGTTGGCCCCCACCATTCGCAAGCGCGTGGAAGAGACAATTCGCAGCATTCGCATTCCGCAGATCGAGGTTCAGGTCGAGGAATCATCCTGAATCGGCGTCTTAAGGTCACCCTCGGGCAAAGCCCGGTTTCGGCTCACGTGCGAAACCGGGCTTCGTGCGTTGAATGGCCGCGTCTGCAGAGTAGGTGCTGTCCACCGGACAGGACTTGAAACAGGCGGACGCGCACAAACTCTCGGTCACACGTGAATGGTGGTCCCGCTCGGCAAGCGAGACCTACTCCGCAGACGCACAGTCCGCGGACCGTATAATCGAGCGGAGCGCGTGCAGTCTCCATTTGCGAGGTGACGGATGGCAGAGTCGATTGGCTTGATCGGACTTGGTTTACTCGGCAGCGCGATTGCCGAAAGGCTGACCGAGTCGGGGTCCGACGTTCTGGGATTCGACGTCGACGAAGAGCGTTGCCGTGCGCTGCACGAGCTGGGCGGGCGGGCAGCCGATTCGGCGCGCGACGTAACGACGCATTGCCGGCGAACCGTTCTTTCGTTGCCGGACGCATCAATCTCGCGCCAAGTGGTCGATGAGTTGCTCCCTGACCTCAGCACGGATGCAATTGTCATCGATACCACCACGGGCGACCCCGAACAGATGTGCGAAATCGCCGGCATCGTCGGCGCAGCTGGTGGTGCCTATCTCGATGCGACTGTGGGTGGGTCCAGCAGGCAAGTTGCCCAACGGGACGTCATCGTGATGGTCGGGGGCGATGAGCGCGCATGCGAAGCTTGCCGCGATTTGTTCGACACGTTCTCCAGGCAAGTGTTTTATGTCGGTGAAAGCGGCAGCGGCTCACGGATGAAGCTGGCCGTCAATTTGGTCCTGGGACTCAACCGCGCCGTGTTGGCGGAGGGCCTGGGCTTCGCGAGATCTCTGGGCCTCGATCTGGATCTGACGTTGGAGATACTGCAATCGGGACCGGCTGCATCGCGCGCCGCGGAAACAAAAGGCCCGAAGATGATTCGGGAGGACTTCGAGCCGCAAGCCCGGCTGTCGCAACATCTCAAGGACGTGCGACTGATTCTGGCCAACGGCGCCGATTCGGGCGCGCGGTTGCCGTTTTCGAGTCTGCATCGAGCGTTGCTCGAAGACCTGGAGGCGGCAGGATACGGCGCTGCTGACAATTGCGTCGTCATCAAAGCCTTCGACGGGTCGGAAACGGCTTCATGAACCTCGCGCGGCATAGGCGGCATTGATGCTCGTGTTGCATCAAGACAAAACTTTGGGCCCTACCCACTGGTTCGCATTCCAGCGGCGATGCCTTTGATGGTTAGGCGCGTCAGGTGCCGCAGTTCGTCCTTCTCGTCGGCAGGTGGAGTTTCTTCGCGCTCATGCCGGCGGCGCAACAACTCGATTTGAATCAAGTTGAGCGGATCGATGTAGCGGTTGCGGACCCGAATGGACTCCTTCAGCCAGCCGATGCCGTCTAGCAGATCGTCGTGCCGTGTGATCGCCAGCAGCGCGCGTCGGGAGCTGGCGAACTCGGTTGAAATCATCCGGCCGATGCGGGACAAGGCTTTGGAGTCGTTGACGAGTTGCGCATAGTGTTGGGCGATTCCCAGATCGGTTTTGCACAGCGCCAATTCGGCGTTGTCGACCGTCGCTCGAAAGAAGGGCCACTCGCTGTACATACTCCGCAGGCGGCTCAGGATAGCAGGGTCTTCGATGAGGGCTTCTACAGCCGTGCCGAACCCGAACCAGGCCGGCACCAGGCACCGTGACTGCGTCCACGAGAACACCCAAGGAATCGCGCGCAGGCCGCTTAGGTCGTTGCCGCCTCGGCGTCGCGACGGCCGCGAACCGATGGGCAGCTGTTCCACCTCCGCGATCGGCGTGGCCCTGCGAAAGTACTCGACGAAGCCGGGTTGTTCGACCAGCTCGCGGTAGGCATTCAACGACGTCTCGGCGAGTTGTTGCATCGTTTCGGTCCAATCGCCAGGCAGCTCGGGCAACGGCATGCCCGCGGCCAGCAGCGTCGACCACATGACCTGTTCCAGGTGACGATGCGCGATGTTCGGATCATCGTAGCGGTCGGCCAGCACCTCACCCTGCTCCGTCAGCCGCAGCGAGCCATGAAACGTGTGTCGGGGCAGCGAGAGAATGCTCCTTGCCGTCGGACCGCCGCCGCGCCCCAACGAGCCTCCCCGACCATGAAAGAACGTTAGCTCGACACGTTCGCCGGCAGCGATTTCGTGAAGCTGCTGCTGCGCTCGATAGAGCGACCAGCAAGCGGACAGGTAGCCGCCGTCCTTGGTGCTGTCTGAGTAGCCGAGCATCACGATCTGCCGGTTTGCCTGCGCGCGCAGATAGTCTCGGTACGCGGGAATCTTCAGCAGCGACTCGAGTATCTCGGGTGCGCGCTTGAGATCGTCGATCGTTTCGAACAGGGGGACAATCGGGAGCCAAGGCTGCGAGTGGCGTTCTGCATTGGGGCGGGTCTGACGCCACAGCCACAGTACAACGAGCACGTCGCTGGCGGCGTGCGTCATGCTGATGACGTAGCCGCCCAAGGCTTGATGGCCGAATGCGGCCCCGATGCGGTGCAGCAGCCGAAACAGGGACAAGGTTTCTTCGGTTTCAGCCGACAGCCCGGCCGCCGGAAGCTGCAGCCGTTCAGACAAAGTGCCGACCAGTAGCTCTTGAAGCTCCGCTTCGCTCAAGCTGGCGGCGTCCTGGCACAACTCCGTCTTCTCGAGCAACTCTCGAGCGACGGTGGAGTGCGACCCTGAGTCTTGGCGGATATCGAGCCGGGCCAGATGAAAACCGAATATGCGAATCTGGTCGACCCAACGGGACACCTCCTCCATGAGCGGCTGGTTTCCGCGAGCCGACTCAAGAGCCCTGTTGAGCGCGCTCAGGTCGGCCGCCAAGTCGTCTGGCGAATCGTAGGCGCCTTCCACCGCGGCGTTGGTTAAGTCGACTGCTTGCGTCTGGTAAAGCCGCCACTGAATGACGCCCAGCCAACGCCGCAGAACTTCGTTGGGGGGGATCGTCTCGAGTTTGGCCTCCAGCTGCGGCCATTGCTGCAGCGCAACGGTGATCAAGTGGTCGACTTCGTTGCCAAGCGCCACTTGGCGCTTCGACAGGCTGAGCGACTCAAACAGATCGCTGCAGGCGGCGAGGTGGAACTCGAGCGCCGCTTGTCTGAGCCAAAGAATGGTCTGTTCGGTGACGTCGGTGGTGACGTAGGGATGACCGTCGCGGTCCCCACCGATCCACGAGCCGAAGGTCACACAGGGGCCGATCTCGAACGAGTTTTCGGGGTATGCCTCGGACAAGGCGTCCCGCAGTTCGCCCCGGATCTGAGGCGCGACGTCCCACAACACCGGCTTGAACGACAAACCTCGCTGCACTTCCTGAAGTACGGTGGGCCGCCAAGGGCGGATAAAGTCGGTCTGCCACAGCTTGAGCAACTCGCTGAGAATCATCCGGCGGCTGCGCTGGCTCTCAACCGGTAGCTGATGTTCGCCGGTCGCCTCCAGAAGCCGGCGTATGCGTCGCAACTTGCTGCGAATAGAGCGACGCTTGGCCTCTGTCGGGTGAGCCGTAAACACGAGTTCGATCTGCAGTTGGTCGAGCAATTGCTGCATTTGCTCGCCCGTCGTCCCGGCGGCTTTCAGCTTGGCGACGGCGTCGCCGATCGACTCGCCGCGATGATGGGGATGGGACTGCCGCGTACGATCGCGTAGGACGCGCACGCGCTGCCGATCTTCGGCCAGATTGACAAGGTCCAACAGCACGCCAAACGCACGAACCACGACTCTCAGCTGCTCTTCATTGAGAGACGTGAGCAACTGCCTCAACTGACGATCGGCCTCGCGGTCGCCGTTGCGGCGGTCCCGCGCCAGAGAGCGGATCGTTTCGACCAAGTCCAGGTTTTCGGGCCCGGCGATGACGCGGATCGTCTCGCCGAGCAATTCACCAAGCTCGGCGGTTTCTTGCCGCAGCGCGTCGTGGTCTGTCTCGTCAAGCATCAGCTTCTCCTTTGAGGGCTCTGCTGTTCTAGGCGCTGGGACCGCGGAACGGAATCGTAAATTAGGACTCTGCATTGCCCGATCACAGCTCGGGGGACAGCCGTGACATCGCATTTACCGTTGTGGCCCATTCGTTAGAGCGATGCGACTTCGATCGTCTCACCAAAGGTATTCACCAACAGCTCCACTTCACCGTGACGGTTATGTTGCGCGTCTTAAGTTATTCACGCGCCTTGAGGGGCTCTCCATTTCCTGGTTCCGGCGATCCGGAACCGGTGCCCGGTGCTGTTGAGCGCTTTAAGCGTCTGAAGAGTAAGAGGTTCTGGTGCCGACCATCCCGAGGCGGGGAACTAGAATGCATCGTCTTTTTCAATGTATTGAGCCAAACTTTCTATTTGTTCAATCTCACCCCGCGGTCTAGAAATTGTCGATAGCCATGATAGCGGCATCAGTAACTCGGTAAGTGACATTGGCCCAAGGTCAACCGGAGGCCATCTCGGCAAACATGAGTCTCGACTCTCGCGAACAAAAGATTGCCGGCGGGGCGTGGATCCTGGAACGGTTCACGCGCGATAACCCAGCTCACGAACGCAACGCGGCCCGGCGAGTGCTCAGCGAGGTCATGCGGGCCTGGCCGGGCGATGTCCACCGTCTGTGGTGGAAGTGGTTTGACGAGGCGGGCAAGAGCCTGGGGCTGCGTTGCAAGACATTGGACTGCACCGTCGACGAGGCTGTTGCCCTGGCCGAAGATGGCGCTGCACTGGTGGCATATCGTGATGAGCCGACGCCAGAGTGGATGGCCGTGCTCGGCGTGAGAGGTCGCCGGGTGCGGTTGGCCCGCGCAACAGAGACCGCGCAAGAGAAGCTTGTTTCGGTTCGGGCTCTGCGCCGTCAGCTGACTGCCACCGCTTCAGACGGGCATGTCAGATGTGTTGTCCTGCAGGCCGACGCCGAGGGATTGCGCCTGCGGGAACAAACCAAGCCGCTGGATCGATTGCGGCAATTGCTCAAGCCGGAGTGGTCTGACATTTGGATCGTGCTGGTCTTCGCTTTCGTCGTCGGTCTGCTGATGCTGGCCACGCCGATTGCGGTGGAGGCGCTTGTTAACACGGTTGCCTTCGGCCGTTTTCTTCAGCCGGTCGTCGTTCTAGCACTGATCTTGCTGACGTTTCTCGGTTTCCTGGCCGCTGTTCGGGCGCTGCAGACCTACGTCGTCGAGATTATTCAAAGGCGCCTATTTGCTCGGGTGGCAGCCGACTTGGCGTATCGGCTTCCACGCACCGAGGTGGAAGCGACCGACGGGCAATACCTTCCCGAGTTGGCGAACCGTTTTTTTGACGTCGTGACCGTGCAGAAGGTGTCTGCGCAACTGCTGCTGGACGGCCTCGGTTTGGTGTTGAGCGCGGTGATCGGCATGGCCGTACTCGCGTTTTATCACCCTTGGCTGCTCGGCCTCGACATCGTTCTGCTGGCATCGATCGGTTTCATCATTCTGGTCCTTGGCCGTGGTGCCGTCCCCAGTGCCGTCAAAGAGTCCAAACACAAATACTACATGGCAGCCTGGTTGGAAGACGTCGCGCGTTGTCCGGCAGCGTTTAGAAACGACGGTGGGACCGAGTTCGCGCTGGAACGGGCCGACCGGTTGATTCACGAGTACCTCTCTGCTCGCAAGAGCCACTTTCGCGTGCTGATGCGGCAGATCGTGTTTGCCCTCGGTCTGCAAGCAGTTGCCAGTACCGCGTTGTTGGGGTTAGGCGGCTGGCTGGTCATATTGGGCGAGCTGACGCTGGGGCAGCTGGTCGCCGCCGAACTCATCGTGACCATGATCGTGGGGGCCTTCGCCAAGATGGGTAAGCACATGGAGAGCTTCTACGATCTGCTGGCAGCCGTCGACAAACTGGGAGTCCTGTTCGACCTTCCCACCGAGCGCCAGAACGGAATGTTGGGCACGGGGCGACAAGGACCTGTCGAGGTCGAGCTCAATTCCGTTTCCTATTCCTGGCCGAATCAGCCTGCCGTGCTTGACCAAGTTTCGTTCGCGGTCCCTGCTGGTGAGAGTATCGCCGTTGTAGGAACCTCAGGCAGCGGCAAGAGCACATTGCTCGATTTGATCTGCGGCCTGCGAGCACCGACCGCCGGCCATTTGACGATCGAAGGCTTCGATCCTCGGGACCTGCGTCCCGATGTGCTGCGGCAAAGGGTTGCGCTAGCCCGCGGTGTGGAGGTGTTCCAGGCTACGATTGCAGAGAACATCCACCTGCATCGTGAGGATGTTTCGTCCGCGGACGTGCGGGACCGGTTGAACGATCTGGGTTTGCTTGGACCGATCCTGCAGTTGGATGACGGCTGCGATACTGCATTGACGAGCGGTGGGGCTCCGCTGACGGATAACCAATCCCGCCTGCTGGGTATCGCGCGAGCCATGTCAGGACGGCCGGGGCTGCTGCTAGTGGACGGTGTGCTGGACGGATTGCCGGACTCGCAGCTCGACCGTGTGCTTGACGTTCTGCTGGCACCGCAGCGGCCTTGGACACTGGTTCTCGCCACCGGTCGGGAATCTATTGCACAGCGCTGTGCCACGCGCGTCGATCTTCGGCCTCGCGCTGCGACGCTGGGATCTTGAATCGGGAGTGCGAATGCCGCAGACAATCGAGACGTCCGAAGTCCGGCAACAGCGCCGCCTGCTGGCGCCGGCCGCATACAGCGAAACGGTTATGCCGTCGCTGCGATTGGCGCGTTCATCGCGGCTGGCCCGCCGCCTGGGTAAGTGTTTGTTGACCCTGCTGGTGCTGGGATTCTTGCTTGCGGCCATCGCGCCGTGGCAGCAGTCGGTCAAAGGGACCGGCAATGTCGTCGCCTTCGCTCCGACCGAGCGCCAACAGATATTGGAGGCACCCATCAAGGGGCGAATTTTGCAGTTGGGTCAGGGAATCGAAGAGAATGCTTATGTCACTCAAGGACAGATCATCGCGGAGATTGCCGACATCGACGCTGCCTATCTGGGCCGCCTTGAAGAACAGCTCACTGCATCGGAGAGCCAGGTCGCCGCCGCCGAGGAGGTACTCGAGGCGAACCGCCGCAGCCTGAAGGTCGCGCACACAATCGTGGAAACGCTCGAGTCGCAGGTAAGAACGTACGAATCGGTGAAGTTTCAGATTGTGGCGGCGGCCGATGCCGCTGTCGAGTCCGCCAAAAACAAGGTTGATGCTGAATTGCGGCAACTCGACGAGCATCTGGCAGCCGAGGCCCAAGTCGTGGCCGACTTCAAGCGCCAAGAGAAACTGTTCAAAGAGGACATTGTTTCAGAGCTGAAGTTTCAGGATGCCGAGAGAAAGCTGAAGGAAGTCCAGGCAAAGGTCGCCAAGACGAAAGCTTACGTCGAATCAGCCCGAAACGAGGTAGCCGGCAAGGAAAGCGAACGGCAGGCAAAGGAACAAAAAGCTCAGGTCGACATCGAGTATGCGACGGCACAGCTGCAGAAGTCCGGCGCAGAGGTCGCCAAGGCGCAAAGCGAGATTGCCAAGGCGCAATCGCAGCTCAACAAGGCGCAAAAGGATCTGCTGCAAACACAAGCCAAGCTCGCCCGCCAACTCAACCAGGTGGTGTTGGCTCCCTTCGATGGCTTCGTGACCCAGATCACGCCGAACCAGGGCAGCCAGATATTGAAGGAGGGAGACGCGATCTGCGTCATTGTGCCAGATACCGCCGACCGGGCGGTTCAACTCTGGCTGGACGGCAATGACGCGCCGCTGGTCGAACCGGGGCGGCACGTTCGCCTGCAGTTCGAGGGTTGGCCCGCTGTGCAGTTCGCCGGCTGGCCTTCCGTCGCAGTCGGCACGTTCGGGGGCGAAGTCGTTTCTGTCGACGCAGCCGACGACGGCAAAGGCAGATTTCGCATCCTGGTCCGACCAGACGCCTCAGATCGAGACTGGCCGCGCGATCGCTTCCTGCGACAGGGAGTTCGCTCCAACGGCTGGGTGCTCTTGAATCAGGTGCCGCTATGGTATGAGGTCTGGCGGAACATGAACGGTTTCCCGCCGGTTGTCTCGACCGAGGAGCCCAAGCAGAAGGGCAAGAAGCCAAAGGTGCCAAAGCCTTAGTGTTGCCTCGGCAAGCGTTCGCAGCGCGTGTGGCGTTGTCGACCCTCTTCGCCTCGTATCTACAAACCGGAAACAGGCTAAGTTGATCGTTGGCGGCCGTCTGGGTTGCTCATTCGCGCGCGTTCCATTCGAACGGAGCGCGGCGTGAATCCTAAGCGGCCTCAATTCGCCTGGGAAGGTTTGCCGATAATTCCGACTATGCGGGCTCACGCGCAGTGCTGGCGCTGCGCGCCAATCGGCCCAATTTCGAAATGCCTCCTACGGAAACTCGATGGCGGACGTCCGCGCCTGCGTGGTACTTCTCATCGTCCTGGCGGCGAACGGTTGTTCGACAGCCCGGCTGCAGCCGGAGTACCGGCCGAATTCTGCATCGAAAAAACCGATTCCATCTCGCGAGTCAGCGGCTATCCGCCATGCCGAGACGGATCCGCGCCCAGAACCCGATCTGGCGGTACAGCTGACTGCGCAGCGTATCGAGCAGCGCGACGGGACCAACAACTCCGATCCCGACGACCAGGCCCAAACTGTCCCGCCTTCGGCCGACGGGCGAGACGTACCGATTCCCCCCGCTCCTGACGGCGGCGGCGAGCAGGCGTTCCCTGACGACCAGCCCCAGGCAATTGGGCCGTCGGCGGACGGACCAGAACTGCCGATCTCCCCCGCCCCCGACGGTCGGCACGGCGAGCCGGCGATCGTGCTCGGCGACGTCGTTGCGTCGGTTTACGACTCTTATCCGTTGCTCGTAGCGGCGTTTCTGGAGGGTGCGATTGCCGACGGCAACCAGCTCGCCACTTGGGGGGCATTCGACACGAAACTCAAAGGAGCCACCGAGAACGGCCCGACCGGCTTCTATCAGACCTACCGAAACAGCGCCGGTCTGAACCAACCGATCTACCACGGTGGTGAGGTCTTCGGCGGTTACCGCATCGGGCGGGGCTTTTTCGAACCCTGGTACCTCGAACGGCAGACGAACGACGCCGGCGAGTTCAAGGCGGGGGTCCGCGTGCCTCTGCTGCGCAATCGCAATATCGACGCCCGTCGGGCCGACCTGTGGCGCGCAACCTTCGATCAGCAACGGGTCCGTCCTGAAATCCGGGCCGAACTCATCGAGTTCGTCCGCGAGGCCAGCATCGCCTATTGGATCTGGATCGCCGCCGGAAAGCAGTACGACATCGGCCGTGAGGCGCTGCGGTTGTCTGTAGAACGGAACGCTCGCCTCCAGCGGCGTGTGGAGGAAGGGGATCTGGATCCGCCGGTGCAGAGGGACAACGACCGGTCGATCGCTCAGCGCGAATCGAAGTTGATCGATCGCCGCCGCAAGTTGCAGCAGTCGGCGGTCAAACTCTCGCTGTTCCTTCGCTCGCCCGACGGAGTTCCCATCGTTCCGGCCGAGAACCAGCTAGGCGAGTTCCCCTCACCGGTCAACATTCCGGCGGCACAGATCGATAGCGACATTCAGGCAGCTTTATCGCAGCGGCCGGAATTGGCCGCCTTGGATGCGCTGCGGCGACGGGTCAACGTCGATCTGGCCGAAGCCTGCAATGATTGCCTGCCAAACGTCGACGCTCAACTCGTGGGATCACAAGATTTGGGCGAACCTACCAGCAGCAAGCGCGACAAGTCAGAGTTCGAGTTGGAGGCGGCTGTGTTTGTCGATGTGCCGCTACAGCGAAGGAAGGCCAGAGGCAAGTCGCGCGCCGCGCAGGCGAAGCTATCCCAATTGGCTGCCAAACGTCGTTTCACGCAGGACAAGATCATCGCCGAGGTTCAGGCCGCCTATGCCGGACTGAGGGCGGCCTACGAACGAGTCGCCAAAGCCCGCGAGTCCAAACGGCTGGCCGAATACATGGCGGGCATCGAACGCACTAAGTTCGATCTGGGTGAAACCGACTTGCTGTCGGTGTTTCTGCGGGAACAAGCCGCCATCGAGGCTGCCGACGAAGGAGTGATCGCTCTATTGGAATATTTCATCGCCGAGGCCGACTACGTTGCGGCCCTGGCCGACGATCGGCGGGCGGCGCCCTGACCGGCGATCGCGACAAATTGAAATTTACGATCAATCGGACCTTTTTATTGTCCTGAGCGATGGTGCGCCTATAACGAGTGGGACGCCGGCATCGAGCGGCTGCTTGCAGAGCAATCGGCGTTGAGTTGCACCGGCAACATTCGGTGCGACTCGCCGCCCACAACGACACCACCAGCGCGAGACTTGCCGCATGACCGCAGACTGGCTCAACTATCACCACCTGCTCTACTTCTGGACGGTCGCCAAGGAGGGCAGCGTCACAGCGGCCTGTGAGAAGTTGCACCTGGCACAGCCCACGATCAGTGGTCAGCTGAAGAAGCTGGAAACTGCCTTGGGCGAAAAGCTGTATGAGCGCGTCGGCCGCGAACTCGTGCTGACCGACGTCGGCCGGATCGTGTTTCGTCATGCCGATGAGATGTTCTCCATCAGCCAAGAACTCGCTGATGTACTGAAAGGGCGTACCGCGTTCCGGCCGGTCAAGTTGGTTGTCGGAATTCCGGAGGTGTTGCCGAAGCTGATTGCCTTCCGTCTGCTGCAACCGGCGCTGTCTCTGGATGAGAAGGTCCGGATCATCTGCCGGGAAGGTCCCATGGAGCAATTGTTGACCCAGCTGGCCACGCACGAATTAGACGTGGTGTTCTCCGATTCGCCGGCCGGTTCAATGGTACGCATCCGCGCATTCAACCACCCGCTGGGCGAGTGCGGGTTGGGAATGTTCGGCACCCCGAAGTTGTGCGCGCGATTCAATCGAGACTTGCCAGGCTGTCTGAATGGCGCGCCGTTTCTACTCCCCGCCGAGAACACCGCCATGCGGCGGTCGATCGACCGCTGGCTGCTGGAGACGCAGATCAGTCCGGAGGTTGTCGGCGAGATGGACGACACGGCGCTGCTCAAAGTGTTCGCTGAGGCCGGCATCGGCTTTGTTCCGGGACCACTCGCGATTCGCAACGAGATTGAAAAACAGTTCGGATTGAAGTTACTGCTCGAAGTGCCCGACGCGATCGAACGCTTCTATGCCATAACGGTAGAACGACGGCTGCGCGATCCGGCCGTGCTGGCCATTTCGGAGGCGGCGCGAGAAAACCTGTTCGCCACGCCGAAATCACGCTAGATCCCATTCGAGTTGAACGTGGCGGCTATCCGACGACACGCCGGGCAATTGCCCCGAATTCTGCTCGGGGTTGCCGGCTGGTGAGCGATCGCGAAAATGAATCGCACCGAGCCTCGAACTCCGTCGGATCGACATCCGGCAAATCTCACGAGCACAACGAAGGACAAACATGTCGCAGCAGAAGTCCTACGCCGAATTGGTCGAAGCTTTGCGCAGCGCCGAGTTGCTGCGGTCGTGCGCCGCAGTGCTGGAATGGGATGAGCAGACGAATCTTCCGCCGGGCGGGGCCGAACATCGTTCGAATCAGCTGGGACTGTTGGCCGGAATGATCCACGAGCGGGCCACATCGCCGCGAATCGGAGACTTGTTGTCCCAACTGGAGCAAAACGGGAGCGGCGACGATCCGCATGAGGCGGAGGCGGTCAATCTTCGCGAGGCGCGGCGAACTTTCGATCGGGCGACCAAGCTGCCCCGGGAATTGGTCGAAGAACTCTCGCGCGTCGTCAGCCTGGCCCAGCAGGCTTGGGTCACCGCCCGCAAGGAGTCGAGCTTCGAGCAGTTTCTGCCTTGGCTGGAAAAGATCGTCCGACTCAAGCGGGAAGAAGCTCAGGCGATCGGATTCGGCGACGGCATCCTGTATGACGCGCTGCTCGACGACTTCGAACCGGGCGCGACCAGCGCCGACGTCGAAGCCGTGTTCACGCCGCTCCGCGACGAGCTGGTCAAGCTGGTAGCGGCCATTCGCGATTCCGGCCGCGAGCCCGATCTTTCGATTCTCTCGCGATCCTATCCCATCGACCGTCAGCGGGACTTTGGCTTGGAAGCGGCCCGGCAGATCGGTTTCAACCTGGACGAAGGGCGGCTCGACGTCGCAGCACATCCGTTTTGCAGCGGCTTCGGCCCGGGAGACTGCCGGTTGACCACCCGTTACAACGAACACAACTTCGCCGGGGCGTTCTTCGGCACGCTGCACGAAGCAGGCCACGGCATTTACGAACAGGGCCTGGACCGCTCGGCATATGGGACGGCCATGGGTGAATACTGTTCGCTGGGAATCCACGAGTCCCAGTCGCTGACGTGGGAAAACCTCGTCGGCCGCAGCCGGGCCTTTTGGAAACATTTCTTCCCGCTGGCGCAGCAGAAGTTTCCCGAGGCACTCGGCGACGTGTCGCAGGATGCGTTCTATTGGGCCGTCAACGACGTGCGGCCCTCGTTCATCCGCGTCGAAGCCGACGACGTGACCTACAGCTTGCACATCATGTTGCGCTTCGAGTTGGAACAACCGCTGATTGCCGGCGACTTGCAGCCCGCCGACGTCCCCGGCGTGTGGAAGGAGACCTTCACACGCTACTTGGGCATCACGCCCGCGGATGATGCACAGGGTTGCCTGCAGGACATCCACTGGAGCGGCGGCTCGATCGGCTATTTTCCGACCTACGCCTTGGGCAAGATGTACGCCGCCCAGTTCTTCGCCGCTGCCAAGCAGGAACTGGGCGACCTTGACGAACAGTTTTCGCGCGGCGAGTTCGGGCCGCTGAAGAACTGGCTCACGGAGAACATCCATCGCCGCGGCCGTCAGTACCGGGCCTCCGAGTTGGTGAAAGTCGTGACAGGCGAGCCGCTTTCGCACCAGCCGTTTGTCGATCATCTGCACGCCAAGTTCGACGAGTTGTATGGACTGTGAGCCACTTCACACCTGCGAGCGGAAAAGCCGCCTTCCGCGTCGAAGTCTGTTTGTCCGACGGCCGTCCATAGGACATACTTCAGTTGCGGCCAGTTGGGCCTGTTTCGAGATCCAGATTCCCCCGCATGCCTGGTCGATTGGTAGACGCGCTTAGAGAGGCGCATTTCGAACAAGGGGGAATCCCGATGCAAACTCCGGTTTTCAAGCGCCGTCTCACGCGCCCTTCCGGCACAGCCCGTATCCGCAAGAGTTGCCGTCGGCGTGAAGACATCAATCCCGTATTTCGTAGCTTCCAAGCACACGGTGCACACGTCATGAGCAGCAGCCCCAAGTCGGATTTGACCTATGTCATCCTCGCGGCTCTGGCCGTCGGCGTGGTGGTCGTATTGTTGTTCTCGCCGCAACAACAGGTCGGTGATCTGGCAGCCGGCGAGCAGGCGCCGCCCATTCAAGCGATGGGCTGGGTCAACGGCACGCCGCCTGGCGGCGAAGACCTGGCCGGGCAGGTGATCGTCGTCGAAGCCTGGGCAACCTGGTGTGGTCCTTGCCGCGTGCACGCGCCGCACATGGTCGAAACATTCGAACGCTTTCGCGATCAAGGTGTCGTCTTTATCGGGCTGACGAACGAAGACGAATCGGCGCTGCCTCAGATCGAGGCGTTCCTTGCCGAGATGGCGATCACGTGGCCCAATGGCTACGGAGCGTTTGAAACGCTGACGGCCCTTGGGGCCGAATACATCCCGTCGATGTGGGTCATCGGACGCGACGGAAAAATTGCCTGGAGCGGTGACGCCCGCGGCGGGCTGGATGAGGCGATCGAACGAGCCTTGGCGCAGGCCTATTGAAGCTCCGTTGTGGCGTGTATCAGCACGGGCGGGCAACGCCCGGATCGGGCGCAGACCAACTTGATTGCGCGACGCGATCAGAACTGCACCTTCAACCAGGGCCGGGCCACGACGGCGGCCAGCATCGACACGATGAAGAACGTCAGCCACCACGGAATGTCGAATCCCAAAAGCGGGGTCGAACGTTGCGGGTAGGTGATGGCGATCGCCTGTACGGGAGACGTTTCGTCGAAGGCCGGTTCGAGAGGGTACAGCGCGCGATCCAACAGTTCCGTCCCCGGCCGCCGCGGACTGACGGCAACTAACGGGTGCCCCTCGTCCGATGCGATGATCGTCTTCTCGACAACCTGCTCGCCGACTGTGAAACGCAGAGTCCCGGTGGCCGCCGCTTCCGGCCGGATTCGCCAGAAGATCGTGTGACGGCTGGCGTCGCGCAGGGCCGCCGTTTCCACGACGATCGCCTCAGGTGCTTCAATCGACGGCTGGCCGAGCGAATCCCATGCGCTCGCAGCAAGCTGCAGTTCGACAATCGCCGTTTCCCCCGGTTTCAACGGGCGGACCTCGTAGCGTGTTGCGAGTTGAATCAGCACCAGCATCAAAGGCACGAGCATCACCAACATGGGTGGCAGCGAGTACCACAATCGCAGGCCGGTCGCCTTGAACAACTCGACCTGGCAGCGAAACGTGACCCCCAAATCATCCTTGAACAGTTTGATCGCGAACAACTGGGCCCGAATTCGATTGGCAACCGCCCCCAATGCCCGCTGGTTCGACGTGTGGCGGAACACCCAGGCCATCAACACGCCGACGATCGCTGAGAACAGGCACAGCGTCAGCAGCGGCCAGCCGGCCAACGGCGCAAACAGCAGATCCGACAAGCGGGACAGCAGTGAGTTGAGAGCATTCATGCGCGGGGACTGTGTCGCCGGTGCTATTCGATGTACCCCAAGCCGCGCAATTGCTTCTCGACCTCTTCGTCGGAGGTTTGCTCGTTGAGCCCCTCCACGGCTTTTTCCAGCACGTGCAGGATGAACTCATCGGTCGTGGCCGTCCCCGCCTTTTCAGCGGCGAAGGCCAACCGGTCATATAGCGATTTGTCGATCTTGATTTTATGGGCCGAAAACACTGCCGTCTCCAGGGGATCACGAATCATACAAGCGGCACTCGGCGGCTCTGCATCCATCATCGGTTGCCGGACTGCTGCGATCAACTGCAGCAAAGGATAAAGGCGGAAGGATGAAAAAGCCCGTGAGATCGTGGCGGCCTGCCTTGAGAGAATTCATCCTTCCGCCTTCATCCTTCATCCTTTTCATCCAGCAGCCGCCGCCCGGTCATGCCGGACTGCGATTCGACGCCGAACAGCTGCAGGATTGTGGGGCCGATGTCGCTCAAGGCAGGGTCGTCCGCGTTGAGTTTGCGGTTGGTCACCAGGGCGCCTGACACCAGGTGCTGGGCGTTGCAGTGATCGCCGCTCCAACGGTCCATGTTCTCCTCGATCAACGCATACGGCATGCCCCCCAGAGCGGTCGACCAGCTCGCCCGGTAGTTGGCGGCATAGCCGATCAGCAGATCCGGCGCGATTTTCGGATCGGCGGTGGGGTAGATCTCCCTGGTTTTGTAGACGCGTTCGATGATGACAGAGCCGTCTTCGTCGCGGACCGCCTCCAGCTTCTCGACCAGTTCATCCAACAGCGCGTCGTATTCATCCTCGTCGACTACGCCGTTTTTCTCCCGGCCTCTCAGGTTGACGTACAGACCGTTGAGTCCCATGGCGTAGGCGCGGGTGGAAGGCCAGTTGACGTACAGCAGATACTCGATGTCGTCGCGGTTGATGCCGCTGAAGACGTTGATGTAGCCGTTCTCGACCAGCCAGCTATTCAGATTGAAACCGTAGCGAAAACCGGTGAAGCCGTGGTCCGACATCACCAGAATCGTATCGTCGTCATCGAGCACTTCCAGCGCTTCGCCGAGCAGGCCGTCCATTTCGACGTAGCAGTCTTCGATGACCGTTCCATACTTTTCGGCCTGTTCTTCGATCCGCCCGGGGTGGTCGGGGTCGCGGTCGCGCCAGAACATATGCGACAGCAGGTCGATCGCCCCGAAGTAGTAGAACAGGCAGCCGCTGTCGAACTCTTCGAGCGCCACCCGATACTGGGCGATCCGCTCTTCGAGGACCAGCCGGCTCTGGGCCAGAAACTCGTCTTCGTTGAGTGCACTTTCCCGCAAGGCCTTGGTGTCTTGCGGAATGCCGGTGGTGTAGAAGCGGCCGGTCCGCTCTGCCAGCTCTTCTGAGAATTCCGCCGGCGAGCTGACGGGATTGATCGGGTTCTGGGGGTCGATGTTCAGCGGCGTGACGTAGACCTGCAGCTTGGGATGCACCTCTTTTAGATAGAAGCGGACCATGCACGGCAGCGACGTCCCCTGCCCCGCCGCTTCCAGAATCGAGTTGCCCGGCAGGCCCGTTTCGAAGGCGATGGGAATCCACTCGCTCCACTCACCCTGCTCGAGCAAGGCCACCGTCTCTTGGATTTCGATCCGCGCCACGTCGGCTTCGGGGTCGCGAACGATTTCGAAGTCGATCGTCATCTCCGGCGGCAGGGAGTCTTCGTCTTCGGGTTTCAGCAACGGATTCCGCGGGCCGCTCAACGTGCCGGTTGCTCGATGATCGACGGGCGACCAATGTTCCAGCCGTCCGCCCCCCACGTCCTTGCCGGCAGCCGGCGCATCGGGAGTGAATAGCGTAAAAATCCCATACGTCCCCAGCACGTCGGGAGTTCCCATGCCGCACAGGCAGGTGCAGAACCCGGCCCGCGATGCGTCGACGGGAGGATAGTTGGCCGGCACCCGATAGATCACCGACTTGATGCGCTGCTCGGCCAGCGCGTTCCAGAAGGCGGGTCCCTGCCGCAGCAGCCGGGTCTTTTCGCCCGAGAACGGAATCCGCCACTGGCCGAGATTGATCGCCCCCTCTTCTTCGGGCGCCACGACGTCTGAAGTGGACAAGTACGGCTTGATCGCCAGCGCAGCTTCGGGCGGGTTGGGGTCGCGGTGGATGAAGTCGTAAATCTGGTGTGTGCCGGGATCGGAACCGCTGATCATGTTCGACCAGGCGACAGGGCTTTGCGGCGGCATGCTCGTTTGTAGTGCAGAGAACGTGCCTTCAGCGGCCAATCGCGAGAAGTTGGGGAGCTTGCCGGCGTCCATCAACTCCTTGAGCAGATCGGGGTCCATCCCATCCAGGCCCAGCACCAGCAGCCGCTCGGGGCGCGCATCGGGTAGGGCGCCCGCTTGGGACCAGTAGAAGGCCGTGCCGGCTGCCAGGACCAGAACTACGCCGAGGCCGAAACCGAGGATTCTTCGCATAGCAAAGATTGCCCGTCCATGTACCGAGGTGTGTCAACGCCCAGCAGATCGAGCGTGGTCGGGGCGAGATCGACGATTCGCGCTGCCTCGGTCCGGAGCTTCAAGTTGCTGAACAATACGCCAGGCACCAGGTCGGGATGGATGCAGTGGTCACCGCTCCAGGCCTTGGTGTTGTCTGAAAAGATGTGCTCGCCGCACTTGCCGACTGCCGCATCCCACGAGACGCGGTAGCCGATATTGTAACCCACGATCAGATCGGGCGCGGCATCGACATAGGAGCCGTGGTAGACCTTCTCGCGGGCGACCGCCTCATGAATGGCAATCTCGCCGCCGGCCACATCCCGCAAGCCGGTCAGCTTGCCGCGCAGCTCTTCGACGAGCTGTTTCGTTTCCTCGCCGCGGGCGACGATGCCCTGCGCTTCGCGGCCCTGTTGATTGACGTAGATGCCCGCCAGCCCGATCGCAAACGCCTTGGTGCGGGTCCAGTCGACGTCGGACAAATAGGTTCGCGTCGAGGTGGCCGCGTCGTCTTTCAGTTGCAGATACCCTTCGGCCCGCAGCCAGGCATTCAAGTCGACGCCCCGCCGGAAGGGTTGGAAACCATGATCGGAGAGCACATACAAGGCCGTGTCGTCGTCGAGCTTCTCCAGCACCTTGCCCACGGTCTCGTCCATCCGCTGATACATGGCGCGGATCGCTTCGGGATGTGTGTTCTCGCGGCCGCCAAGTGCCGGGTGGCCGTCGTCGATGAACCGCCAGAACATGTGTTGAATGCGATCCGGCGCGTCGAACACACAGATCACGGCGCCCCGGCGGACTCGTTCCAGCGAGTCCATCAGCATCGCCTCGCGCTCTGCGTGGATGTCGTAGGCTTGCCTCAGAAACTCGTCTTCGGCAATCGCCCCTTCCGAGAGCGACCAGGTGTCTTCGGCCAGTCCCAACGTGGCGTAGGTTCCCTGCGACTTGGCCAGGTACATCGAGTACACCTTGGGATGCGAGATCGGCATCACCGGGTGTTCGGGATCGATCTGCATCGGCGTGCAATACATCTCGAACGGTTGCGACTCCTTGAGCAATACCCGGCAGACGCCGTGAATCGTCACGCCCGGCGCCGCCCGAAACGGAACGTGCACCCAATCGCTGTAGGTGCCGGATTGCAGCTCGATCTTCTCGCCGTCGACCTGCAAGGTGGCTTTGCCGTCATCACCCGGCAAGACGCGGAACGGTGTGCGGAGATCGTCTTTGGCCGTATGCAGTGGATTGGGCGGCCCGGTGAACTCTCCGACCACGCCGCGACCATTGCGCGTCACGCGCAGCCGTTGTCCCCCCACGTCGCCGTCGGTCGTCCGCCCGGTTTCACCCTCTTCGGCGTAGAGGGAGAACGTCCCCTGCGTTCCCAGCAAATCGGGCACGCACATGGCCGAGAGCTGCACTCCGTGAAACCGGTCAGGTGGAAACGTGATCGGCACCCGCAGCACGGCGCTGAAGATTCCCGCTTCACCCAACACGCTCCAAAACGGCTTGCTCTTCCGCAGCGGTTTGATCGTGGGTGACGACAGCGGAATCACGAACTTGCCGAGCTTGAGCGTCCGCCGCGGCTCTTCGATGCGGACCGATGAGATGATCGGTTTGTAGACCGCCCGGTTCTGCGCCAGAAAATCGAAGATGTTGTGTTTGCCCGGGTTAGTCCCCGTGCTGAACGACGACCAGGCCACCGGAGACAACGGCGGATAGGTCGTGGCGAGTTTGCTGTAGCAGCCTTGCTCGCGGAGCTTGGCCAAATTGGGAAGCAAGCCCTCCTTGAGATACTCATCGACCAGAGACGGCTCCAATCCGTCGAGCCCAACGATCACCACCCGCCGCACCTTGGCCTTCTTCAGCGCCTGTTTGCCCCGCAACGCGCGCCACATCCGCCGCACGGGCCAGGTCATGATGGCCATGAAGGCAGCCGCCAGCGCCGCCAGCACCGCCATGAACGAACCCAACAGGGCAATCCCCGCCCCGGGCCCAATATAGGCCAACGTCGTCAGCATCAGTGGTCCGCCTGTAGTCTCTCAGAGAGATGGGTGCCACTGCTGGCTTGCCCAGCAGTGTTTCCGCCGGATTGCCGTCGACTCGCCCGCCCGACAATTCGGCGACCTTTCAGCATAGGTCCATCCGCGAGGCACGACAAGAAACGCCGTGCCTCCCGAAGATCCAACAGTGCGAAATCGGGTCGGAAGATTGTGAGCACGCAACAGCGCTATGCGTCTACGTCTACGAAACCCGGTTTTCCTCGGATTTTGCGCTGGTTGCGTAGACAAACGATGGTGCGAGGCGAATTCATCGGTCGGATCAGTCTCAAGAAAATCAGTGTCAAGAAAACCTGCACGCAGTAGCATGCACAGCAGTCGACGCGGTGCGAAAAGATGCGTCGTCTGGAGAGTCCGTTTCGTCGGAAACTGCGACTACCAGCGTAACTATACATAAGTTTATACTTGACGGCTGAAACTGCCTAGGTCAATCGTCGCCCCAGCGGCCGCGGGTGATCGCGGCGTCGGGGTTGGTTGGCGATTCCGTTCCAGATCCCGTCCGCCTCTCTCCAGAAGTTGTCATGGAAATCCGCGGAAAGAAATGGACCAACGAGACCATCCTTCAGCGTCTCGAAAATCCGAAGATCCAGTCCCTCGACCTCGACGACACGTCGGCTGACGACTCAGTTCTTGTTAGCGTTGCGGAGCACGGCTGCCTCACCAGTCTAGATCTGTCGAGCGACTACATTACGGACGAAGGGATTCGCGCTGTCGTTGGAGGTTGCAAGCTGCGCAGTTTGATAATTCGTCACGCACCACTTGTCACAGACGCGTGCCTCGACGACATCGCAGCTTGCTCAACGTTGCGTGAACTCTATCTGGAGGGCACGTCCGTCACTGATGAAGGAATCCCCGCCATCGGGAGGCTGCCTAGTCTCTGGTCCCTCGACATCAGCCGAACCGTGATCACAGATGTTGGCCTGAAGGAAATCGCTTCGAAACAGATAGAGCTGATATCGTTTAACGAGGTGGCGGTAACAGGTTTGGGATTCTCGACGTGGTCAACGAAAGAGAAGATGTCGTTTTACACGGAGGGTTCGCATCTGAATGATGCCGGATTCGCTACCGCCTGCAAGGCTTTTCCGTTCATGTGGAACGTCGTCATCGAGAACACCAATGTCACCAACGAGGGATTGCGTGCCCTGGCGGGTCAGAGCCCTGCGATGCTTAGAATCAACGGATCGCCAATCGACAGAGAGGGCGTGATTTGGGTCATCGAAAACGTACCGATCCAGTCGCTTGAAGCGGATCCGAGTCAGATATCGCCCAGCGAAGCTGAGAACTACGAACGAAGACACTTAGAGATTAGCGTGTTCGAACGGGACTGAGCTGCCAACTGGACAATGGCCGCACAGCCGCCTGCGGCGGACGCGTTCATCCCAAAGTGCCGCAAACACGTGCACGTGAGTAGAATGTGCGAAGGCCATCTATCCGACTCTGTATGTACGGCGTCGGCCATCCCTTCCGTTGGACGGAGGTGAGGTGAGACTTGGCCGTTCACCCACTGCAAAAGTGGCTCACAGATGAACGTGTCGCCGACTCCGGCTTGGATCACCAAGACGGAGCATGGTGCATTGCATCATCGTGGACTCACGACGAACTTCTGCCACTGCTACAGCTTCCGGACGCCGTCCCTGCGCGCCGAGATTCAATCCTGTTCGCTCTCAACATTCAACTTCAGTGTTTGCTCGATCCGGGCGAAAACGACAACGAGTCAGATGGCAGCGCGGAGGCACTCGACGTCTTAACCCAATTCACGCGCGACAACTGGGATGACATCTTACGTATCGACCGTGAAATGGGGCTTGGTGGCGACTTTGATACGTTTGTCGTGCCGCACATCCTGCAAATCTACACGGCACTTCATGTCCACGTGCCGGAATGCGCCGCCGTGTTGCCACATGTTGTCGATTGGCTGAAATCGGCCCACCGTGGCTGGAAGATGCAAGTCGCTACGGAATTGGCCTCCGGCCCTCTTTATCGCACGGGGTTCATCAACGGGGACTCTGCCCCACGCGAATTGGCTGTCACCGCTGCCCCCGAAGGTTGGGTGACGATTCACTCAAGCAGCTTGCATCCGATGACCGATCTGGCGAATCTGGTTTCCGCTCGCTGCCGCGCCAGAGTCGTCGTCGTTCTCGCTCAAGGTGTGAGCGAGGCTTACGACGTTGCCGTGCATGAAAATGGGCGCCGGTTGCGTCGCGTCGGATTCGCTGGCGGCCAATGGCATCGGCTCGAAGGAACTCCATTTCCTTTCGAATCCGATCCCCTGGGAACGAACATCGCCGAACCCGCCGATGATCCCTGCTACATCTTTGGCCGTGAAGAGACGTGCGAGTACTGCGGCAATCTTGGCTTGCAGCTGCCTTGGAAGTCGGATGGTCGCGAGCGCGAATACACGATGCTGAGGGTCCTGTGGCGCAAACGCCCGTGGTGGCGGTTTTGGGAACCGCATGATCGTGGGCAAACTGACACGTAGAATCGACTACACGTTGACCCAATGGATTTTCTCGTCCGGGATGAACCTGCCTCTCAGGGTGTTCTTGTGTCGGTACCAGTCTTGCGGGATCATTTGGAAAGTGGTGCCGTCCCAGTACAGGCGGTAATTTCCCATGACGACTTCATCTCTCAACAGGCCCCGTTGGCCGGCTGAAAGCACCCACTCTTGGGCGTCATACCATTCCACCGTTTGCTTGCCATCGACGCTGGCCGGCTGGCCAGCCCGGTTGCGCTTGAATTTCAACATTTGGAGCCTGGAAATGTAGGCCCCCTGGTCGCGCAGGTTAGTGAGTCCGTCGAACATGTCTTGATCGCGGGGCTTGTAGTGGCCGCTCTTGGGAGTCATGCCGTACAAAATCCCCTCGCGCACGAACAGTTCCCCGGCGCAGATCACCGGCTTGCCACCCAGAAACGCCGCGTGAAACCAGCCTTTTGAACCATCGTGATTGTTGGCGTAGAGCTTTCCCTCGGGCGAGAGCACGAAAATGCACCAGCCCTTGCCGCCGAAGTTCGTTTTGTATCCCTCAGTGCTGAAGGGGACCATGTTGCCTTCGGGAGTCAAGTGCTGCAGCGTGCCCCGCGGCAGGTCGAGAAACACGCGGTAGGCCTCGCGGCCTTCTTCTGTCTGATACGCCGTCTCCAGCAGGTCGCCACCCCCCAAGGCATTGAGTTCCCCATCGGTAATCTTCTCGAGCCAGCGGTAGAAGGAGAGCGTCGTCGTCTTGTCGTCAAACCGCATTTTCTGCCACGCCGCGAACACCGGGTTGTTCTTGGGCATATGCCAGTTGCGGTGCTTGGGATCGATCACCTCATGCCAATAGCTTAAGTCCATGACTTTGCCCTGGCTGGGCTTGCCGGCGTATTGCATCCCCCCTTGGACCGTCTTGACCATGGAACGGAATTTCGCCAGCGCGCCGGTCGGGCGTTGCTTGACGCCGTATCGATACGGCATGAGTGTCTCGATCTGCAGGACCGCCTTGAGGTACTCCAGCTTCTCGTGGGCTTGCCCGTACAAGGTGTCGGCGGCGGCGATTTTTTTCTTCTGATTCTTCGTCAGCCACCACTTGTTCGCCGCTTTCTTGTCCGTGACGTACTTCGAACACGCGCCTATGATTCTTTCGAGCGCCGCAATCCGGGACTCGATGTTCTCACCCGGGATCAGGTGGTAGGTGGCCATCGCGTTGTCCATCGGATGGATCCCGTGGTGGGAGCTACTGCTGGACCACTTCCAGGTCTTCCGCAGTGTAAACCAGGAATCGAGGCTCATGATGTCCAATGCCAAGGTTTTGCTCCTCCGCGCGATCGGATTGGTTATATGCTCAACATATGGGTGCAGCAGCTTCCGTCTGAGTCGGGGCAACTGACGCGAGTGTGTGACTCAAGCGGCCCAACGTTCAACATAAACCCATCTGGCGGGCACGACAAGAAAACGCGATGCAGCAGCCCTCTTCTGGAAGCCCCGTTCCCAGTCTGCCTCCCGTCCGGCGGTACACACTCTACGGGGGTGCGTGCGGCATGCTAGTGGGACTGGCGTACGTTGCCTCTACGGAGGCCAATCCCGACCGGGAAGTCGCCATCTGGAGAAACTTCATCCTGGCCGGCTGCCTGGTCGGACTCGGCTGCGGCGCGGTTCTGGCCTGGCTCAAACGTGGAAAGTCAGCTCGGGCAGCTTCCTCACAGCGGCCGGACTCCCCCACGAGTTCCAGCGATTCGGAGCTTGACGGAACGCTGTGACAAGGACTCGGGTTGCCCCTGCCACTGTCCCCGGCGCTTGCCGGTGAATAGAATCGAGTCGACGGGTCGAACATCGATCCGACTCCTAGACCAAGCAGCGAACCCCGCTCATGCCCGACTTCGAATATTCCCGCTGGGACGGATCGCAAGAGTTCTCGCCGCAATCGGCCGACGAGGTCTTCGACCAGTTCAGCGACTACCTGATGGACTACGGCGAGCAGGTCCTCGATTTTCTTGAACAATGGGAGGAAGAGCGTCCCGAAATCGTCGAGATGCTCATCAAACAGGGCTACGTTGAAAAGGACACCGAGGGCAAGTACGTCGTCACGCCGAAAGGTGTCCGCCGCGTCGAGAACAAATCGCTGGAAGAGCTGTTCAACATTTCGCGCAAAGATCAAATCGGCAAGCACGAAACCGAGTTCCGCGGCGCCGGCCAGACGCTGCACGAAGAGTCGAAACCGTACGAGTTCGGCGACCCCGTTTCGAATCTCAACATGCACGAGACGCTCAAAAACGCCCTGCACCGGCAGGGAGGCGGCTCGCCCATCGACATCGCCGAAGACGACCTCGTCGTCCACGACACCGAGTATCAAACCTCGTGCGCGACAGTCGTGCTGCTCGATATGTCGGGCAGCATGATGCGGTACGGCAAGTTCGGGCAGGCCAAGAAAGTCGCCATGGCCCTGCAGTCACTGGTCCGCGGCCGCTATCCCGGCGACTCGATTCAAGTAGTCGGTTTCTTCACCTACGCATCGTTGTTGACTGAGAAGGAACTACTGTACTCGGCCCCCAAGCCGGTCAGCATGTACGACCCGCGGATTCGATTGCGGGTCAGTTTGGACAATCCGCCCGGCTTTGTCCCCGAACACTTCACCAACATCCAGGCGGGACTGCAGTTCGCCCGCCGATTGTTGAAACGGCAGCCGGCGCAGAACAAGCAGATCATCACGATCACCGACGGCGAGCCGACCGCGCACATCGAGGGCCGCGAAATTGTGATGATTTACCCGCCGGCGGAGAAGACGGCCCGCATCACCCTCGGCGAAGTCAAACGCTGCTCCGAAGAGGGCCTGCAGCTGTCGACCTTCGCGCTGGTCGAAGACTACTTCTATCTGGGCCTGGTCAACTTCGTCGACCAGATGGCCCACGTCTCCAACGGCGTCGCCGCCTATTGCAACGCCCAAGACCTGGGCAACATGGTCATCGACAGCTTCGTCGGCGGCCGCAAACGCCGGCGGACGCTGTAGGGCGAGCCAGGTAGGTCCCGCTTGCCGAGCTCATCCTTACCCACATCTTTTGAGTCCCGCTCGGTAGCCGCGAATGGCGAAGAGTAGGGTCTCGGTTCCCTTCCAGATTGTCTGCCAGCCTGGTTCACCATCTG